>Ga0209682_10000167_pt1 | contig 21851 bp, 18 predicted proteins | sample DOMMetBare2Fresh_2_FD_187471 | JGI IMG/M metagenome (GOLD analysis project Ga0209682, IMG submission 187471) | Wetland sediment microbial communities from St. Louis River estuary, USA, under dissolved organic matter induced mercury methylation -... | ecosystem: Environmental > Aquatic >... | reverse complement strand
TGCCGCCGTCCAGCTCCTACACGACCCCTGTGTTGGCGCTCATGGCCTGTGGGCAGGCGGAGGGATACACCGGTTGGTACAGCGGATGTTCTTCAAGTTACGTCTACTTCTTCGGCTCCTCCAAGCCCGCCAGCGGCAACCGCATCGGAGCGAGCTGTGGCGACTTCGTGATGGACACAGCCGCGACCACGGTTTTCGATCCGGCCGCGGTCCCTCCGCCCTACTCTGGGACTTACCAATGGGACCCGCTTCGCCGTGGGGTCGGCGATAGATGGATCTTGAAGGGACTTGAGTACGAATTGAGCAATATGGGCTTCCACCCACCCGACACGATCCTGCAGTGCGCGCGAATCGATATCACGACCCAGATGCTCCCGTAGCTCATCGGCCCGCGTAGCCCATCGGCCCGGACGCCAGGGGGTCAGCGTCGCTACGAGACCCCCCGGCTTTGCCGGGGGACGCCGCGCGAAGGGCGAAGAGGGGGAAGGGGGGGGGAAGGGGGAGTCAGGCGTCCCGGTGTTCCAGGACATAGCGCCAGGTGGCCATCCTCGTCCGGTGGCGGACGAGGCGGAAGCGTCCTCCCAGAGCGGGCGAGATCAACCAGCCTTCGGCGTCCGGTGGGACCGGAACGTAGCCATCCCCGTGGAGGGCGTGGATCTGGAACTGGAGCCGGCCCCCGCGCGCATCGATGAGCCACAGCTCGAGGATGCCGGCGGCTGCGTACGCTCGGGGGAGCTTCTTCGTGTCCTTCCGCACCGAGCTCGGGCTGATGATCTCGACGACCAGGTCCGGTGCCCCCGCGAGGGCCACCACACGCTCGTGGTCTCCGTCAGCCGGAGGGACGCGCCGCAGCCGGCCGCTCTCGAACGACTCCCAGAGCGCGGCCACCACGTCCGGCTCCACCGACAGCCCGGTGGGATGATTGATCCGGGTTCTGTCGCTATAGACCTCGCCCCGATCCTGGTGGGACACGAGGACCTGGAGCGTGGTGGAAATCGCGACCTTCACGATACTGTGGCTTCCCACGTCCTCAGGGCTCATATCCGCTTCGATCTCCCCTTCCACGAAGTCGATTCGCCCGGACTCGGGGAAATCGTCCAACTCGAGCCAGCGCAGGAAGCCCTCGAACGTGTGGGCGTCCGCCGGAATCCGGAGGCTCTCCACATCGTCCTCGGAGATGATCTCGTGCCGTCGGGCCATGCCTGGAATTCTACCCCTTCGCGTTCTTCAAGCTCAACACCTGGAAGAACTCCTCGGCCACCTGGGCGGGGTTGCCCACGCGGACGCCTTCACCGTCTTCGGCGGTCCAGTCGGCGGGGAGGTATTGGCGATAGGGGGCGTGGAGGAAGCGCTGGTCGAAGAGGGCGATGATGCCGGTGTCCTCCGGCGAGCGGATCAGGCGTCCGGCGGCCTGCACGACCCGCGTCATCCCCGGCACCACGAAGGAGTATTCGAAGCCGCGCTCGAAGCGCTCCTGGTAATAGTCCTTGAGGAGCTGCTGGTCGAGGCTCAGCCCGGGCAGGCAGGGGCTCACCACGGCCACCGCCTTGAGCACGTCGCCGGGGTAGTCCACCCCCTCGGCGAAGACGCCGCCGGCCACCGCGACCAGCAGGATGTCGCCGAAGATGGCGGAGCGCAGGGCCTGGAGGATCATCTCCCGCTCCTTGTCGCTGTCCGCCTGCTTCTGGACGAGCACGCGCTTCCCCTGGAGGCGGAGCCTCCCGGTCACCTCGGAGAGGAACTGGTAGCTCGGGAAGAGGGCCAGGCAGTTACCCGGTACGGCCTCGGCGAACGCGCCGAGGCGCTGGGCGATGCGGCCGTAGTTCGCCGGGCGCTGCTTGAAGGTGGTGGCGACGCTGGGATCGATCACCACGCGGCGGTTCTCCGGCGGGAACGGATTGGGGATCTCGACGAAGGCGGTGCGGCCGGCCTCGAAGCCGAGGAGGCCGGTGTAGAACTCGGGCGGCGAGAGCGTCGCCGAGAGGCCCACGGTGGCGTGGGTCCGCTGCAGGACGGCGCCCAGGAAGCGGCTCGGGTCCTTGCAGAGGATCTTGAGCCGCGCCTCGCCCCGCCGCACCTCGACGCAGTGGCTGAACGCGTCGTCGGACACCGCCAGGCCGTTCAGGAACCGCAGGACGTCGAAGTAGAGGGCGACGAACGGATCATCCGGCCGGAAGCTGCGGGTCTCGCGCTGGTATTCGAGGTAATCGACGAAGGCGGCGTCGAGCTCCGGGCGCAGGCGCCAGAAGCGGTCCTCGGAGAGCGGCGCCTCCACCGCCCGGTCGCCCGCCGGCCCCTCCTCCAGGGCGTCGGAGACGGTCTCCTCGATCAGCCGTGCCAGGCGCAGGCAGAGGGTCTCGATGCGGAAGTGGATCGGCTCGCCCGCGTGGCGCATCCCCTCGGCGGCGCGAAAGGCGGCGGCGGCCGAGAGCTCCGGGCTGTAGTAGCCCCGCCCGCGGTCCACCAGGTTGTGGACCTCGTCGATCACCAGGATGGTATCCGCCAGATCCTGATCGGGCGCGAAGTCGGGCAGTGCCACGTAGGGATCGAAGGCGTAGTTGTAGTCACAGACCACCACCTGGACGCGGCCGGCGAGCTCCAGGCTGACCTCGAACGGGCAGACCTGCGTCGCCTGGGCGGCGGCGAAGATGTCGTCCGGCTCCAGGGACGGGTAGTTCTCCCAGAGGCGGGGGACGAGGCCCGAGGTGGTCAGCTTGAGGCCGTAGTCCTTGGCGAAGCGGCAATACTCCTCGTGACAGAGGATCTGGTCGTTGGCGCACATCTTGGACTTGGCGCGCAGGCGCAGCGACCGGAACGCCTGCTCCTGATTGAGCAGGCGGACGACGGTGGTGGCCATCTCCTGCTGCGTGGTCTTCGCCGTGAGGATGAACAGCCGCTTGTCGTGGGCGAGGGCGTACTTGAGCGCCGGGAAGAGGGCGGCGACGGTCTTGCCGATGCCGGTGGTCGCCTGGAGCAGGAGGTGCTCGCGGTTGGCGACCGCGGTCTCGACGGCGGCTACGATCAAGTCCTGCCCGGCCCGCACCTCACCATAAGGGAAGACGAGGCGCCCGGCCGCCTCCCGCCGTTCGAACAGGCGTTGGCGCTCGGCTTCCCAGGCGAAGAGCAGGGCATTCAGCCGGCGGCGGACGCCGATCTCGATCGCATCGGGATCGACCGCCAGCGTCTCGCGCTCCATGGCGTCGCTGCCGATGGCGATGAGGACGAGCTCGGCGCGGACCGGCGTGCCCGTGCCCCCCTCGGCGCGGGCGAGCATCCAGGCATAGAGGATCGCCTGGCGCTGGTACAGCTCGCGGATCGCCGGGGGAAGGACCCCGCCGCGCCGCACCGACTTGATCTCCTCGACGACGAGACTGCCGTCCGGCTCCTTGCGCAGGCCGTCGATGCGGCCGTGCACCCGCACCTGCCAGCCGCGGTGGTCGAACGACCAGCGGACCACCACCTCGCGGCGGTAGGTGGGGTCGGCCTCCAGCGCCTGCTCCTGATAGCGCCCATGGATCGCCTGGCCGAGCCACATCCGCTCGTAGCCGCCGCGGTTGGCGAACCCCAGGCTGCGCGCCGGCGAGGCGTCGAGCAGATCGGCGACCGACAGATCGAGCGTCAGGTTCTCGGGATCGAAGCGCGGCGCCATCGGGGCAAGTATAAGGGTGGGGGAGGCGTCTTTCCCGTCTCCGGGACTTCTGCGCTTCGCATACAATAGAGGCATGACCGAGATCAACGCCAAAGTCGTGGGCCGGCGGACGATCGGTGTCTCCTCCTCTCTGGAGGACACGGCTCAGCTCCTCCACACAGCCTGGGCCCTGCGCGGGACGAATGCTTTGGTCCCCAAAGGGGTTTATCGTTTCCGCAGCTTCGAGGAGGCGGGTGCATGGATGACGAAGACGATGGCACGTACGTACGTGCGCCAACGCTCGACGACCTCGCGCGGATCTGCGAAGCCCTCAACCGCGCCGGAGCCCGGTACATCCTGATCGGCGGATTCGCCGTCATCACCCACGGCGGCGGCCGGACGACGAAAGACATCGATTTCCTGATCGACGGATCCACTGCCAATGTCGCCCGCGTGAAGGAGGCCCTCAGCATCCTCCCGGACAATGCAGCGGCTGAGATCGCCGAGACAGATATCGAGACTTATACCGTGGTCCGCGTTGCCGACGAGGTGCTCGTCGATCTGCTCGGAAGCGCATGCGGGGTCACCTATGAACATGCGGTGGCCGACGCGGAGGAGATCAAGGTTGAAGGCGTGCCGATTCCGGTTGCCAGCAAGCCGACTTTGATCCGAACCAAGGAGACGATTCGACCTTCGGATCAGATCGATCGGGATTTTCTCGCGGCGCTGATTCGCGAGGAGGAGGCCGAGCGCTGACTGGCACCGGCTGCACTGAGGACCTCTTCCGATCCAGGCAAGAGTTGATCGCGCAGGCTCTTGCCCTACAGGAGGAGCGGATTGCCTATGTGAACGAGAATCTGGCTGCCGCCGCGACGGCAGGAGACGCGCGATGAAGGTATCTCGCCGTGGGGTTCACGAGGAAGCGTGCTGCAGGCCAATGACTCCTCATTCCCGCTCTTTCTCCTGAAGGTCCTCGTGATGGGCGATCTCTTGAGCTGGTTGCTTCATGAGGACCGGAAGGACCTGTACGAATTCCTCGTCGCCCTGGCTCTGGACCTCCTGGTGTTCGCGCTCCTGGCCCTGGACCGCGCCACCGCCTACGTCGCCTCCGGGCTCGCCCTCGGCTCGTTTCTCCAGATGGGCTGGTCGGCGTTCGCCGCGCTCGCGGTCCATGGGGCCATCGCGGATGCGGCCCTCGGGAGCACGGTCCTCTCGTACGTGGCCGGCGTGCTGTCGTGCGTGGTGGCGTTCTTCGCCGTGGCGTCGGTCTTCCATGGGGCCATCTACCGGCTGGTCCATTTTCCGCTCGGCCTGCTGAGCTTCCTCGTGTTCAGCGTCTGGCCGCAGAGTGGCGGTGCTCTCTATGGTTGGTTCTTTCGGCTCTTCGGAGAGGCCGCCGCCATCATCGAGCGAGTGCCTTCAACGTAATCTCCCCTCCTACAGCGGTGCCCCTCCAGCGCCCTGCAGACGGAGCGGCGGCAGGTGCTCAGGGCGTGAACCCTGTCGCTGAGCCGGCGCAGGCGTTTGGGGGACAGGCGGTTGGCTTGGTCCAGCTCGAAGGGGTCGTGGACGAGGTCGTAGGGAGGCCGTCGATCTCCCCAATCCTCTGTTTGCCCCATGCAGATATCATATGCATGATAGGGCATGCAGGTCGAATTCGACCCGGCCAAAGCCTCGGCCAACCTGAAGAAGCACGGCGTGCCGTTCGACGAGGCGGTGGGAAGTCTGCTCGATCCGTTGGCGCTGGTGCGCGAAGACGAGGACGCTGAAGGGGGAGATGCGCTTCGTGTTGGTGGGGATATCCGGCGAGGGGCGGCTTCTGACGGTGTGCTACGCACTGCGCGGCGAGGAAGAAACGATTCGGCTGATCTCGGCTCGCCCGGCGACACGCAGGGAGGAAAGACAGTATGCGCAAGGAATATGACTTCACCGGAGCCAAGCGCGCCAAGGACGTGCCCCATCTGGCCAAGCTCCAAGCGGAAGCGACCCGCGGGAAAACCCGGATCACGATTTTGATCGACGACGAGGTCCTGGCCGCCTTCCGGGCCCGCGCCGAGCGAGAGGGCCAGGGCTATCAGACCCTCATCAATGCGACCTTGCGCGCGACGTTGGCGCCGGAGTCTGCACCGGTCACGATGGAGTCATTGCGCCAAGTGCTACGGGAAGAGTTGCGCTCTCGCTGACGGTGGGCACCGGGGCGTTTGCACGGATCTCCGCCGGTGCGAGCGTTCAAGAGATTGGATTCAAGGAAATGGTTTGGTGAGGGCTCTCCCATCCGCACCTCGATGCCGGTGAGCGGGCCCTCTCCGAGCTGGAGCGGCTGCCGGCTCTGCAGCTCCCCATGCTGGACGAAGAGGGTGAGGTCCCCCGCGGGAGCCTGGAGCGTGAACGTCCCGTCGGCGTGGGTCCAGGCCCGGCCGGCGGTGCCCGTGCCGTCCGAGACGGTCACCCAGGCGCGAGCCGCGGGCAGGCCGGTGGCGTCGAGCACGCGCCCGCTCACCGCGAAGACCGGCGGGAAGGTCAAGTTTAGACCGGCTCGCGGAGGTAGAAAGTTCCTGTCACTCTTCGGGCCTCGTCCATGGCTCCGCCACGGCCTCGGCGAAGTCCAGGTCCAGCGTTATCTCGGCGGTGCCGGGAAGGACCTCGACCGTCCGCACGAGGGAGCGTGTGTAGGCCCTTCCGTCGTGGAGATCCGCCGTGATGGTCCAGATTCCCGGTCCCAGGTCGGAGATCGAATACCGGCGGAGATCGGCCTTGGCCCCGGCGTTCGCGAGGCTGTCCTCGCGGGTCGCCTCGATGAAGGCGAGCTCGCCTTTGCGCAGCCCGAGCAGGCGGCCGGTGACGGTGGTGCCGCGTTCCAGGTAGATCACCAGGGTATCGACCCGTTCCTTCGCGGGATCGACCGGGATCGCGCGCTCGAAGAATCCATCGAGGTGGGCGCGGACCGTGGTGGGCTCGCGCGAGGGGGGGTGCAGCTCGAACGACCCGTCGGCCGCGGTGAGGACGCCTCCGGTGTTGTCGGCGCTCACCCAGGCTCCCTCCAACGGCGCGCCGTCCGGTTCGAGGACGTGCCCGCGCAGCGGCAGGGGCAGGCAGTCGCAGGTTTCGTCCTGCGCGAGGACGGCGACGAGCCGCATCTCTCCCCGAAAGGGCTCGATCTCGCGATGAAGGGGCGCGTAGCCGGCGGCTTCGAGAGTGAGCCGGAACGCCCCCGGGGGGAGGCGGTCGAAGGAAAAGATGCCGTCCTTGAAGCTTCTGGAGCTGTGCTCGACCGCGTCCGGGGTGAGGAGCACCAGGCGGCCGTGCTCGATGGGCGCTCCGGCGGTATCGATGACCTGCCCGAAGATGGAATGCCGGCAGTCCGCGCAGGGCCTCCCGGCCTCGTCACAAGCAGGAACGACGGCCGGGTAGAGACCCGCACCCGCCACCGGCCGCCCGTCCGGCCCCAGGGGCCGCCCGCCGCCGTTGGGACGCAGCGTCACCTGTACCGGTTCCCCGGGGCGGCAGACGGTCAAGGGCTCGGTGAAGAACCCCGTCTCGATCACGTGCAGGCTCAGGCGGCCGGGAGGCAACCCGGGGACCTCGAAGGTGCCGTCCGGCCCGGTCCGGGCATCCGGAGGGAGCACGGCCATGGGGTCCGTCAGCCGGGTGTGAGCCCAGATCGCGACGCCCTCCATCGGCCTCCCCTCCGGATCGGTCACCCGGCCGGTGAGCGTCACACCCCCCTCCGTACCGGCGAGGAGAAGCAGGAGCAGCGGTGCCAGCAGGTGTCCGGTCATGGGGTCTCCTCGTGCGTGAGAAGGAGCAAGCAGAGGATCAGCCGGCGCGGTCTCACGGCACCACCTCCGCCAAGGCGAGATCGAGGTCCAGCTCCTTCTCCGTAACTCCGCGTTCGATCTCCAGAGGAGCCCAGCGGACGGTGTGCGAGGTGCCGGCCGCGCCATAGCGGATGGCCTGGAACGTCCAGACCCCTGGCTCCAGGCCGATCTTGTATTGGCAGTCCTCGATCCAGCCGATGGAGGTGATGGTGCGGGTGGGCTCGTCCAGGATGGCCACGAGCTCGGGGTTCTGGCCCGGCGAGCAACCGGCCAGATGGCCGGTCATCAAGGTCGCCCGTTCCAGATGGATCATCAGGGCCTGCCGGTGGGCCGCCTGAACCTCCACCTGCTGATCCAGGAATTCCGGATGGCTCACGGCGAGGTGCACGCCGCCTTGCGGGACGCGGAGCGTGAACCGTCCGTCGGACCGCGTCAGGCCGCTGACCACCGAGCCCGCGACCGAGGCGGCGATCTCCGCGCCGGCCACCGGCCGGCCCACGGCGTCCAGCACTTTGCCGGAGACCCGGCCCGTGCGCGGCAGCGAGAGCTCGACCGCGACGGCCTCTCCCGGCTTCAGCACGAGCCGCCGCTCCATCTCGCGAGAGGCCGTCGAGAGGGTGAGCTCCCATTCCCCCGGCGGCACGTTGTCGAACCGGAACGTGTCGTCGGCCTGGAGGGGAGCCCGCAGAGCCGGGTCCCCGTCTGCGTTTTCGAGCGAGACGCGGGTCTCGAGGCTGCGGTCGCCGGGCGTGACGCCGTGTACGGTGCCGTTGACGGTGGCGCCGGGTTGGAGGAGGACCTGGAGAGGGCCGCGCGGCGGGCGGTCCGGGTAGATCGACAGCCATTCCGTGGCGAAGCCCGGCTTTTCGACGAAGAGGTAGTGAAACTCCTCCATGGGAAGCGTGACCTCGAACGAGCCGTCCGCCGCGGAGACGGTCCGGAAGTCTCCCCCCGGGGTGGAGATCCACGCGCCCTCGACCGGTGCGCCACCGGGGCCGGTCACCCGCCCACGCAGCGTCTTCCAGCTCGTATCGCGGACCAGTGTGAGATGGACCGGTGCCATGGCCGCGGCGTGCTCCACCGTCTGCTGGAGGGGCTCGTAATTCTCGACTTCGATTTGAAAGGTGACGGGCCTGTCCCCGGCGAAGAAGCGGAACCAGCCGTCCATGTTGGTGAGGACCGCATCGGTCTCACCGCCCTCGGGGGTGCATCTCACCGTGGAGTAGATGGGCTTTCCTGCCACGTCGGTCACCCGCCCCATCAGGCTCCCGTCGCTCTTCAGCCGGACGTCCAGATCCTTCGGCTCCTCCCCCTCCTGCAGCCGGACGACCGGGGCGTCGTTCCCGGTGAAGCCGTCGGCGTACGGCTCGATGCGGTACTGGCCCGGTGCGAGAGGCCCGAACGCGAACCGGCCGTCGTCGTCCGAGGTGGCCCAGTCGGCCTCCGGGCAGGGGGGCCTGGGAGTGTCGAAAACGCAGTGGTCGCAAGCGACCCAGGGAAGCTCGCGGGCGAGTACCCGGGCGCCGGAAATGGGCATGCCGTCCGGCTCCGCGATCCGGCCGCGCAGCCGCACTCCGTGCTCCACCTTCAGATGGACCGGCTCCTGCAGCGACCGCACGGTGGTGTAGGTGTACACCGTCTCCTCTCCGCAGGCATGCAGCACGATCTCGCCCGCCGGCACCCCGGGGATGGCGAACGAGCCGTCCGCCCCGCTGAACGCCGAGGGCGGCAGATCCTCCCCCTGCTCCTCCTGATCGAACGAGAACACGGCCCACAACGGAACCCCCGCCACCGGCCGGCCGTCGAAATCGGTGACCACCCCGGTGAGCGTACCGGCCGAGGCTATGGCGGGAGGGAGCGAGAGGCCGAGGAGGAGAAGGAATGAGGCGAGACCGCGCGTCGTCATGAGCGGACCTCCGATCCGGGTACCGCGGTTGGTGAGCTGGAAGAGCAAGACCGGTTCCAGGGGCGCAAGGTGAGCACGGCGCGATCCTCCACGGGTTGACGGGGCGCTGGCCGCGCGGCGCATCCAGCGCGTTGAAGCGAGCCGTCCGGAAATATGGACGCGCCCTGGCGGTTCGGCCCTATGGAGAGATGCGGGGGGGCGGGGGGATTCGGGACATGCGGTGCCCCGGATTTCAATCCGGGGTGGGGGCGCGGGCCGCCCTCGCCGCGGCGGCCTGCGAGCCTCAGGGCTCGACGAGGAGCCGGCCTTACTTTGCCCGCACAACGCCGCGGCCTCTCTGTGTGGACGCGCCTCCTATCCGCACAAAGGGGGAAGGACTTCGCACAATTCGAGCTTCGAGGAGAGAGGGCGCGGCGGCTCTTCGCACAATGGAGCAGAGCGCATGCACATTGGAGGCTTCTGCTCGCACAAAAAAAACGGCAGACTGTGCAAACAGGCCGCCCGCCTCAGTGTGCGAGGCTCGGCTTGGCGCCTGCAGGTACTTTTGCCGCACAACCAAGAAGCGATACCGCACAATGGCGTCAAGGAGAGGCACAAATTGGAGATGCAATCCGCACAATCAGAGCTCCGCGGTATGGATTGGAGACTCGATTCGCACAATCACATCGCTCGCTTGCACATGCGGATCCGCTTTCCGCACAAGCGGTCCGTGTAGCTGCACAAAAAGGATGAGGGGAGCCCTGGGTCAGAGGGCCTGGCGCCCGCTCCGCGGGGGAGGGTAGGGGAGGGGGGCCAGACTACTTGGCCAGCGTCCCGGCGCTCCGCGCCTCCTGAATGGCCACGCCGAGAGCCAGGAGCATCTCGGGGCTCGAGAGCAGGTCCTGATGCGGGAGGGCCGAGCGGACGATGGAACGGAAGAAGAGGCTGCCGTCCGGATCGTGGTCGGAGCCCTCGGCGGTGAGCGAACGGTCCGGGATCATCGAGTCGCCCGGCTCGAAGAGGAGAGGCATCAGGGTCTCGCGTTTGGCGGCCGGTGGTTCGAAGCGGACCTTGATCCGCCCGTCCTGGTTCAAGACGAGCGCCGTGCGCTGAACGGTCTGCGTCAGGCTGCCGACGGCGTGGAGGGTGGCGGGGTTCGGGGTGTCCGCGACCTGGGCGAGCGCCGCGGTCAGGCGCTTGTGCCGCGCAAGCTCCCGCTCCAGATACGCGCGGAGCTTCGCCCGGGCAGGCGCGGAGGTGCCGCGCCGGCCGAGCACCGACCAGCGGAGGCGCTCCCAGTCCGCGGCCTCGTCGAGGCGGTAGGGGAGGGCCTTGCCATCGCCGTCGACCAGGGGCTCGATGCGAGACGGTAGCATGTCGAAGGCCGAGCGGAAGGTGAACAGCGTGGCTGGCGAGAAGGCGCCGTGGCCGAGACTGTAGGCGATTCCCTCCTCCAGGCTCATGAGCGCCGTGAACGTCCCCTCGTTCGGCGTCGCGACGAGGAAGAGCGTGCCGATGTAGGGGGCGCCGGCCCAGGTCACCGCCGGCAGCGGGCCCGACGTGCCGAGAGGCGTGTCGCCATACATGAGCGCGTAGCGGGAGACGAGCCCGCCGAGGGAATGGCCGAGCACCACCGCGGGCGGTGTGCCCGGCGGCATGCGGCGGTAGAGCTCGGTGAGCTCGCGGGAGAGCCGGCGGCCGCTGGTCTCGACGCTCTGCCGCCAGTCGTACAGAAAGAAGTAGTACTCGCCCTCCCCGGCGGGCGACCGCAGGTCGCCGGCGCGATAGCCCATCGCGCGGAGCCCCTCTTCCAGCCCGTCGTAGGTGCCGAGGCGGAACTTCATCCCGAAGACATGCACCTCGCGGAGCAGCGGGCCCGCGACGACCGTCGAGCCCTCCGGATCGTCGAGGGAGAGCGCGAGCCGTTTGTTGCCGTCCCATGGATACACCATCAGCCAGGCGTTCGGCCACAGGCGCTTGCCGGTGTCGCGGTCCACCAACTCGGTGCCCGGCGCACCGGGAACGATGACGACCGGGGGGAGCCCGCCGGGTGGTCGCGGGGCGGCTTGTGCGTTGGAGGCAATGCCGAGAAGCGTGACGCAGAGGGCCAGGCTCTTCAGGAAGGATGAGAGGTCACGCATGGATGAGGCCGGCTCCTGATCGGCCCGCCGTATGCGAGACCGGTCCTGATGATACAGCGGAAAGAGGCGGGTCTCCGGGAGATGGGCGGGTGCCGCGGGCTTCCGCCGCCCGCCCCCTCCCCTGTCCCCTCCCCCGCGTAGCGGGAGAGGGGCACCACCCACCCGCCCGGAGTTACCCCAAAGACAAAGACAGGCGCCGGCTTACTTCAGGGTGGGCGGGGGCGCCCTCTCCCGCTGCGCGGGGGAGGGTCGGGGAGGGGGCGGGAGGGGGAAGCCCCGGACACCTGTCCGCCCCGTCCGCCCGGACACCTGTCCGCGGACACCGCCCGCGGACACCCGCTCCCTCCACGTAACCTGTTGTTTCTCTTGACCTTGCCGCCCATGGCCCCGCATGGCACATCCGTTGCTCTCTGGAAGAGGCGTCCGAGGAGACCACCATGATTCAAGAGACCCAATCGATGGACCAGATCGTCGCCCGCGGGCCGGGGTTGTCCCGGCGGACCAGGATCCTCCTGGGCGCGGCGGCGCTGTTGCTTCTCTGCCTCATCCCGCTCTGGCCGTCGCTGCGCCGCTGGTCGAGCGCGGAGCAGTCGATCGACCTGTCCCGCCTGCGGCTCGCCACGGTGACCCGCGGTGACCTGGAACGCGACGTGGCCGCCGAGGGGCGGGTCGTCGCCGCCAACCATCCGCGCCTCTTCAGCCCGGCCCAGGGGATCGCCGGGCTGCACGTCAAGGCGGGGGAGAGCGTCCACCGCGGCCAGGTGCTGGCGCGGATCGAGAGCCCCGAGCTCGACAGCCAGCTCGCCCAGGAGCGCTCGCGGCTCGAATCGCTCGAATCCGAGCTGTCGCGCTCGCGGATCGGCGCGCGGCAGAGCAACACCACCAACGAGCGGACGCTGGAGCTGCGCCGCGTGCAGCTCGACGCCGCCCGCCGTGAGCTCGAGCGGACGGAAAAGCTGATGGCCGACGGCCTGGTCAATCAGGTCGAGCTCGACCGCGACCGCGACGCCGTCCGTTTGGCCGAGGTCGAGCTGCGGCAGGTCGAGGAGGGTGGGACGCTGCAGCGCGAATCGCTCGATTTCGAGACCGCCGACCGCGCGCGCCAGGTGGAGCGCCAGCGCCTGGTGGTCGCCGAGCTGGAGCGCCGCGTCCGCGAGCTGACCATCGCCTCTCCGTTCGACGGCCTCGTGGCCAACGTGGAGGTCCAGGACCGCGACGCGGTGCAGCCGAACGCGCCGCTCCTCACCGTGGTCGACCTCTCCGAGTACGAGATCGAGGTGCGCATCCCCGACTCCTACGCGGACGACGTGGCCCCGGGCCTCCCCGCGGTCATCGAGCTGGGCGGCAAGACGTGGAAGGGCACGCTCACCGCCGTCTCCCCCGAGGTCAGCAACAGCCAGGTGCTCGGCACCGTCCACTTCGCCGGCGAGGTCCCGGACGGCCTGCGGCAGAGCCAGCGCGTCTCCGTCCGCCTCGTGCTGGAGCACAAGCCCAACGTCCTCAAGGCGCCGCGCGGTCCCTTCCTGGACAGCGGCGGCGGCCGGCAGGTCTACGTCCTCGCCGACGGCCTCGCCACCTTGCGGCAGATCCGCACCGGCGCGGCGAGCGTCGGCGAGGTGGAGATCCTGGAGGGGCTCGAAGCGGGGGAGCGCATCGTCCTCTCCGACCTGACTCTCTTCAACGGCGCCAAGACGGTTCTGGTCCGTCAATAGAAAGGAAATCCCATGCTCGAGATGCACAACGTCACCAAGATCTATCGCACGGGCCTGGTCGAGACCCGGGCGCTGCGCGATTTCACCTTGACCGTGGACGAAGCGGAATTCGTCACCATCACCGGCCCGTCCGGCTCCGGCAAGACGACCTTCCTGAACGTCGCCGGCCTGCTCGACGGTTTCGAGCAGGGCACCTACAAGCTCGACGGCCTGGACGTCAGCCGCCTCACCGACCGGCAGATGTCACGCATCCGCAATGAAAAGATCGGGTTCATCTTCCAGAGCTTCAACCTGATCCCCGATCTCGACGTGGCCGACAACGTGGACGTGCCGCTGCGCTACCGTGGCCTCCCCGCGAAGGAGAGGAAAGAGCGGATCGAGCGGGCGGTCGGCATGGTCGGGCTCTCCTCGCGCCTGCGCCACCTGCCGTCGCAGCTCTCCGGCGGCCAGCAGCAGCGCGTCGCCATCGCCCGCGTGCTGGCCGGCGATCCCAAGCTGATCCTGGCCGACGAGCCCACCGGCAACCTCGACTCCGGCATGGCGCGGGAGATCATGGAGCTGCTGGAACAGATCAACGAAGCGGGGACCAGCATCATCATGGTCACCCACAACCCCGAGCACGCCGCGCGTGCCCACCGGCAGCTCCACATCGCCGACGGCCGGATGGTGGACATGGAGCGCATCGCCCCCATGCCGCTCAACCGGATCGCTCCGGTGGCCGCCGTGGCGCGGGCCTGAGGAGAAACGATCATGTTGCTCTACAACCTCCGTCTGGCCTGGAAGAGCCTGCTGCGCCACCCGGTCCTGTCGGGATTGATCATCGCGGGCGTGGCGCTGGGAGTCGGCGTCTCGACCAGCTTCGTGACCATCTGGCACGTGCTCGCCGCGGACCCGGTCCCCGGCAAGAGCGACCGCCTGTATGCCGTGCGCCTGGATGCCTGGGGCGGCCCCGAGCCGTACGACGAAAGTGGCAATCCGCCGCCCCAGCTCACCTGGCAGGACATGCACCGCCTGCTCGGCGCGAGCAACGTCCCGGTGCGGCAGACCGCGCACTTTCCGTCTGTTGCCACGGTGCGGCCAGAGACCGCCGGCCAGCGCCCCTTCCAGGAAGCGTTGCGGATGACCAGCGCGGATTTCTTCCCGATGTTCGAGGCCCCTTTTCAATATGGCGCGGGATGGGACCGCACGGCCGATGCGAAGCCGGAAGCCGTGGCCGTCATCGGCGCTGAGCTGAACAACCGCCTGTTCGGCGGCAAGAACAGCGTGGGACGGACGCTGCGGCTGAATGACCGCGATTTCAAGATCGTCGGAGTCCTCGAGCCCTGGCGGCCGAAGGTCCGCTACTACGACATGATCGGCAACGCCTACGAAGAGCCCGAGCAGGTGTACCTCCCGATGGAGCACTTCCGGGCGATGGGCCTCGAGCCCACGGGCAGCCGGACCTCCTGGCGCAGCGAGACCGGCAGCCTGATGGAAACGCTCGCGAGCAACGAGATGATCTGGCTGCAGATGTGGGTCGAGCTGGACGGGCCCGCGCAGGTGGCCGCCTATCACGAGTTTCTCGACAACTACGCCCGCGAGCAGAAGAAGCTCGGCCGCTTTCCCAAGCCGCTCAACAACCGCCTCTCGACCGTCGTCGGGCTGATGGAAGAGTGGGAGGTGGTACCGCGGCAGGCCAAGGCGCTGGCGGCGATCTCGTTCCTTTTTCTGATCATCGCGGCGCTCAATCTGATCGGTCTCTTCCTGGGGAAATTCCTCGCGCGTTCGTCCGTGGTGGGAGTGCGCCGTGCGCTCGGCGCGAGCCGCGCGGCGATCTTCGCCCAGCACCTGGTGGAGTGCGAGCTGGTGGCCCTCCTCGGCGGCGCCCTGGGGCTCCTGCTCTCCCTGGGCGTGCTCGCCCTCGTCAACCGCATGTATCAACCTGGTGGCGCCGCCGGCGTCGAGGAATCCTTTTTCACGCTCGATCCGCAAATGACACTCGCCGCTCTCGGTTTCGCCCTGGCCGCCGGAGCCATCGCCGGCATTTATCCTTCGTGGCGGATCTGTGCCATCGCGCCCGCCCGCCACCTGAAGAACCAATAAAGGAACCACGCCATGGACATCGGACCGATCTTCCGCGCCATGATGCGCCACCGGGCGCGTTTCCTCCTGATCGCCCTGGAGGTCGCGTTGACCCTGGCGATCGTCGCCAATTCCGTGGGCTTGATCCTCGACGCCCGCGCCGAAATGACCCGTCCCTCGGGCTTCGACGAGGACAACCTCGTCTCCGTCGTCAGCACACCCTTTGCCGACGAGCTCCAGGACCCCGAGCGCGCCCGGCAACTGGTGGCCGACGATCTGCGGGCGCTCGCGGCGCTGCCGGGCGTCCGCGCGGCGAGCCAGGAGTCCCTGCTCCCCTGGGGATTCAATTCCATGGTCATGCCGGTGCGGCGCGTCGGAGCGCAAGACCAGGGGCAGGCCACCCAGGTCGCCCTGGCCGATCCCGGCTTCGTGAGCACCCTGGGCGTCGGCATCGCCCAGGGGCGTGATTTCACCTGGGACGACTTCGAGGCGGCGCGGCATCAACCCTCCCGCTTCCCCGAGTTCCAGGGGCCGGTGCTCATCTCGCAAGCCCTGGCCGATGCCGTCTTTCCGCAAGGTGACGCCGTGGGCAAGGTCCTGGAGCTGCCGGATGCGCCGGGCCGCTACACCATCGTGGGAGTGATCGACAAGTACTTCAAGCCGGCGGGAGGGGAGATCGACGAGCGGCTCCTCGTCCTCCCGCTCGCGGCCGGCCCCGCCTACCTCGTCCGCACCCAGCCCGGCCAGCGCGACGCCGTCGCGGCCGACCTCGAAAAGGCCCTCTTGAAGGTGAGCGACGGCCGCAACCTGCGCGTGCGCACCATCGAAGAGGTCCGCAAGAGGTTCCATTCCGAAGACCGTCTCCTGGTGGCCTCCTTGAACGCCGTGATGTTCCTGCTCTTCCTGGTGACCGCGCTGGGGATCGTCGGCCTGACCTCCTTCTCCGTCACCGAAAGAACCCGCCAGATCGGAACCCGCCGCGCCCTGGGAGCGACCCGTGGAGCCATCGTGCGCCATTTCCTGCTGGAAAACTGGCTGATCGTCAGCTCCGGGGCCGTCCTGGGTCTCGCCCTGGCCTACGCCCTGAACTACGGCCTGGTCACCTGGATTCAAGGCACCCGCCTCGACCTCGGCATGCTCGCCGCCGGAGTGGTGGCCCTCTGGCTCGTAGGATTCGGCTCCGCCCTGGGGCCGGCCTTGCGGGCCGCCGCGGTACCACCGGCGATCGCCACGCGGAACGTATAAATGTCTCAGGCCCCACGACGGGTCCGTAGAGACGCCCCAGTCGGATGGTACGTCCCTGCCGTGACCACGACGGCCGGGGCGTCTCATGGCTCCGGCACCCACCGGCGCCGGCAGCACGCCGCGGAAACATGAAAGCCATCCGCTGCCGAAATCCACGCCCGCGGCACCGGTTGTGATGGACCGGCCCGCCGTGGGGAGACGCCCCGGCCATCGTGGTCACGGCAGGGGGCTTGCCATCCTACTGGGGCGTCTCTACGGCACGTTTGTGGTCTGCGGCGCCCTGCCGGCAGCTCGACGCATCAAGGCCCTCCGGGAGAACAACAGGAGAAACGCCACCCCGCCCAGAATGCCGACCAGCATGTCCCCCAGAGTGTCCTCGAGCCCACTCTGCATGTGAGACCCGAGATAGCGGTCCGAGAGAAACTCCGCGAATTCCCAGAACACCGTGGCCGAGCAGGTGAGAGCGAACACCGTCACCCCGCCGAGAACGGCCGCCGGCCGCCCCAGGAGATCTCTCTCCCCGGCCGTGCGGTACGCGGTACCAAAGAAGAAGGCGATGGCCATGCCACCGAGGAAGTGCATCGGGATGTCCGTGGGAGGCCAGATCCGGTAGAGGCCGAGCACGCGGGACGCGACCACGTGAAGGCTGAACACCAGAATCGGCGCCCAGGCGGCGCGGCGGAGGGTTTGGAGGAGCCAGGGAAGCATGGGGGCGGAGGATAGTGCAGGGTGGGGCTCTTGTGCCAGAAGCCATCGTCGGCCGCCGCCTGCCCCAAGAGGTGCCGGCGCGCGCCCCCTGGGAGCGCCGGCGTCTCGCCGGCATTCAAGTGAATGGGCCGAAGGCCCGACCTCATTTGGGAAGGGAGGAGGGGAGGCAAGGCGGGGCTGCGGATCTGGCATAATCAAGGGAGTCTGAAGCTCTCAACAGATCTGCGGCGTCGCCGCTGGAGCCGACCGAATCGATTGGAGCCATGACGGAGATCTTCGTCAGCCACAGTGCCAAGGACCCCTTTGCGGAGTCTGTGCGCGACAAGCTGGTCGTCAAGCTCAAAGAGATGGGCTTGACACCTCGGGTCGACAAGGAGATCCGGCCGGGAGAGCGGTGGCGGGCGCGGCTCGACTACTGGATTGGCTGCTGCCATGGAGCGGTCCTGCTCTTTTCTCGGGATGCCGTCGATTCGGACTGGGTCCGGAAGGAATCCACCATCCTGACTTGGCGCAAGGCTCTCCATCCCCACCTGCGGCTGATCCCTGTCCTCCTGGGGAACGTCTCCTGCGAGGAGCTGCGGCAGGGATACCTGAAGACGATCGAGGTCAGCGAGATCGAGTGGATCAAGGCGGGCACACAGACCGTTGACGTCCTGGTCGAGAGGATCGCAGAGCAGTTCCTGGAGCTCTCGGCCGATCAAGACGATCCGGGTCTTCGGGACTGGGTCGAGCAGGTCGCCGGTTGTCTCAAGGATGTCCGCCAGTCCGCGCTCGAGCGCGCCGCCGAGCTCCTTCAAATCGAAGTCGGGGACTGGCAGGGCTTCTGCGATTTTGCCGTGGCCATCGCTCATCACCTGCTGCATCGCCATCTCGATGAGATCGAGCCGGCAGTGCGTGAGGTGCTCAGCGGGATGCACCCGGGGAGCCCGAGCCGTGCGGTTCTCGGGAGACTTTTGGAGCCCCTCTGGGTCCGGGAGGAAGCGGCGCGGCACATCCTCCCCGCTACCCGTTGCGCAGAGGCGGAGCGGCTTCTCGCGATCAACACGCAATCGCAGGACACAGGAACCTGCTACGTCCGCCGTGCGACTTGCAGCGCGCAGGACATTCCGATCGTCAAGATTTCGGGAGTCTTCGGCGAGGAGAGCCTCAAGGAGGTGCTCGATGCTTTCGAGTCGGCTTGTCGTCTGAGATTCCTGGGGCCAGATGAAGGGCAGAGCTACCCCGAGCCGAGGAGGGAGAGGCTCCTGCAGATGGCCATGCGCAAGCAAATGCCGGTGTTTCTGCTGGTCCCCGAGCAGGCTGTGCAGCGGGAGGCCATTTCATTGCTCCGCCATCGCTTTCCTGCAGCCACATTCGTTTTGCTGTCCGGTCCTTCCCTTCCCGACAGAGCTGCTCTCGGTCTCCCGTGCCTTGCTCTGGTTCTTCCCGAGCTGAAGGAGGACGAGGAGGACCAAGCTTTGGCAACGGTGCTCACATTGAGAAGTCGGGCAGGGTTGCACGATTCTTGAATGGAGAGATGACAGATCATGGAGAACGAAGCGCCGGAACTCCGGTACACCTCCCTCATCGATCTCAGCCCGGAGGAGATACCTCCGGCGGCGGCCGGGGTGACTCTAGACTCCCCGGACCCACGGGACGGCCGGGTCTACGTTCATGATGCTCCCCTCCGGCTGGCCACCGAAGTGGCTCTCGCAACCGGAAGGCCGCTTCTGCTGCGGGGCAAGCCGGGAACCGGCAAGTCGTCGTTCGCCGCCTACGTGGCCCGGCGTCTGGGGTGGCGCTATTACGAGCACGTCTGCACGGCGCGGACACAGGCTCAAGAGCTGCTCTGGAGATTCGACGCCGTCCGCCGGCTGGGGGATGCCCAGGTCCGCAGTCCCAAGGACCGGCCGCTCAATGACGACGACTACGTCGAGCCTGGCGTGCTCTGGTGGGTTTTCGACCGGGACTCCGCGATCCGGCGGGGGGCTCCCCCGGAGCGGCCCGCGCGAACGCCCGCGGCCGAGCCCTTCGCCGACCAGAACGCGAGCCGTTCGGTGGAGGGCGCTGTCCTCCTTCTCGACGAGATCGACAAGGCAGACCCGGACGTTCCCAACAATCTCCTGGTGCCTCTCGGATCGTTGCAGTTCCGGGTGGAGGAAACCGGAGCGATCGTTCGCAGACGCCCATCGTCTCTCGAGAACGACGCTCTGAGCTCCCTTCTCGTCATCTTGACGACCAACGAAGAGCGGGATCTTCCGCAGGCCTTCCTGCGACGCTGCATCGTCCATCGTCTCGAGGAGCCCACCGAAGAGCGCCTCATGACCATTGCGCGGCTTCACCTCGGCGAGTCCGGAGCGCCCCTGGGTTCGGATGACCTCGATTTATTTCGAGCTCTTTCCGCAAAGATTGTGGAGCTCCGTCAACAGGCGGAAGAATTGGGAGAGCGCCCACCGAGCACGGCGGAGTTCCTGGACGCAGTTCGCGCCTGCCGTTCCCTGAAGATTCAGGTCGATCCCCAGTCCGCAGCCTGGAAGCATCTGGAGCAGAGCGTGCTCCGGAAGCGCGATGAGGAGGGGAGATTCGCGTGAGCTCGGTCAGCCTCGGAGATCTCGCGCGTGCTTTGGCCCGGCTGAAGCCGGAAAGCGCCGCGACGCGCGAACAGATCGCGCGGCTCCTGGGATTCGACGTCCGAGAGCTTCCGCAGCAGAGAACGACCACCGCTCCGCCGGTTCCGCCTGCACCTGAGCTTCCGCCCCCTTCGTTGCAGTCTTCGACTTTCGCGCCAGAGCCGGACAGGATGGCACCGCAGCGCATCGAGCCGGTCTCCACGGAGCCACCCAGGCCTTTGCGTCTGCTTCTCGATGGGCCAACTCTCGAACGTCCGCACATGTCTTCCCCGAGCAGCCCGATCGCCTTTGCGCCTCTCTTCAAGCCACTCTGGGAGCGGAACTTGATCACTGCGGCCGTGGTGACGCGCGCCCCGAATGGCCCCGTGGACGTTTCTCGGCTCTGCGACACCGCCGCACGGGGCCGGCCACTCCGGGCAATTCCGCGCCTGCCCCAACCTTCGCTTTTCCGGGGTGTCCAGGTGCTGGTGGACCTGGGAGAGGGCATGGAGCCGTTCGCCCGGGACCAGGCCCATCTCCTAGACGAGCTTCGGAGGATCGTTGGAGATGAGTCGACCTCCGTGGCACATTTCCGCAACAACCCTTTGCGGGGGACCGGTGTCAATCCGTGGACGTGGGGGGCCTATCGGCCGCCGCATCCGGGGACGCCGGTGCTCGCGCTCACGGATCTGGCAATTGGCGGTCCAACTCTCGATCCCGATCGAAGCAGCGAAGACGAGTGGCTGGCGTTCGCTGAACGGCTGGCGCAGGCCTCCTGTCCCGTCGTGGCGCTCGTTCCCTATCCCGAGCGAAGATGGCCGAGGAAACTCAAGGGGAAGATGACCCTCGTCTGCTGGGATCGCTCGACCACCGTCGGAGCCATCTTTCGGCAGATTCGCCGCGGTCACAAGGTGAGCCCGTGAGCGATCGTCTCGGCCGTGCCCGCGAGCGGGTGGAGGAGATCGAGCGCCGGCAACCGCAGGCCGCAGAGTTGGCAAAGCTCGCCTCCCTGGCAGTGCGCATCGAGCCAGAGCTCCTGCGCACCCTCCGTCTTCGGGTGGCCCCACATCTCGACGTAGGAGCGGAGGCCGATCTCTGGTTCAGCCCGCTCGTGCAGGCGCGTGGTGTGGACGGCATCACGTTTTCCGCGGAAGTCGCCGAGATCCTGAGAGAGTGGCTCCGCACGGATAAGCGACTTCCCCGAGTCTGGAAAGAGATCGAGGAATGCCACCGAACGATCTCGCCTGCACTTCGGCTGGAGGAGAAGGTTGCTTGGCTGGCTCTGAACGATGCCCCCGTGGAGGAGATCGAAAAGGCCCTGGCTCCGGCTCTCGTGGCTCTCTTCAAAGAGGGGAGGACCGGAATTGCCGCTTGGGCAGCCCGCGCTCTACCTCATCTGCCTGTACAGGCCAGATCGACGCGCGTCGCCTGGGTGCTGAATTTCAAGGCGTCGCGGAGCTTGGCGGGACGGATGATTCTCGAAGAGGGCGCGCCGGTGGATCTGTTGGAGGAGGACCTCACAGGAATCCTTCCCGATCTGGGAGAGGTCGATCTCGGAGTCCGGCGGCATGGGGGCGAGTTGGATCTCGGCGATCTCCAGGGGGAAGGGGTCTCGACGATCCGGGTCGGAGACACGGTCCCGCGGCTCGTCGAAGTCCGCTGGCAGGAAAGAGGAGAGGAGCAGCGGGAGGTGGTCGGCATCAAGCCGGGATCGATCGTCCAGAAGCGGGTCGGCTTGGGCGACGTGCGGTTACGTGCATTAAATGGATCTGTCTATGTGTTACATCGCGTTCCCGAGCGCAGCAATCCCGCCGTCGAGGCGCTACGGAAGGAGTGGGACGGCATCACCAGCCCGCGGGATTCCCGCCTTCCGGGTTTTCTCGACAAGCTGCAGAAGAGCCCCGCCCTGCTGGCCGAGCTTGCGGTGGCGGTGGCCCGCGGGCTCCGCGTTTGGTTCGGCCGGGAAACGGAGAAGATTCGGATTTCGCTGGCCGGAGCGGGTCCCGCTCCGGACGAAGCCGGCCTCGGAGACATGGAAAGGCTGGCCCGGCAGGTGACGGCGATC
>Ga0209682_10000166_pt1 | contig 21901 bp, 19 predicted proteins | sample DOMMetBare2Fresh_2_FD_187471 | JGI IMG/M metagenome (GOLD analysis project Ga0209682, IMG submission 187471) | Wetland sediment microbial communities from St. Louis River estuary, USA, under dissolved organic matter induced mercury methylation -... | ecosystem: Environmental > Aquatic >... | reverse complement strand
GCCCCAGGGAGCTTAGCTTTGACCTCTGCCAGCGTATCGAGAGAACCTATACCTCTATATATTTCAGCCCAAGACTCGGTGCCTCCAACGATAAGAAAAAAGAACAGGAGAAACGTTCTATACCAGTCTGGCCTCATGGGAACTCTCCTTCGTGGGCGTAAGGTCCTCGCGCTCCGGGACTTACCTGAGTTTAAGCCCGCTTCGTGTCCGCGTCAATGCGGCGAGCAGTGCTGCCGCCCCTCGGAGTTCGCTCTTAATTGGAGGTGTGAGGGGCCGCAGGACGCCGGCCCCAAGAGTTTCAAAGCTCGTACCTGCGCTGACAGCACTGGAGGAGCCAGAGAGCGGTCTCGATCCCCGGCCCGGTGACCGCGGAGGAGTCCGTGGCGGTCCAGGCGACCTCCAGAGGCGCCAGCTCTTCGGCCAGGACTTGGCCGTCGATGCGGCGCGCAGAGGTGCTCAGGAACCGACCGCAGGCGAGGAGGACCAACGGGGCTGCGTCAGCCCACGGTCCGGTCCTTTGGTCTCCCCTCGGAAGATGCCGAAGGGACCCGAGACGATACCGGCGACGGGGAAGGGGACGACCGTGGACTCCCCCGGCAGGTGGATAGGGACGTGGAAGTTGGCTTTGGTCCAGGTGACAGGCGGCGGGTTCATTCGCTCTTCTCCCCGCGCCATGCGCCGAGTTGCGCCTCGATCTCGTCGGCGACCTTCGCCAGGACCGCTGACCGGACACCGGCGAACCGGTAGAGGTGTTCTTCGTAGGCAATCAGAGCCGGAGAAGGATGCGAAGCCGGTCTTCAACCAGCTCCAGCGTCCCTTCGCTCACGACGCCGAGACGCTTCACCAGCCGCTCCTTCGAGATGGAGCGGACGGCTTCACAAAGAGCAGCGCTCTCGACCGTCAAGCCGCCTTGGGGTGGCATCATGCGGATGTGAAATGGAATCGGGCGGAGCCGGGAGGTGATCGGCACGGCGATCACCAAACCTGCCGGCCCCCGATTGAAGAGATCGTCGGAGAGGATGAGAATCGGCCGGGTCCCGGCCTGCTCATGGCCACGAACCGGATCGAGATGAGCCAGCCAGACCTCGCCCCGTGTCGGCGTGCTCAACCGATCCTCTTTGCCTCAGGTGTCAAGACCTGTCCTTCTTCGGTCCAGGTCTCCCCTTCCGGCAAGCCGTCGGGAAGCGCTTCCCACGCAGCACGCTCAGCTTGGATCTCCCGCCAGGCTTCCGGATCGCTTCTGAGCAGGGCATAGGCGGCGTTCGCGTCCTCGAGGAGACGCCTGCGGCGATACTCCTCGACAGCAAGCTCGAGGACCGCCTGCATGGACCGATGCTCGGCCTGCGCCATTTCGCGCAAGGCCTGGTGCGTATGCTCGTTGATGCGGACCATGGCCTGCCCCATACGTCAACCTCCCTGTCGACAGTTTAGTATACACCCTCTCGGCGGCCCCCCTTACTCCACGATCGTCGCTTCCCACGACGGGACTTGCTCGATCTCCAGGAGGTCGCTCCGCAGCTCCTCGACCAGGCGGTCGAGGGCCGGGCTCCTTGGGTTCGCGCCGGGTACAGCCAGGGTCGGGCTTTCCCCTGCGTGCGCTATCATCGCCGGAGAGAGCCGGCTCGTTCTTCGCCTTCCGCGCCATGGTGGTGGTGAGCGTCTGGCCATCCCGTGGAGCTTCTCCCATGACTCGATCCAACGTGGACGAACCCGTGGCGGCGGATCTCGCGCCCGCACCGGCCGCCCTTGAAGAGACCTTCCGGCTGGTGCAGACGTGGAACCGCACCGGCCGTGACTATCCCCGCGATCTCTGCCTGCACCAGCTCTTCGAATCCGCCGCGGATCGTTCCCCCGGGAACGTCGCGCTGATCGACGGCACGCTCGAGGTCACCTATGCCGAGCTGGAGCGGCGGGCGAATCAGGTGGCCCACCATCTGCGCCGCCTCGGCGCCGGCCCGGAAAAGCTGGTGGGGATCTGCACCTCGCGCTCCGCGGACATGATCATCGGCATGTTCGGCGCGCTCAAGGCGGGCGCGGCGTATCTCTCGCTCGATCCCGCTTATCCGCGCGAGCGGCTGGCGTTCATGCTGGAGGATGCCGCGGCGCCCGTGGTGCTCACCCAGGAACGGCTGCTCGACCGCTTCCCGGAAGGCGGCCCCGCCATCGTCTGCCTCGACCGCGACGCGGAGCGGCTGGCCGCCGAGAGCCCGGAGCGGCTCCCCCCGGCCGCCGGTCCCCGCTCGCTCGCCTATGCCATCTACACCTCCGGCTCGACCGGACGGCCGAAAGGGGTGGCCATCGAGCACCGGAGCGCCGCGGTGCTCTGCCACTGGGCGCGCGAGATCTTCCCGGCCGAGGACCTGGCGGGGATGCTCGCCTCGACCTCGATCAACTTCGACCTGTCGGTCTTCGAGATCTTCGTCCCGCTCGCCTGGGGCGGCACGGTGATCGTGGCGGAGAACGCGCTCGCCCTGCCGCGCCTCCCCGCCGCCGGCCGGGTCCGCTTCGTCAACACCGTCCCCTCGGCGATGGCGGAGCTGGTGCGCGCCCAGGGGCTGCCGCCGTCGGTACGCACGGTGGGGCTGGCCGGCGAGCCGCTCAAAGGAGTGCTCGCCGAGCGGATCTACGCCACCGGCGCGGTGCGCGGCGTCTACAACCTCTACGGTCCGTCGGAAGACACCACCTATTCGACCTGGGTGCGGGTGGAGCGCGGATCTCCGGACGAGCCGACGATCGGCCGCCCGATCGCCAACACGGAGCTCTATCTGCTCGGCCCCAACGATCCCGGGCTGCCGATGGTCCCGGTGGGCGAGCCGGGCGAGGTCTATCTCGGCGGCGAAGGGCTCGCGCGCGGCTATCTCGGCCGGCCGGAGCTGACCGCCGAGCGCTTCCTGCCCGATCCCTTCAGCGGCCGGAGCGGCGACCGCCTCTACCGCGTCGGCGATCTCGGCCGCTTCCTGCCCAACGGCGAGGTGCAGTTCCTCGGCCGGGTCGATCATCAGGTCAAGATCCGCGGCTTCCGCATCGAGCTGGGCGAGATCGACGCCGCGCTCAGCCGCCATCCCGCGGTCGGCGAGGCGGTGGTGGCCGCCCTGGTGGCGCCGGGCGAGGATGGCGACCGCCGCCTCGTCGCCTATGTCGAGCCTCTCCCGGGCCAACCGGCACCGGCCGCCGCGAGCCTGCGGAGCTACCTCCGCGAGCGGCTCCCCGGCCACTTCGTCCCCTCGGTCTTCGTCCTCCTCGACACTCTGCCGCGCACGCCCAATGGCAAGGTGGACCGGAAAGCTCTGCCGGAGCCCGACTGGAGCGGCGCGGGCGGTGACGAGGAGACCGCCGGTCCGCGGAATCCCCTGGAAGAGCTGGTCGCCGGCTTGTGGAGCGAAGCGCTCGGCCTCGCCCGCATCGGCATCCACGACCACTTCCTGGAGCTCGGCGGGCATTCGCTCCTCGCCGCCCGCCTGGTCTCCCGGATGCGCGATACCTTGGGCGTCGAGATCGACCTCCCCACCCTCTTCGCCCACCCCACCGTGGCCGGCTGTGCCGCGGCGGTCGAGCAGGCGCGGAGCGGCGGCGCCCGGGCGCTCCCGCCGATCCTCCCCGTTCCGCGCAGCGGCGGCCTGCGGGCGTCGCTGATGCAGACCCGGCAGTACTTCCTGGATCAGCTCCAACCGGGGAGCCCGGTCAACAACATCGCCATCGCGGCACACTTGACCGGCCCGCTCCACCCCGGTCTTCTGGCGCGCGCCATCGGCGAGGTGATCCGCCGCCACGAGGCCCTGCGCACCACGTTCGAGGACCGCGACGGCTACGTCTGGCAGAAGATCGCCGGGCGAGCGGATCTGCGCCTCCCCGTGATCGATTGCGCCGCGCTGCCGGACGGGCTCCGCACGGCGGAACGGGATCGCCTGAGCGCGGAGCGTGCCGCGGTGCCGTTCGACCTCCGGCGTGGCCCGGTGCTCCGCGCCGGCCTGCTCCGCCTCGGCCCGGAGGAGCACCGGCTGCTCGTCGTCTTCCATCACATCGTCTCGGACGACTGGTCCGTCTGGGTCTTCTTCCGCGAGCTCTCCGCCCTGTACCGGGCGTTCCTCGCAGACGCCCCCCCGCCGTTCCCGGCGCCCCCGGCGATCCAGTACGCCGACTTCGCCGCCTGGCAGAACGCCTGGCTCGCGACCCCCGGCGTCCTCGACGAATTCATCGCGCATGCCCGCGGCCTGTTGACCGGCGTGGCCACGTTGATCGACCTGCCGATCGACCGGCCGCGCCCGCCCATCCAGACCTTCAAGGGCAGGCTCCGCCGCTTCGCCTTGCCGGGCGTCCTGGCCGACCGGCTGCGCGGCCTGTCGCGCCGCGAAGGGGCCACCCTCTTCATGGCGCTCCTCGCCGCGTTCGAGATCCAGATGGCGCGCTGGACCGGGCGCGAGCAGTTCCTCGTCGGCTCGCCCACCGCGGGCCGCAACCGCACCGAGGTCGAAGGGCTCATCGGCTTCTTCACCAACACGGCGATCTGGCGGGCCGACCTCGCCGGCCGGCCGGATTTCCGCACCCTCCTGCGCCGCGTGCGCACCACCGTGCTCGAAGGGAGCCGCTTCGACGCCCTGCCGTTCGAGCAGATCCCGGCCGAGCTGCGCATCGCGCAGGACACGACGTACAACCCGCTCCTCCTGCTCCTCTTCGCGCTGCAGACCGTGCCGCGGCCCGAGCCCGAGATGGCGCCCGGGCTCCACGTCCACACCTGGGAGATGGACACCGGCACCGCCAAGGTCGAGATCTCCTTCTTTCTCTGGGACGACGAGGAGCTCACCGGCGCCGTCGAATACAGCACGGACCTCTTCGACGAGAGCACCATCCTCCGCCTCGTCGGCGGCTATCAACGGGCGCTGGAGGGAGTCCTCGCGGCGCCGGACGTCCCGGCCGCCGGGCTGGACCTCCTCTCCGCCTCCGAGCGCTGGCAGATCCTCGGCGAATGGAACGGCACCGCACCGCGCCACTGGGTGCTCGACGCGGCGCTCCAACCCTGCCCCATCGGCGTGACGGGAGATCTCTACACCGGCGAGATCGAGGACCTCAGAGCCGTGGTGCCCACCGCGGCCCTCCTCCACTCCACGGGCGAGCGGGCGCGCTTCACCCGGGAAGGCCGCCTGGAGCGCATCGTGGAGCGCGAGCCGCAGCCCCACCAGGACGGAGCCGGCACCTCGGAGAACCCGCTCGAGGACGTCATCATCGAGATCTGGGAGCAAGTTCTGGGGGTTTCCCCGGTCGGACGCAACCAGAGCTTCTTCGCTCTCGGCGGCCACTCGCTCCTCGCCACCCAGGTCATCGCCCGCCTGCGCGACGTCCTGGGGGTGGAAATCCCGTTCCGGACGCTCTTCGAGCGCGCCACCGTGGCCGGCCTCGCCCGCGCCATCCAGGAGGGCCGCCGTTCCTCGCAGCTCCCCGACCTCCAGCCAGGCCACCGCGGCGATCCACCATCCCTCTCCTTCGCCCAGAAGCGTCTCTGGTTCCTGGAGAAGCTCGACCCGGGTACCGCGGTGTTCAACATCCCGGTGCTCTACGAGCTGCGCGGCCCTCTGGAGACGCCCGTCCTGCACCGAGCTCTGGCCGAGATCGTCCGCCGCCACGAGGTGCTGCGCACCACTCTCGACACCGGCGAGCGGGAGGAGGGAATCCCCCGCGTCCATCCGCCGGGCGTGCCGGAGCTGCCGCTCGTCGATCTGTCGGCCCTTCCCGGCGCACGGCGCGAGGAGGAGGCGGACCGCGCCACCACCGCCGAGGCCCGCCGTCCTTTCGATCTGGAGCGCGGTCCCCTCGTCCGCTTCCTGCTGCTGCGCCTGGACGCCGCGACCCACCGGTTCCTCGGCAACTTCCACCATCTCGTCTCGGATGGTGGCTCGCTCCCGCTCTTCGAGCGCGAGCTGACCCGGCTCTACGGCGCCTTCGCGGCCGGGCGCCCGTCAACGCTCCCCGAGCTGCCGGTGCAATATGGCGACTACGCGGCCTGGCAGCACCGCTGCCTCACCGGCGACTCTCTGGAGGAGCAGCTCGCGTTCTGGCGGCAGCGGCTCGCCGGGCCCCTCGGAGCCATCCATCTCCCGACCGACCGGCCGCGGCCGGAGGTCCCCAGCCCCCGCGGCGCCCTGGCGCAATCCACCTTCCCGCCCGAGCTCGCCGCGGCGGTCCGCGAGCTGTCGCGCCGCGAAGGCGCCACGCTCTACATGACTCTGATGGCGGCGTTCTTGGCCCTGCTCCACCGCGCCACCGGAGAGCGCGACCTGCCGCTCGGCACGCCGGTCTCCCTGCGCGATCACTCGCGGCTCGAAAACCTGATCGGCATGTTCGTCAACACCCTGGTGATCCGCACCCGGGTCACGCCCGAGACCAGCTTCCGCGCGCATTTGAGGAACGTCCGCGAGCAGGTGCTCGAAGCCGTCGCGCACCAGGACATCCCCTTCGAACGGCTGGTCGACGAGCTGCACCCCGAGCGGGGCACGCATGACACGCCCCTCTTCCAGCTCATGTTCGCCCTGGTCCGCCAGGACGACGCCGCGGTCCGTGCCGGAGAGCTGGAGCTGCGCCAGCTCGCCCTCGTCACCGGCACCGCGCAGTTCGAGCTGACGCTCTACATGGTCGACGCCGGTGGCGAGCTGGTGGCCCTCGCCGAATACCGCACCGAGCTCTTCGACGCGGCCACCATCGACCAGATGCTCGCCGCCTTCCAGACCCTCCTCGCCGCCGCCGTCGCCAACCCCGACCTCCCCCTCGCCGAGCTGCCCCTCCAAGGCTGGCCGGCATCGACCTCAGCCCCGGCCGCACCGGAAACGCCGGCTCCCGCGAAGCCCTCCGCCCAGGAAGCCGACGCGGCGCGCGAAAGCCAGCTCGCCGCGCTCCGCTCGGAGCTGAGCGATGCGCAACGGGAGCTTCTGCGGCAGAGGTTGATGCGGAAGAAAAGCTGAGGGGGGAGGGGTTCAGGGCTCTGCCAGAACGTCGTCGATCGAGGAAGTCATCGCGGCCCGGTCCAACCACCGGGCCAATCGATCGACGTCGGAACAGCGCAGGATCTCCTCCCGCTGCGCCCGCTCCACGGCGACCCCGCGCAGCTCCAAGATCCTGAGGATGGACTCCGCCTTCCCCTCAGCCCGGCCGGCCTGCTTGCCCCGGGCTTCCGCCGCCGCACCCCAGCTCACGAGGGCGGGGGTGCGCTTGGCGATCAGGGCCTCCGCCACGGCGTTGTCGGCCAAGGCGGCGTCGAGCAGCGCCGCCACGGACAACGGCTTCACGAGGCAAGGGTCCTCGATCGACGAGCCGGGGGCCAGGATGCTCCAGCTCCGGCTTTCGGGGGACCACTCGCCGACCCGCGGATCCTTCTTGACGAAGACCGCGAAGACCCGGCGCACTCCGCGCCGGTGCATCGCCACGGCTTTCTCCGTCACATCCCGTTCGCTCTGCTCGGAGACCACCTCGAACGCGATCTCCTCCAGGTGCCGCCGGCCGGTCGACGGATCGATCCCCTTCTGATGGATGCTGGAGTCTGTGGCGAAATCCGACTTCTCCCCGAAGCGGGTCAGCAGGTCCAACGCCGACAGGTAGCCGGGAGCCACGTGTGCCCGTACGACATAGTCCAGATCGCTGTGCCGGGTCGCATGGGGCTCCAGGGCCGGATGCGCCACCACCTGGCGGCCGTTGATGACCTCGTCGCGCGTCACCTCCGGCTCGACCAGGTGATCGTCGACCGGCGGGAAGGCGCCGTGCCCCGGCAGGTGCCGAGCGGCTCCCGAGGGACCCGGAGCTCGGAGGCTGTAGCCTGGGTGCTGGTTTTCGTCCATCGGCGACATTCTAGCAGAGAAGCGCGCCGCCGGTCGAGGGTGCTGAGTGGTTCTACTGGCTCATCCAGAGGATGAGCTGCGGGGTGTTGCTGGAAGCCTGCCGGGAATTGGCGACGAAATCGTTGGAGGAGCGGGGTGTGAAGCGGAAGCTCGTGGCGCCTCCCTGGAGAGAGCTGCGCAGGTCCCAGGCCGTCCAGCTGTTGTTCGCCACCGTGGTGCCGCCGCCCAGGTTGTTGCCGGTGCACACGGGCTGATTGTTCCAGGTCACGGACGTTTCCGACCAGCTCGCCGGCGTCGCGCAGTGTTGCGGGCTCAGGTCCGTGCCGTCGGTCGCGTAGAGCCGGAGCTGGGCGCGGGCGATGTTCGCGGTGGTGATTCCCGAGAGACTGAACCGGATCAAGAAGTTTTCATCCGCATTCGCCGCCGTGTCGGTGGTGAGGCTCGCCTGCGTCCCTTGATTCGTGTTCGGCGCGGCCTGGCTGGTCGTCGCGTCGGCCGTGGGCGAGAGGACGGTCGCGCAGAGCTGGGGAAAGTTGTTGAACAGGAAGACGTCGTGCGCGACGGAGCCCTGATCGTCGGCGATGTAAATATTGGTGAGCGCACCCGGGCACTGCGGCAGGAGCGTGACGCCTTCCTGTCCGGTGGTCGTCGACGGCAAGGTGTAGCTGCTCATGATCGGAAAGCTCGTCGTGCTCGTGTCGATTTCGAGCAGCTTGTTGGCGGTGTCATAGAGCACGAAAAGGGTCCGCGTGGAGGGCGAGTAATACAGATCCGAGAGGTCGGTCTGCGCCGCATCCGGTTTGAACGAGCCCCGCAGCACGGGCGTGCTCCCGGAGGACGCGAGGTTCACGTCATAGACGTAGATCGTGCCATCGTACTGCGAGCCCGCGAAGAAGACGCCGCCGGAGCTGCTGTTGACGTACGGATGGTGGCCGTTGGGAACCCAGGTGAGCCCTTCCATGCCGCTGTTCCCGGAATAGGGAAGGCCGAGTGACCAGGAGCGGTTCGTCGACGTGGGCGTACCGGTCGAGCTGGAGTTGTATTCGTGGATCGCCGGCGGCGCCTCCACACCCAGGTAGAGCTTCTGGGTGGTGCCGGTGACGGCGACGCTCTCCAGGCTCAAGCCGGTCGACCAGGAATCGGTGTTGGTGCCGTCGTTCAGCATGCGGGCGAGCTGCCCTTCGTCGTCGACCAGCCAGAGGGCCCCCGTGAAGTCGTCCCACACGATGCCGCTGGGCTCGAAGGGATCGGGGAGATCTCCACCGATGTTCGTGCCGGTGGAGCTGCTCGGCCAGGAAAGGGCGGTCGCGGCCGGCCCGGAGGCGCAGCCGAAAGCGATGACAAGCACAAGGGAAACCGGCAGCGGTCTGAACATGATCTCTCTCCTTTGTTCGCGGCGCCGAAGCGGCGCGCCCACCAGGGAGAGCAGGTTCCATACCAGGGGACCGGTGGCCGGCCGCCCCCGGAGGGGGGCCGGAACCGGGAGGCGGAGTCTCGCATTTCTGCGAGACCGTCCCGCGGAAACGCGGGTCAGAGTCGCGGCTTCACCGAGAGGAAGTACCTGCACGCATGCCGCACCCTGGTCCGGACGGTCTTCGCGGTGGACTGGACGGCGAAAAAGACAAGCATGGAGCGGTTGAAGTCGTCAAAGGGGATACCCCGTTCTGCCGCCTGCGTACGCAATTCATCCTCGAAGGTCACGAAGAGAGATTCACCGAAATCTGTGATCGTCTTTTCCTCCACCTCCAGATTGTCCGGGTGCGCAGCACGGTAGGCAGCAAGAACCACGTTACGGTCGTACCTGAGCATCGCTCTCCTCCCGTCAGCGGATCAGGCGCAGCCCGACGCCGAATTCCGTGTAGCCCTTCTGGTTGCGGAACTGGCCATGTGGATTCACGCCGTGGTACAGCCGGATGAATGGCGAGACGCGGCCGATTGCCTTGGCCTCACCGCTTTTCTTCACGCCGGCAATCAGATTGACCGACGCCTGCCTGTCCTCCGCCGCGTCCGCCCGCGCCTTGTGGTAGTCGTAGACGGACCGCCAACGCAATTCTCCGGACACGTAGAAGTCATGGCCCGCACCGTGCCGGCCCTCGAAGCTCCATTCCTTCTCAAGCCCCGCGTAAGGGTCGATCCAGTTCTTGGACGCGGTCACGGGGCCGAGGGGTGATTCGGTGATGCTCTCCCGGTCGGTCGAGTAATACGTATCCCGGAACGGAAGGGTCATGGTGGCGCCGCCCCGGACGCTCCAGGAGCCGGTCCCGGCATTCCATTCGTAGAGGACCCCGATGTCGAGAAATTCCCAACTGACGTTGACCCGCTCGAAGGTTGCCGGGTACGTCCTCTGCCCGGTGATGGAAAACTCGTCGCCCAGGTGCGTGCTTTCATGGCCGACCATGACACGCCCGCACAACCATCGCGAGCGCGGTAATCCATACCGCACCTTCGCCATCAGGCCGAAGCGGTAGTCGGTATTGACGATCGGGCTGGAGTTGTCCACGAAGTCCTCGATCATGTGGAAGTCGATCGGGATCCAAAGCCCGACGCCGACGCCCCCTTCGGGCATGATTCCATTCAGATCACTCTTGGATTCCCAGCCGGCCAGCGGAAGCTCGGCCCCCAGGTCGATGTCCCAGACACGCCGCGGGCTGTCGTCGTTGATCATGAAGGGCATGCGGTCCGCCCACGCCAGCGCGAGTGCGCTGATATGAGGCTCTCGCACTCCCGCAATGAGCGGCTCATAGTAGTTCCGGCCCTCGAAGGTCCACATCTTCTGTCCGGCCGCCCGCTGAGGAGCAAGGAGGAGAAGCCCTCCGAGAAGGAAGATGATTTCGAGCGAAGCTGCGGACCAAAGGCGTTCGGCCTTCATATAAGACTCCCTTCTACGCGAAGAGCTCCCGGTCGCGAATCTTCCGCGCGTTCGTATAGTCCTCGGCCCACCAAGGCTCCTCCCCGGCACTCCGCGGCGGCTTGGCCAGAACGAGCTCCTTCCTGGCCTTCTTGGCTGCCTGTTGGGCCACTCTGAAGTGGTAGTGATCGAAGATACGCAGCGCCTCGACGACGTACGCGACGGCGATCCGGCGGTCCCGGAAGAGAAGCAGGTTCTCCCCGTTCTTGACGTCGGCCGGCGACGAGAAGTTGTACGAGCCGAGATAGACCCGCGCGGTCGGCTTGTCGAAGTCGATGACGACAAATTTGTGGTGCATCCGAATGCCACCGCCGCCGGTCGGCTCCTCGGAGAACGGCTTCGGGACGTTCTTCGTCAGCGCCGCGGGAAAGACGGGCGAGATATTGCCGTCCGGCCTCTGCAGGTCGAGGCCGCCCACTTTCCGGTCGGAGATGCCGTAGACGAAGATCTCGTCGTCGTCCGAAACCTTCTTGATCGCCTCCAGGATGGGGCCCGGGGTCTGGTAGAGGAACGCCAGGGAAAAGAAGAGGCACGAAGTGGTCTGCGTCCCGATGTCGTCAGCGATCGTCTTCAACAAGGCGTTCGACGGACCGTGAGGGGAAAATGCCACGCGCGCGTCGATCCCGTCCAGGCCGAGATCGTGCCACTCTGCGGACGCCGTGCCGCCAAATTTCGCCGGCGCCTGCGACCAGTAGCCTTCGAACGCCGCCAGGAATGGCTGGACCGCGCCAGCCCCTTGCAGAATCACGGCGTTGTTGGATTGAACGAAGAAACCACGCCAACTGAAGTTGGTCGAGCCGCCTACCGCCATCTTCCCCGCAGGACCGTCGACCACGATCACCTTGTTGTGCTGGAGGCTCAACATGTGCTGCCGCTTCACGTTGGCGGCGCCGGCCGAGGCCGCCAGGCGCGTCGCCGCTTGCGACTCGCCCGAATCCTCCTCGCCATGTTCCTTGCTGTCATCAATGATGATCTTCAGGCGCGGCCCGAGCTTTTCCAGGCGGGCCACGACGTCGGGCTCGCTGAGATCATAGGCCACGACACGGACCTGGGCCTGGGTGTCGGCAATGGCCTTGTCGAGAACCTCGAGGATCGCACCCCGCGCTTCGAAGCCCATCCACCGCAAAGCCTCCTCAGCCTTGGGATGGGTTGGAACGAACTGCAACCCATCGGCCGCCTGCGCCGGAAGCAGCGTGGAGATGTCGCCTGCGGACGCGTAACGGTCCACAAACGCCTGCGACGACACGAAGCCGCGGGTGAAGGTCACGTTGAGCTGGCCCGGATAGGTCTCCCGCCGGAGCTCGATCGAGGCTTCCTGGAACTCGCCGTAGCTCAGCTCGCCGGCATCGTTCATGAACACCGGGGAGACCCGGTAGACGAATTCACCGGAGAGCTCGGCATTGCGAGGAAAGTGCACCCAACGGAACTTCTGGATCGGCGAGAGACGCGTCGACAAGGCGTTGGGGTTGACGTCACCACCGGCGGCGCGGAAGCCCAGGCGGTTCTTCAACGGAAAGAACTTGTTGCCGTTCGGCTCCTTGTACTCGATGGCGAAGCCGACGAAGTCTTGCGGAGGGGGTCCGGCCTTCCAATTCATCGCAACGAGAGTCATGCCGTCGCCGCGATGGAGCTTGAGCGTAAAGAGAGCCGCCGGGTTCTGGCCATTGACCTCGAAGTCTCCAGGCATGGTTCGATCCTCCCAATGTGTTCCGCAGAATACGAGCTTAAGGAGTGCCGGCACAGGCGTCAATGAAATCGAAGACGGTGCATATGTGGCCGAAGTGGCGGGTTCCCACCCCCCGGCCCTCCCGCGGTGCGCCGGCGGACCACCCGGAGGGGCGGTGTCCGGTTCCGGGGTCCGGGAGATGCTGCTGTTGCAGCGTCATTTGCCTCCCGCCTCCGACGCAAGGAGTGACCATGACCCACGCGACCCTGAACCTGAACGGCAAGGACTACGAGCTGCCGGTGCTCGTGGGAACCGAAGGTGAAGTCGGCATCGACATTTCCGATCTGCGGGCGAAGACCGGCGCCATCACCCTCGACAGCGGCTATGCGAACACCGGCTCGTGCACCAGCTCGATCGCCTTCATCGACGGCGAGAGGGGAATCCTCCGCTACCGCGGCTATCCGATCGAGGAGCTGGCCGAGAAGGCGAGCTTCGAGGAGGTCTCGTACCTGCTGATCTGGGGCCACCTGCCCAATGCGCAGGAGCTGGCCGAGTTCCGCCACCGGGTGACCTACCACAGCCTGCTCCACGAGGCGATGAAGAAGCTCTTCGAGGACTTCCCCATCACCGCCCACCCCATGGCCGTGCTCTCCGCCATGGTCGCCTCGCTCTCCGCCTACTACAACCGCGAGGACGAAGAGCCCGATCTGAACATCGCGCGGCTGATCGCCAAGACGAATACGATCGCCGCCTTCTGCTACAAGAAGTCGATCGGCCAGCCGTTCGTCTATCCGCGCAACGACCTGTCCTACACCCAGAACTTCCTGCACATGATGTTCGCCGTGCCCTCCGAGCCGTACAAGGTCTCGCCGGTGCTCGACAAGGCGCTCAACCTGCTGCTGATCCTCCATGCCGATCATGAGCAGAACTGCTCCACCTCGTCGGTCCGCATGGTGGGGAGCAGCCGGACGAACCTGTTCGCCGCGATCTCGGCCGGCGTCTGCGCGCTGTGGGGGCCGCTCCATGGCGGAGCGAACCAGGAAGTGCTCCAGATGCTCAAGGCGATCCGCGACGATGGCGGCGACTACAGGAAGTACGTCAACATGGCGAAGGACAAGACCTCGGGCTTCCGCCTGATGGGCTTCGGCCACCGCGTCTACAAGAATTTCGACCCGCGCGCGAAGATCCTCAAGAAGGCGGCGGACGAGGTGCTCAAGGAGATGAAGGTGGCGGATCCGCTGCTCGACATCGCCCGGAACCTCGAGGAGGTGGCGCTCAACGACGAGTTCTTCATCGAGCGCAAGCTCTATCCCAACGTCGACTTCTACAGCGGCATCATCTATCGCGCCATGGGCATCCCCACCGAGATGTTCACGGTGATGTTCGCCCTCGGCCGCCTGCCGGGCTGGATCGCCCAGTGGCGGGAGATGATGGACGATCCCAAGACCCGCATCTGCCGGCCGCGCCAGATCTACACCGGCGCGACGACGCGGAGCTACGTCCCCATGGAGCTCCGCGGCGGAGCCACCGAGCCCGCGATGCTTCAGGAGCGTGAGCTGGTCCTGGTCTGAGGCCCCTCACCCCCTGCCCCCCTCTCCCATCTTCCCTCACCCCCTGACCGGGAGAGGGGGGCCATCACCGATCTCCTCCGGCCGGCGCCGGCTCCGCGGCGTGCAGAATGCTGCGCAGGATCGGCTCGCTCGCCAGCCAGGCTTCCGCGGGGGACAGGACCATGCCGAAGATCAGATGGGTGCCGCTCTGAAAGAACCGGACCAGCCCGCGCCGAGGTATCGTGCCACCGACCTCGAACCGCCCTTCCCAGACTTGGCCCCAAGCCGCCTCGACCACCTGGCCGCCGAGCGATTTGTAATCCTCAACGCTGGCCCGGATTCCTGCTTCGAACAGGGGGGGCATCTTCTCCAGGGGGAGATCACCTACAGGAACACCCTGCTGGCTGAAGACGACCACGCCGGAGCCACCGCGGGACCGGACCATGACGCCGTCCTGTTCAGGCAACGGCTCGATCCGCCATCCCTCGGCCACCGCCGCCTCGGGCAGGTGGAGGACAAAGCCCGGGCTCGTGAAGGAGCGTCCCTCCGCGTCGATCGTCCCTTTCTCCAACTCGGCCTGCGTCTCCCCGGTCATCGCAGCCAGCCGCCGGCGGACCTCTGGATCCCGCAGCAGCTTCCCCAGCTTCTCCGGATCGGCGCCGGCCCGGTCCTCGTCCCGGATGCCCAGCGCGGCCATGTCGATGTCCCGGTTGGCCGGGCGGCGCGCCGCGGCCTTGGCCAGGCGGGGCAGCACCGCAGCCGCCTCGCGCGGCGCAAGCTCCCCCTTGAGAACGATCACCCGCTGCGGCGCCGGTCGCTCGATCCGCCAGCCGGCGCCGAGTTGTGCCGCGGCGGCGGCGAATTCCTCGGCGTCCGCGGCTGCATCCCACTCGGTGATCCAGGCGAGCAGCCGCCGGCCGCCCTTTTCGTAGACGGCGAAACGATCGCCTCCCCAGCCCGCGGCGGCGGCCGTGGCCCGTTCCTCGTCCTGCAAGCTCTCGCGCAACAGGATGCGGACCGAGAGCTCCCCCATCTCGCCTTCGGCGGCCTTGGTGAAGCCGGGGAGAGCCGGAGCGAGATCCGGCCAGGTCAGGGCGACCGGATCATCGCGCCGGCCGTGCCACTTCTCGGGATGGAGGATCTGCTCCGAAGAGAGCGGTGGATCGCTGCGGAACGCGTGGTCGAGCAGCTTCTGCCCTCCCTTCTGGCGGACGCTCAGGCAAAAGAGGTTCCCTTGGAGATAGCTGAACATCAAGGTGTCCCGGATGTACGGCGGCGCCGCGGCGAGAGCCTCGGAGCCGGGCAGATCGATCGCTCCGGCCATCACCGAAGAGTCTTCCAGCAGCACCGCGAGCAGCTCCCCGGCTCCCGGCATCTCCTCGACCGGCAGCCCGGCGGCCGCATCCAGCATGGTCAAGGTGGCGTCCCCCTCGATCAGGGCCTCGCGCGCCGTCGCCCCATCGGACATGGGATCGGCCCCTTTGAGTCGCTCGAGGTCGAAATGCTGGTCCTGCAAGGCATGCGTCAACTCGTGGACGAGCACCATGTCATCGAGGGCCTCCGGATCGAGCCCGCTCTCCCCGAGCACGCCCCCCTCGCGCCGGACCAGGCGGAGCGACTGGTCCTCCGGGTCGTAGTACCCGGCGATCTGCTCGGTCAGCAGCTTGGGGAGGAACACCGCCAGGTCGAGGCTCTCCGGGATCAGCCCGAACGACTTCAGGGAGATCTCCATCGAGCGCAGGAGGTCCTCCGGCAGCTCCTCGTGAAGCGACGCGCCGACCTTCCCGGCGAGCTCCGGCTCGTTGAGCGTCTGCGCCGCGACCGGCTGTTTCGCGCGCAGCCCGCGCCAGGTCTCGGCCTGCCGCAGCAATTCGCGCAGATGGTCCTCCTGCCCCGTCGCCGCCGGAGGCGCCGGCTCTTCGGCGGCGAGGAGGGCCGGGAGGCCGAGAGCGCAAAGGGGCAGCAGGAGAGCGGCACAAAGCGAGGAAAAAGCGGGGGCTCGGCGCCGCATCGGGCGTTCCGGCGGGCGGCGCAGGCGGGCGGTGGTGGTCATGGCTCGGCGTCCTCCTCGTGGCACATTCGGTCGATGGCCACCGCGCAGGCCAGGATCAGGGCATGGTCCTCGCCGTCGGCGACCTCTACCCCATATGTGTCGCGCACCGTAAACCATTTCTTGGTGATGCTCGCGATCTCCCGTCCATCGCGGGTCACCGTGTACTCGTGATCGAACAGGTTGCCGCGCGCCTCCAGCTCGCCGCCGTCCGCGTCGACGTGAAATTTGCAGTGGAGCGGCGAAAAGAGGGACTTGTGGATCGTCACGTCCGGCGCGCCCTCGCGGTCGATGACGTACGTCTTGCCGATCGACAGAAGCTTCTTGTAGATCCGGGCCCGGCGGTTCCCCGCCGCGTCTTCGAGGATCAAGGTGTCACGCACCGTCAGCACCTTGCCATCCACCCGGAACGCCTCCCGGCCGGCATCGTCCTGGATCACATAGTCGTCGCCGAGGCTGAAGAGCTTCTCCCGCAGCATGTAGCGCATCGCGTCCTCCTTCTCCGGGTCTCGTCTCCGGGGCGGATCGTGGGATGATTCCGCCAGAGCAGTATATGGGGAGGGAGACATGGACACCGCCTGCACCACCCGGACCGTGACGACGAACGGAGTCCGCCTCCACGTTCCCACCCTGATCGTCTGGGGCACCCAGGACGTCGTCCTCGGCCGCGACCTCGTGCCGGCCAGCCTCGAACTCTGCGACCAGGCGCGCGCCGTCTACCTCGACGGGGCCACCCACTGGCTGATCCACGAGGAGCCGGAAGCGGTGGCCGGGTTGCTCGTGGAGCACTTCCAGGGATGAACGCGGCGGCCTCGCTGCGGCACCCCCTCGCCCGGGTCCTGTCAAAGTCGTGCGGAGACGGAGCCTTCCCCCGCCCGACCTCACCCCCCATCCCCCTCTCCCATCGCCCCCCTTCCCCCGGGAGAGGGGGCGCCACCGCCCAAACGACTGAAAGAGCAAGGGTTGGGGGTTCCCCCTCTCCCGGCTGGCGGGGGGGCGATGGGAGAGGGGGCCAGGGGGGGGCCAGGGGGTGAGGTCCAAGGCTCCGACGGCCACGGAGGCTTTGACGAGACCCTGGCCCCCTCGCCCGGAGGCTTGCGAAGTGGTAGTTTGTTCTCCTGTATGGACTTCGCGACGCGCAAAAAGTACTTCAACCGCTGCAAGCCGGATGAGCTTGTCGCCCGCAAGATCATCCGCTGGCGTTCACGAAATCCCCGGCGTGGGGGAGATCTGGCGGGCGCTCGTAGAGCGCCAAGCCGCGCCGGCGGATGGTGAGTGCCGAAAGCGCCGGCTCATGGGCCGCGGCGCTCCGCGAGGACTGGGGCATCGAGCATCTCGTCCAGGCCCTCCTGCTGGGGGAGGGATTTGGCTTCCACATCCTCTCCTGCAGCACTCCCCGCACGGCCCAGGCGGCGTTCCTATACCTGGAGCAGGCGGCAGGCCGCCGCCTCCGGATCCTCCGGCCGCCGTCACAGCAAGACGCCGGCCAACCCATCACTCCGAAAGAGCTCTTCACCTCGGTCCTGGAGCCCCTGATCGCGCCGCTCGATCCCGCCCTGGGACCCTGGATGCTCGCGATCGATGCCTCCGGAGTCCGGGAAGAGGAGGAGCCGGCTTGGCGGGAGGTCTTCCGCCGCATGAACGAACGCCGCAACGGGCTCGTCCGGCACATCGAGGTCCCCCTCCTGCTTTGTGTCTCTCCGCGCATGGAGATCGCCTTCGCCCAGGAAGCGCCGGACTTCTGGTCGATCCGGACCACTCGAGTGGATGTGCCGCCCTTGCCAGTAGAGGCCTTGCCGGATGAGCCCCCGCCGGCCGAGGAAAGTATCTTCCGTCGGCCGTCGTTCGCCTTCGAAGCGGAGCGTGTGCGGCAGGAGATCGCGCAGGTCCGCCAACGAGTGAAGGAGAAGCCGGACGACACCGGCGCCTTGGCGACGCTGAGCATCTGGCTCCAGCGTTTAGGCCGGTTGACGGCGGAGCGATCCGATCTCCAGAGTGCGGCCGCCGCCTTTGACGAAGCGCTCCGCATCCGGAGCACTCTCGCAGGGCGGCACCCGGAGAATTTGCAGATGCAGGCGGCCCATGCCGACAGCCTCATGGACGGCGCCGAGGTGGAGTTCTCGCGTGGGTATCTAGAGCGGGCGCGGGCGCTGACCGAGGAGGCTCTTGGAGTGCTGCGCCGTTTGCTGTCCCGGGACCCCTCCAACCCCGAATGGCGTGCGGGCATGGCGCGCTCGTACCAGCAGATCGGGATGGTGACTCAGAAGCGCGGCGCCTACGACGAGGCGCGGGAATGGTACAAGAGATCGCTACAGGTTAAAGAAAAGCTGGACAATCGGGCAGGCAGGGCAGGAACGATCAGCCAACTGGGCGTGCTCGCGACGGTGCAGGGACGCCCTGAAGAAGGGCTCCTGCTAAACCTTCAGAGTCTGGCGATTCGCCGCGAGCTGCAGGTTCCAGAGATGAGAATCGACCTCCTTTGGCTGCGCCGCCAGCGGGTGTTGCTCGGCGAGGAGCGCTTCGGTGAGTTGCTGCGGGAGCACGTGGGGTCCTCGAGGGCTGAAACGGTCCTGGGCTTGATGGCGCAGGTAGAGCTGGAGGATGGGGCCGCCACGTAGGCCTGGGGTCCCCACCGGCTTCGTGCCCTTTGCCGGCCACCGTGGCCGCAGGAAGGGTGGGCCGCCGAGACGGCGGCGGTCCCAGGGGGCGCGATGCCAGCTTCCGCCGAGCATGCTTTTTGACTTTCCGCAGAGCCGGGAGTAGGCTTTGCCAGATGATTGGAGAGGTATCGAGACGTTCCGACGGCAGGGTGACCGAGGTTGAATCTCGGATGGCTGGCGATCTGCATGCCGGCAAAGCCGGGGAGACGGTGGTGGTGACCCGGAACGGCAACCCGGTCGCAGCTCTGATACCCTTGACAGGGGAAGGCTCCTCGAATCCCCTGGAGGACAGCAGCCCCGAAAAGGGTCTCGCCAGCCTGGCCGGGGGATGGGAAGACTCCGACGAGCTCGCCGACCTCGTGGCGGAATCCGTCTCGACCCGCCGCGGCACCTCCGCCTGAGCCCAAATGGCCTTCCTGTTCGATAGCGACGCCCTCTCAGAGGCGTTGCGGAAAAGGCCGTTGCCCGCTTACCTTCTCTGGCTGTCTGAAATCCCCCGCAACCAGCAATTCAGCAGTGCCGTGGTGATTGGCGAGCTTTACAAAGGTGCATTCCGGTCCACGCGCCCGGAGTGGCATCTGGAGAACATTGAGGCACGCGTCTTGCCGGCTGTAACGGTTCTCCCTTTTGATACCGGTGTCGCCCGGATCTATGGGGAGATCGAGGCCTACCTTTCGAGGCGCGGCTTGACCGTGGAGGACGCCGATCTGCGGATCGCAGCCACGGCGCTCCATCATGGCTTCGAGCTCGTGACGGGGAATCTGCGGCACTTCGAGCGCATCCCCGGGGTCAAGCTTCACCGCGCTCTGGCCGACGCGCGCCAGCGTTGACAGCCGCTCCAGAAATGAATACCGCACCCTCCCCCATTCGGCACGACCTGGTGCTCGTCGGCGGCGGGCATACCCATGCGCTCGTCCTGCGCATGCTCGCCATGCGGCCGATCCCAGGAGCGCGGATCACGCTGGTGAGCGACGTCTCCGCGGCTCCCTACTCCGGCATGTTGCCCGGGCACGTGGCCGGGTTCTATACCTGGGAGGAGATGCACATCGACCTGCGCCGCCTGTGCGCTTTCGCCGGGGCGACCTTCGTGGCGGGCCAGGTCGACGGGCTGGACGCGGAGCGGCGCACCGTCCACATCGCCGGCCGGCCTCCCCTCCGGGCGAGCGCGATCTCGCTGAACGTCGGGAGCACGCCACGCCTCGCGGGCGTGCCGGGCGCGGAGACCTGGGCCATCCCGTCGAAGCCGGTGCCGCGGCTCCTCGCGGGGTGGGAACGGATCAAGGAGGCCGCCGCCGGGCGGACCCTTCGCCTCGTCCTGGTCGGCGGCGGCGCGGGCGGCGTCGAGCTTGCCGTCACCATGCACCACGTGCTCGGCGGACGCGCGTCCCTCACCCTTCTCCACCAGGGCGGGCACCTGCTCCCCGGCCACAACGGGCGGGTACGGCGCATCTTCACCCGCCTGCTCGCCGAACGGGGCATCTCGGTCCACACCGGCACCGAGGTCGTCGAGGTCACCGAAGCGGGGGTCCGTACGGCGGCCGGCGACTTCATGCCGGCGGATTTCGTCCTCTGGGTCACCCAGGCCGCGGCGCCCCCCTGGGTGGCGGCGAGCGGGCTCGCTACGACGCCGGAGGGCTTCCTCCGCGTCACTCCGACGCTCCAGGCGATCGATCACCCGTGGATCTTCGGCGCGGGCGACGTGGCCACGATCGACGGCGCGCCCCGCCCCAAGTCGGGCGTCTTCGCCGTCCGCATGGCGTTGCCGCTGGTGGCCAACCTCCGCGCCTGGGTGGCCGGCCGGCCGCTCACCCGCTACACGCCACAGCGGCAGTTCCTGAGCCTGATCGGCACCGGCGACGGGCAGGCCGTCGCCTCGCGCCGCTGGCTGGCCGGCCGCTCGGCCTTCTTCTGGACGCTCAAGGACCGCATCGACCGCCGCTTCATGAGGAAGTTCGAGGACCTGCCATCGATGGCCGAGCCCGCGGAAGGCGAAACCACGGAGAGCGCTTCCATGCGCTGCCTCGGCTGCGCGGCCAAGGTGGCGAGTCCCTCGCTCTCCCGGGTGATGGAGCGCCTGCGCGAGGAGCACGGCGCGGCCTGGGCGGACGCAGCGCGCACCGGCACTGTGCTCCTGGGCCTGGATGCGCCGGACGACGCCGCCGTCTTCACTCCGCCGCCGGGCCGGTCGCTGGTGCAGACCGTCGACTACATGCCGGCCCTCGTCGCCGATCTCTACCTTTTCGGACGCATCGCTGCGCTCCACAGCCTGAGCGACCTCTTCGCCATGGGCGCGGACCCGCACAGCGCCCTCGCCGCGGCGCTCGTTCCCTTCGCCGCTCCGCCGGTGACCGAGGAGATGCTCTATCAGATGCTCCGCGGAGTCCTCCGCGAGCTCACCGCGGCCGGCGCCGTGCTGATCGGCGGCCACAGCGCGGAGGGATCGGTCCCGGGACTGGCCCTGACCTGCAACGGCCTGGCCGATCCCGCGCACCTGCTCCGCAAAAGCGCTTTGACGCCGGGCGAGATCCTGGTGCTCACCAAGCCGCTCGGCATCGGCGTCCTCTTCGCCGCCGAGATGCGCCTGCAAGCCCGATCTGCCTGGATCGACGCCGCGCTCGCCTCCATGCTCCGCTCCAACCAGGCCGCCGCGACGATCCTGCAGGACCACGGAGCGCGAGCCTGCACCGACGTGACCGGCTTCGGCCTCGCCGGCCACCTCCTGGAGATGCTGCGGCCCGCCGGCCTGGGCGCGGAGATCGACCTCGCCGCGCTCCCGGCCCTGCCGGGAGCGCTGGAGTGCCTGGAGCGGGGCCTCGCCAGCTCCCTCGCTCCCGCCAACCGGAGCGCCCTCGGCGCGTTCCAAGGGACTCCCGGAGCCACGGCGCCCGAGCGGCTCGAGCTCCTCTTCGACCCCCAGACCTCCGGCGGCCTCCTCGCCGGTGTACCGGCAGAGCGGGCGGCGGCGTGCGTGGAGGCTCTGCGGGCTGCGGGGTACCGGGAGGCCGCGGCGGTCGGGCGGGTGGTGGAGAGGACAACGAAGGACATCAAGGACCCCAAGGACCCAAGGGACCCGGGGCTGCCTTTGACGTCCTTGCTGTCCTTGCGGTCCTTTGGGTCCTTCTCCGGCGCCACCCCGCCCTCTCCCCCGGTACCTGATACCATGACCCGGTGAAGCCTCCGGCGCCCCTCAGATCTCGCCACGCTCCGGCATGGCGGGAGATCCTGGCGCCGCTCACCGAGACGGCCG
>Ga0209682_10000165_pt1 | contig 21945 bp, 18 predicted proteins | sample DOMMetBare2Fresh_2_FD_187471 | JGI IMG/M metagenome (GOLD analysis project Ga0209682, IMG submission 187471) | Wetland sediment microbial communities from St. Louis River estuary, USA, under dissolved organic matter induced mercury methylation -... | ecosystem: Environmental > Aquatic >... | reverse complement strand
CAGACTGATAAACGCATCATCATGACGCGGTGCTGTCCACCTAACATGATCTTCTCCGACAAATATGCGGTCTGTGCGACAGCGCACGCATGGGAGAGTGATCCTGGCGGGGCCTACGGGGTCACGGTTCAATCGGCGCCGATACCCTGCCGATCCAGCACGGATAGCGCACGCCCGATCTCCCGCGCATGAATACTTCGGACCAGCAATCTGTTCTGGTCACTGGCGCCAGTGGCTTCATCGGGGTGCATCTCGTGCGCCTGCTGGTCGCGCGCGGTCGCCCTGTCTCCTGCCTGGTGCGCCCGACGTCGCATGTGAAGGAGCTGCTTGCCGCGGGCGCCGAGCTCGTCACTGGCGATGTCAATGATCGCGCGGGTGTCTCGCGGGCCATCGCGTTGTCGAACGCCCGTGTCGTATTCCACCTGGCGGGGCTCGTGCGGGCGATGTCTGCCGGAGACTTCATGCGCGTGAACGCCGAGGGCGTCGAGGCGGTCGCGGCAGCGTGCACCGAGCAGGCGGAGCGCCCGGTGCTCTTGCTCGTTTCGTCGCTCGCCGCTGCGGGGCCCTCGGGCGCGGCGCCGAAAACAGAAGGCGATCCGCCGCTACCAGTTTCGGACTATGGGCGCAGCAAATTCGCTGGCGAGCAGGCGGCCGCGCGGTACGCCGGCGCGTTGCCCATCACGATCGTTCGGCCGTGCGCTGTGTTCGGTGCAGGCGACCGCGGGATGTACGAAGTCTTCAATGCCGTCGCTCGATCCGGTACGCACATCGTGTGCGGGCGCGGCGACCGGCGCGTCTCGCTGATCGCTGCGGCGGACCTTGTCGAATGCGTCGTGCTCGCTGCGGAGAAAGGTGAGCGCCTTGTGTCCGACGGCTCCGGGCGCGGCATCTACTTCGCCGGCGCGGAGGATCTTTCGCATGTCGAGCTCGGCATCGCGATCGCTCACGCACTCGGGAAGGGGGTGCCTCGTATCGTTCGTGTCCCTGGAGGGTTGATGCGGATGGCCGGCTTTTGCGGCGATGTCGTTTCGAGGATCCGCCGGCACCCGGGGTGGGTCGGCAGCGACAAGGTCGCCGAACTGCTCGCGGGTTCGTGGACGTGCTCGTCGGCAAAAGCGCGGCGGCAGCTGGGCTGGTCGCCCGCGGCCCCGCTCGCCGATCGACTCCGTGAAACCGCGCAGTGGTACCTCGATGCGCGCTGGCTATAGGAGCCTGTCGGACCTCACAGCGCCCGGTCGTAGATCCGGTAGGTCTTCGCGAGCTTCGTCCCCGCGCGCCTGAGCGTGCCGCGCGAACTCGTGTTGCTCTCGAGCACCCACGAAAATTCCCACCCTCTGAGGCCCCACGGCTTGGCGGCCTCGACGAGCCGGTCGAGCAGCACGATGGCGAACCCCGACTGCTGGAAATCGGGCAGCATCGTCACGGTCAGCGCCCGCGCGACGTCGATCCGCTTCTTCCCCCACATCAGCCGGAAGAGGCCGAACGGAAACAGCCGGCCGTTGAGCTTGCGGATGATCTGGTTGTAATCGAGCAGCGCGAGCACGGCGCCGACGGTCCTGCCCCCGACCATCGCAAAGGCCACGAATTCCGGCGCAATGATGTGCCGCAGCTCCGCGGCGATGTGCTTCACTTCGCCCTCCTGCAGCGGGGTGAAACCCCAGGTGCCCTCGAGCGCGCTGTTATAGAGCTCGAGGTAGGTCCTGATTTCCTCTTCAAATCGAGATGGGTCCAACCACCGCACCGACAGGCCGCCGCCCTCGAGCGCCGACATCACAGCGGGCTTGTAGCGTTCGACCAGCTGCGCGAGGATCGCGACGTCCATCTCGTAGGCATGGAGGTCCTGCGCCTTGGCGAACCCGCACGCCTCGATCAGGGCGGCGTAATACGGCGGGTTATAGGTCATCAGAAACACCGGCGGTTTGCCGAAACCGTCGACGAGCAGGCCGCAGGTGTAGTTGAGCGACGGATTCACGGGCCCGCGCCACGTCGTCATGCGCCGCTGCAGAAGCCACGCGCGGCCGGCGTCAAAAAGCCCGTGCGCGACCGCGGGATCGTCGATGCATTCGAAGAACCCGAAAAAGCCCCGCCTTTCGTCGTACTTCTGGTTGTGGACGTTGTTGACAAAGACGGCGACGCGGCCGACGACCTTGCCGCGCCGCTCGGCCAGCAGTGTCACCATCTCTGCGTTGTCGAAGAACGGGTGGTGCCCCCACCCCAGCAGAAGGCGCTCCTGCGCGAGTATCGGCGGGACCCAGTTCGGGTCGCCCGCGTAGATCGTCCACGGCAGCCTTTGAAAACAGCGCCGATCCCGCCACGATGTCACCGCCCGGACCGTGACTGCGTCGTTCATTGCAACGCCCGATCTTCCATCACCCGCCGACACACGTTCGCGATATTCAGCGCTGCGGAATTGTTCTGCACGGGCAGCAGTCTGCGTAACTCGTTCATCGGGTAGTCCGAATACGTTTCCTTGCCGAGGGCGAGGCCGACGAACACCGTCGATGAATAGCGGGTGATGAGCACGTCGCAGTTGGCGATCATCTCTTCCGCGCTTCCGGTCCTGAATGTCATGGCTCCCGGGGCGTACCGATTGACCTCCTGCTCGGCGCGGGCGAAGTCTTCGTTGGGGTGGAACTTGAAGATCATCGGACGCCCGTTGGCGATCCTGAAAGCGTCCAGGATGAAGGACTTCCGATCCTCGCCGCGGAAGATTTCCCGCAGCGGCGACGTGCACACGAGCACGTAGTGGCGATGGGGAAAAGCGTTGTTGCGATAGCGCTCGCAATGGTCGAAGTTCGGGATACCGGTCACTACGATCTTGTCCGCCTTCGCGCCCTTGCGGACGAAGAAGTCGCGGTACCCTTCGCTGGCGACGCAGAACGCGCAATACGCGTCGCTCAGGCCCGTGGCGGCGGTGCCCGCGATCCAGAGCGGAAGCCAGCGGTGGCGCTGCACCAGGCGGAAATTGCGGTCTTCCGGATCGGTGATGCCCTCCTGGACCAGAACAATCCTGCGGTCGCGGATGTTGTCTTGCACGAAGACATCGGAGCACGTGACCACGAGATCGTACGCGTCGCGGCGCCCCTGATAGTCGATCGCCAGATGCTGCGCCTCGAGGTACTGCCGGCAGCGCCTTGCGAGCTTGTCGCCGATGATGGTGAACTCGAGCCGCTTCAGCCGCCGCATCGCTTCGAGCACACCATCGCAGTAAAAGGGCGTGAACGCCTGCTCGTACTCGGTGAGATGCCGGGAGACCTCGTGCATCTGCGTGGTCTGGTTCATCGATCCGCAGATGAAGAGGATGCGCTTGCCCGCCGTCACGTCTCCTCGTCCCACCGGGTCTTGAACGTTCCCGCGACGAACACGATCGCGGCAAAGCCGGCGGCTACGCCCGCGAGCCGCAAGGTGGCCGGATCATCGACGAAGATCATCGCCGCGCGCAGCGCCTCGTTCACGTAGTAGAGCGGCAGCAGCTTGGCGAACGACTGCAGGAAGGGCGGCATCATCTCCACCGGGAAAAAGGTGCCGGAGAGAAACATCATTGGAAACAGGAAGGCGTTGCCAACCGCCGACGCGCTTTCCGCCTCTTTCGCGAAGGGGGTGAGCAGCATGCCGATGCCGACGAAGGCGATGACCTCGACCACGACGATGAGCGGGAGCCAGGCGCCGATGTGCAGCCGAACGTCGAAGACGGCGTAGCTGACAAGGAGGATCGCGACCGTCGAAACGACGGAGAGAATGAGCTGGTACAGGATGCTCGAGACGAGCCAATCAGTGCGCGTGATCGGAGTCGTCGCGAGCTTGCGCAGAATGCCTTTCTGGCGCAGCTCTGCGTTCATGTTGAGCGCGTTGCCCAGAGACGAGGTCATGATCGCCATCGCGATGATGCCCGGGACGAAGAACTCGATGAAGCGGTACTGTTCGGAGAGAATCGACGCCGCGACGAGCGTGATGAAAGGCGGCGTGCCGGTTATCTTCTGGTTCATCGCGGCCACGATCGTGTCGAGCGCCTGGATCTTGGTGTTCACCGAGGTCGAGCTGGGATCGTGGACGTACGTCAGCGCGACGGACACGCTCGCATCCCGTGCGCCGAGCCGCTTTCCTTCCAGAGCGGCGAAGTTTTCGGGAATCACGAGCACCAGGTTCTGCTTGTGCTCTTTGGCGTATTGCGTGGCGTCGACGTCGGCCGGAACCGGCGTGATCCTGAACGTGTGATCCGTCGTGAGGGCATCGATCAGCCGGGCCGACGCTGCGCTGTGGCTCAAGTCCTGCACCGGGAGGTCGAAGTCCAGATGCTCCGGCTTGGTAAAGATCGTTCCGAAGACGAGCACGAGGATCACGGGGAATGCGAACGTGAAGAACATCGCCGATTTTTCGCGGTAGAAGCTCTTTAGCCGTACGACCAGGTTGGCGGCGATGATTCTGGGCGTCATCTGGAACCCTCGTCCGCGCCGTCCTCGTGACGCTCTTCCGTGAGCTTGAGGAACACCTCTTCCAGGTTCGGCTTGCGCACATCGATGCCGCGGAGGGAAAGACCGGCCCTTTCGATTTCCCCGAGAATGCCGCGCACGTCGTCCGCGTTGTTGACAGGGACGCAGATGCTTTCGTCGCTTGTCCGCGTGGGGTCAAAGCCCATTTTCCGAATCAGGCCCGGCGCCGCCGCGTCGCTCGACTCCAAGGTGAGCCGCATGTGATTGGCGTGCTTCTCCGTGAGGCGCGCCGGCGAGTCGGTGGCCACGATCCTGCCCTTCGAGATGATCGCCACGGTATCGGCCAGAAGCTCGGCCTCCTCCATGTAGTGGGTCGTGAGAAAGACGGTTTTCCCACGGTCCTTGAGGCCCTTGAGCACATCCCAGACCGCGTGCCGGGCGTGCGGGTCGAGCCCGGTCGTCGGTTCATCGAGAAACACGACCTCCGGGTCGTTGACGAGCGCGGCGGCGATGCCGAGGCGTTGCTTGAGGCCTCCCGAGAGGGTATTGAACCGGGCGTTCGCCTTGCTGCGCAGATGGGTGAGGTCCATCAGGGCGTCGACATCGGCGTCGCAGCCGAACACCTGCGCATAGTACGAAAGGCTCTCGCGCACGGTGATCCGGTCGAACGAGCTGAAGCCCTGTGGAAGCACGCCGATCCGCCGGACGACTTTGGACTTCGACTTGGTGACGTCCATCCCGAGCACGGTGACCTTTCCCGACGTCGGCGCGCGGATGGTCTCGATGATCTCGGCCGTGGTGCTCTTGCCGGCGCCGTTGGGGCCCAGGAACGCGAACACCTCGCCTTTCGCGACGGTGAACGAAACGCGGTCGACGGCCAGCAGCGTGCCGTAGCGTTTGCACAGCTGCTCGACGACGATCGCGTGTTCGGAGTTCGGCATGCCGTGGCGCATCCAGTCCACGCGACGAACGCATTCGCCGCGCTAGAGTTTTGCGAGCTCCTCGACAACGGCACCGACCGCGTTCCTGACGTGCGTTTCGGTGTGATTGGTCGTGATGAACAGCCGCAGGCGTGCTGCGCGCTCGGGAACCGCGGGATGGATGATCGGCTGCACGATGATGCCGCGGCGGAAGAGGGCCCGGGAAAGCAGCAGGCATTTGACCGAGTTGCCGATGATGACCGGAATGATCGGGGTTCCGCCGGAGAGACCGGTGTTGAGGCCACGTTCGCGGGCGAGGGCGAGGAAGAGGCTCGACAGCTCACGGAGCCGGGTAACGCGCTCGGGCTCGCGCCGCAGGAGCGTCAGGGCCGCGAGCGCGGCGGCCGCGTTGGGCGGCGAGATGCCGACGCTGTAGACGAACCCGGGGGCGGTGTACTTGAGGTATTCGACGAGCGCGGCGGATCCCGCGATGTAGCCGCCGCAGCTGGCGAGCGACTTGGACAGCGTGCCCATCCACAGCTCGACGTCGGAGCGATCGATGTCGGCGTGCTCGCCGATACCGCGTCCGGAACGGCCCATGGTTCCCAGCGAATGCGCCTCGTCGACGAGCAGCAGCGCGCGATGCTTCTTCTTGACTTCAACAAAGCGCGCGAGGTCGGGAAAGTCGCCGTCCATGCTGTAGACGGCTTCGATCGCGATCAGCACGCGGCGGAAGCCGTGGCGGGTGCCGGAGAGCAGCGCGTCGAGCGCGCGCCAGTCGTTGTGCGCGAAGCCGCGGCTCGTCGCACCCGATAGCCGAGCGCCCTGCAGGATCGAGTTGTGGGCGAGGATGTCGTGGACGATGAGGTCGCCTGGGCCCATCAGGTGGCCGATCGTCGTGACGTTGGTCGCGTGCCCGGAGACGAAGACGATCGACGCGGGTGTGCCAAGAAAATCGGCGAGCGCGGTTTCGAGTTCGCGATGGATCTGCTTTTCGCCCGAGACGAGGCGGCTTGCACCGGCGCCCGTGCCGTAACGATCGATCACGGCCTTGGTTGCGGCGGTGACGAACGGGTCGCGCGCCATGCCGACATAGTCGTAGGCGCAGAAGTTCGTCACCTCGCGCCCGTCGATGTGGGCGATGCCGCCCATGCCCGACGCGGGCATTACCGCGCCCTGGTCGACACGGAAGTAGGGATTGCTCCCGGCGACGGCCAGCAGCATGCGCTCGTGGCGTTTGAGCTCGAGGTATTCGGGAAAGCGCGTGACGTCGTAGTTCTCCGCGGGGATTTCGCCCTCGGGGGCGTCGCTGTGCGGGTGATCGATCAGATGCTTCTGCACGGCGGCGGCGAGGTCGCCGAGGGTCGTCGCTTGGCTGTAAACAGTGTCCGGCAGATGCCGGCCGAAACTTCCGTCGAGCGCGGCCACCAGTTCGACCCGCTGCAGCGAATCAAGACCGAGCGCCGAGATCGGCGTTTCGGGCGTGACGTCCGCGAGACCGGTGCCGGACAGCGCCAGCGCGTGCTGGCAGACAGCGGCGAACGCGGCGGACTGCGCGGGCGGTACCGAAGGTGCGGGATTCGTCCGGGGGCAGTGCGGGTCGAGCGCCTTGAGCTGGCCGGCGAGGAAGGCGGCGCGGTTGGCGTTGCGCTGGACTTTGCCGCTGCTCGTCTTGGCGATTGTGCCGCAGCGGATCAGCACCACGGTATCGAGCGCCAGGCCGTGCTCTTCGAGAACCGCGGCCCGGACGGCATCGACGACCGGCGCCAGGTCACAGCTGCCGTCGCGCTGGACCTCGTGCACGAGCACCAGGCGTTGCGCACCGCCCTCGTCGACCGCGAATGCGGCACCAAGGCCGGATGTGAGCAACGGGTGACTTTCGTGCGCCGTGGCTTCGATGTCCTGCGGATGATGGTTGAGCCCGCGCACGATGATGAGGTCGTCGACTCTGCCGGTGATGTAGAGCTGGCGCTCGTGGATGAAGCCGAGATCGCCGGTACGCAGGTACGGGCCGTCGCCGTTGTCACTTCGCCTTGCGTTGAACGTGGCCGCGGTCTGTTTTGGGTCGCGCCAGTAACCCTGGCCGACGGACTCGCCGGCGACCCAGATCTCGCCGACTCTGTCGGGTCCGGCGGGCGCCAAGGTCTGTGCGTCGACGATGGCCAGGCGAAGCGAACCGACGGGCGCACCGCATCCGACGAGGCGGCGGGCGTGCGGCGCGGTGTCGGGCAGCGGCTCGACGCGATTCTGCGAGAGAGCTTCGTCGCTGAACGCGCGCACGGCGGCACCAGTGCCGGATTTGGGTCCCGTGACCATGAGCGTTGCCTCCGCCAGACCGTAGCACGGGTAGAAAGCCTCGCGGCTGAATCCGCACGGGGCGAAGGCTTCGACGAAACGGTCGAGCGTCGCGGGCCGGACCGCCTCGGCGCCAATGAAAGCGAGGGACCAGGAGGAGAGGTCGAGGTTGGCGCGTTGCTCCGCCGTAATCTTGCGAACGCACAGATCGTAGGCGAAGTTGGGCCCGCCGGAGATCGCTGCGCCGGACTTGCTGATCGCGTCGAGCCAGAGGAAGGGATTCTTGAGGAACGTCGCGGGGGCCATGACGATGATGGTCCCCCCGGAGAAAACGGGCGCGAGGACACCACCGATGAGCCCCATGTCGTGGTACGCCGGAAGCCAGAAAACGGCCGTGGTGTTGTCCCGAACTTCGAAGGCGTCACAGATCGCGCGCGTGTTTTCGATGAGGTTGGCGTGACTCAGCATGACGCCTTTCGGCCTGCTGGTGGAGCCGGACGTGTACTGGATCATCGCGAGGGAGTCCCGGGCGGGGTCGTGTTCAACCCAGCCTTCGGCGCGCGCGTCGGCGATCTCGTCCGTCGCAAGCCACGGAATCCCCGCGGCCCGGCCGGCCATCGGCTTGAACTGGGCGATCGCGGCCGCAGTGCTGAGGGCGACGGGCGCGCCGGCGTCGCTGGCGAGCGCCTCGAACAGAGCGAGCGTGCGGTGGCGCGGCAGGTAGGTAGGGACGGCAACGCAGCCCGCGTAGAGTGCGCCGAAGAAGGCCGTGATGAATTCGAGGCCGGGCGGATACGCAAGCATGACGCGCTGGCCCGCGAGGTCCATGTCCTGAAGGCAGGCTGCGATCGCGCGTGCGCGGCGGTCGAGTTGCGCGTAAGTCATCGCCGTTCGCTTCGACGGGTCATCGATCGGGCACAAGAATGCGGCGACATCCGGACGCTCGCTGGCGCGTCCACGCAGGCAGCGGAGCAGATTCGCGCGGCCGGGGCGCAGGCCAACCTTTGCGGCTGGTCGAGTCGGCACGTCTAACACATTGTTCTCCTGCTGTACGGGATCGAGGCGTTATCGTCCACCGCCGCCTCCATCGGCGCCTCGAGACGCGGTGCAAGCCGCCAAGCGGCACCCGCTGCGGCATCGGACGGAAGCGGGCTCGGTATCACGTCGTGTTCCGAGTGAAGACGGTTGTCAGGGGGCGACGACAATGCCATTCATTGCGCTGCCCTTCGCCCTTGGTGACGTCTTCGATATCGCCGACTGCGTTTTGGGTCTGGCCGAAAGACTGCTGATCCAGGCCTTTCGCCTGCTGCGCCATCCTTCCCGCCACCTTGCCCTCTTCTTGCCGGACGTTTCCTATGGGATTGTTCGCCACGCCTCGAATTTGAGATTTGTTCATGCGCAACACCCCTGACAATGGCCAGAAAACCACAATCCTTGGGCCTGACCGGCGTGCAATGAAATCGTGCGTTTACCTTACTCCTTCGACTAAGCAGGGTCAGTGCGCTAGCGTACAGTCGATCAAGGTGCTGCGCGGGCTCGACGGCGCCTTCACGGAAGACATCCGGGTCTGGGACCCCTTCGCCGATGCCCCCGCGGACCGGACGACGATCGTCGACCCTCAGACCGGCGCCGTGCGGCCAGTGCGCGGGCTGTCGCTGTCCCAGGTGTCCGGCGTGGCCGCTGGGGGCGCCGCGCTGCTGCTCCCCAACCAGGCGAGCATGATGACCCACTTGCGGACAATCCCCGACACCGTCGACGACTTCACCGGCTATTCGACCGGTTCGACCTCTGGGCGTGGACTGTCGCCAGGATAGCCTCCGACGAATACCGGTCGAACGGCCACGCGCACGTGCGCAACGTGACCCTGCCCCTTGGTACAAGCACGTCTTCCTCCCGGTCACGCAGGATCTCCCCCACGACCCGCCGGTCCGGGCGTGGATCGGTGCGTAAGCGCCGGACGCTGTGCAGACCTCGGTCCCAATCGAGGACTCGAGTCGCAGCCTGCTCTGGGCTGCCGACGTCTGGCATAGCGTAAGGAAGCACTGCTGCCTCGAGGCCCAACGGCTGATCCGCGCCTGCACTGTCGCGCGGCGGGTCGTGAGCAGCGGGTTAACATCCAAAGTCGCCCATGCAGCTTGCCGCGGCAACGGCGCGGGCCGACCGACGCAGGACCGCGACGCAACCACGCCAACAAGAACGCAACCGCACACCGGAATCCCCACCATGACCGCCCCGTTGGCCGGAAAAGTCGCGCTCGTGACGGGTGCCGCCCGCGGCATCGGCCGCGCGATCGCAGTCAAGCTCGCCACGGCGGGCTGCGACGTCGCCGTCAATTACTACAACAGCGCCCACAAAGCCGAAGTGCTGTGCCGCGAGCTCCGGGAGCTCGGGCGGCGGGCCGTCGCGATCCAGGCGAGTGTCGGCATCCCTGAGAGCGTCGAGGAGCTGTTCGCCGAATTCCGCCAGCACTTCGACCGTCTCGACATCGTCGTCAGCAACGCGGCCTCCGGCGTGCTGAAGCCGACGGTCGAGATGACGCTGAAGCATTGGCGCTGGTGTCTCGAGACCAACGCGCTCGCGCTCAACCTGCTCGCGCAGCGTGCGCTGCCGCTGATGCCCGAGGGCGGCCGCATCGTCGCGCTGTCGAGCCTCGGCGCGTCACGCGCGATGCCCGGCTACGGCTTCATCGGCGCGTCGAAGGCGGCGCTCGAAGCGCTGGCCCGCGCGCTCGCGCAGGAGCTGGGGCCCCGCGGCATCCGCGTGAACGTCGTCTCGGCCGGCGTGGTCGACACCGACGCGCTCGCGTACTTCCCGAACCGGGAACAGCTGCTCGCCGGCTACGCCGAACGCGCGCCGGCCGGGCCTGTGCTGACCCCCGAGGACGTCGCTGGCGCCGTATATCTCTTGTGCCTGCCCGAAGCGAACAGGATCAACGGTCACACGCTGGTCGTCGACGGCGGCTTCGCCATCTCCGTTTGAGCGTGCGCATGCAGGTGATATCGGGCATCGAGGGCAAGACCGCGATCGTGACCGGCGGCAGCCGCGGCATCGGGCGCGCGATCGTCGAGCTTCTCGCCGCCGAGGGCGCCGACGTCACGTTCTTCTACCGCGACAACGCGTCGGCCGCGGCCGACGTCGTCGCCGCCGGCCGCGCGCGCGACGCCGCGATTGCCGCACTCCAGGTCGATATCCGCGATTCAGCGGCGTGCGCGGCGGCAGTCGACAGCGTCGCCGAGCGCTGCGGGCGCATCGACATCCTCGTCAACAACGCTGGCATCACCCGCGACAACTTGCTCGCCGCGCTTGACGACGACGACGTCGCGGCCGTGCTCGACACCAACGTGACCGGCGTGTTCAACGTGACGCGCGCCGTCGTGCCGTACATGACGACGCAGCGCGCGGGCGCGATCGTCAACGTCTCCTCGGTCTCCGGTGACAAGGGCGGCCGCGGCCAGACCAACTACGCGGCGAGCAAGGGTGCGATCAACGCATTCACGCGTGCGCTCGCCGTCGAGCTCGCGCCGCGGAAGATCCGCGTCAACGCGGTCGCGCCGGGCGTGATCGAAACCGAAATGTCGGCCGACCTGCGCGAGCAGTCGGGCGACGAAGTGCTGAAGAAGATCCTGCTGCGGCGCTATGGCAAGCCCGAGGAGATCGCGTACGCGGTCTGGTTCCTCGCATCGGCCTATGCGAGCTACGTGACGGGACAGGTGTTCAGTGTCGATGGCGGCTTCAAAATGGAGTGATGACAATGGCACAAGAGGAAATCACCCGCGACCAAATTGTGGCGGTCTTCCCGACCATCGCGGAAACGATGGCCGACGCGCTCGGCTGCGATGTCGATGACATCAAGCTCGACGTATCGTTGATCGAGGGCCTCGACGCCGAGTCGATCGACTTCCTCGACATGGTCTTCCGGCTGGAGCGGGCCTTCAAGATCAAGATCCCGCGCGGCAAGATCGTCGAGAATGCGCGCGGCACGTTGTCCGAAGCGGAGTTCGAGCAGAACGGCCTCGTGACTGACGTGGGACTCGCGCAGCTGAGGGCGTACCTGTCGGAGATTCCGGCGGGGCGCTTCAAGACACCGATGAAAGTGAAGGACATCCCGCGCCTCTTCACGCCGGAGACGTTCTGCAAGCTCGTGATCGCAGCGCAGCGATCGGCCAAGGCGGCCGGCTGATCCAGTCGCTTCCCGTGCGCCGCCATGGCTGACCAGTTCGCCGCGTTCTCGTTCGTCGACCGGATCACCGGGTTCACGCCCGGGGTCGGCGCGCGCGGGCAGTTCGCGGTGCCCGCGGGGCTACCGGCGTTTCCGTCCTGCCTTGTCGCCGAGGCGCTCGGGCAGCTCGCGGCGTGGGTGGCGATGGCGCGGGTCGATTTTCGCGGCCGCCCGGTCGCGGCGCTCGCCGACGAGACGCGCTTCCACGGCGACGTCGCCCCCGGTGCGGTGCTCGAACTCGCCGTCGAGATCGACAGCTGCGATGACGAGGCGGTCGCCTACGCGGGCCGCGCGATGAGCGGTGGCGCGCTCGCGATCGAGCTTCTCGACTGCCTGGGGCCGATGCTGCCGGTCGCCGAATTCGATTCGCCGGAGGCGCTCGCCGCACGCTTCGAGCTGCTGCGCGGGCCCGGTGCGCCACCGGGACGATTTCGCGGCGTGCCGGTGCCGGCGGTCGTCCGCGGCGCGGGCGTTCCCGGCGAGAGCCTCGCCGCCGTGCTGCATGTGCCGGCGGTGGCGCCGTTCTTCGCCGACCACTTCCCGCGCCGCCCTGTCTTCCCCGCCACGCTGCTGCTCGACGCGCAGATCGGCCTTGCGCTGCAGCTCGCGGGGCAAGCGGCCGACCTGCCCGCCGGCACGCAGCCCGCGCCGGTGCGGATGACGCACGTGAAGATGCGCTCGTTCATTCCTCCCGGCGAAGTGCTCGCGCTCGACGCGCAGCGCGCTCCAACCGACGGCGGCGCAGGCCGGATCATGCTGAGCGCGCGCGCGAACGGCAAGACGGTCTCGACCGCGCGCCTTGAATACGTGCCGCGAAGGGTCGCGTGATGGGCCGGCGGCACGTCGCGATCACCGGCATCGGGCTCGTCACGCCGGTCGGCAATGATGTGGCCACGACGTGGAGCGCGCTGCTCGAAGGCAGGAGCGGCGCTGCCCCGATCAGCATCTTCGACGCGAGCGGGTTTCCGGTCCACATCGCCGCCGAAGTGAAGGAATTCCACGACGACGACGTCGATGACCGCAAGCTCCTCAAGTTCGCGAGCCGCTCACACCGGTTCGCGCTGGTGGCGGCCGAGCAGGCGCTGCGCGACGCCGGTATCCGCCCGACCGCGACCGACGCAACGCGCTGGGGCTGCGCCGTCGGTGCCGGCATGATGAAAGTCGACTTCAACGACTTCGCGGCAATCCACCGTCACTCGGTCGTCGACGACGCGCTCGATCCCGCGCGCCTCCTTACCGACGACCGTGCGAACGATCCGCTGGTGTTTTGCCGGACCACGTGCATATCTGGCCTGTCGCTGCTCGTGCGCCGCTACGGCATCCAGGGCTACGCCACGTCGGTGCACACGGCGTGCGCCTCGGGCGGGCAGGCGATCGGCACCGCGCTGAAGCTGATCCGCCGCGGCGCCGCCGATCAAGTGCTGGCAGGCGGCTTCGACTCGATGATCACCCCGATCTGCCTGTCCGGCTTCTGCCTGCTCTCCGCGCTGTCGCCCGACAACGCGACGCCGCACCGCGCGAGCCGGCCGTTCGACGCGACGCGCAACGGCTTTCTGCTCGGCGAAGGCGCGGGCTTTCTCGTTCTGGAGGAGTGGGAAGCGGCGCGCCGCCGCGGCGCGCGCATCTATGCCGAACTCGCAGGCGACGGCAATTCGCTGTCCTCCTACCGGATCACGGATTCGCCGCCGGACGGCGACGGGCCGATCCAGGCGATGCGGCAGGCGCTCGCCGACGCCGGCGCGACGGTCGCCGACGTCGACTACCTGAACGCCCACGGCACGTCGACGCCGATGAACGACCGCAGCGAGAGCGCCGCGACGCGCGCGGTGTTCGGCGCCGAGGCCGCCCGCGTCAGCGTGAGCTCGACGAAGAGCACGATGGGTCACCTGATCGCCGCCGCGGGCGCCGTGGAAGTTGCCGCCTGCGCGCTCGCGATCGCGAAGGGCGAAATGCCGGTCAACGCGAACCTGACCGAGCGCGACCCGGAGTGCGACCTGAACCTCGTCACCGGAGCGCCGCGGCGCCAGCGCATCCGCGTGGCCATGTCGAACTCGTTCGGCTTCGGCGGCTCGAACAGTTGCGTGGTGCTGCGCAATCCGGAAGAAGTCGATGGAGCCGGCGCGGTGCGCGCCTGACGCCTGCGACGGCCTTCGCCATGCCCAGAATCGTCATCACCGGCACCGGCGCCGTGTGCGCCGCCGGCAAGCATCCGGAGGACATCTTCGCCGCCGTACGCGGCGGCCACAAAGCGATTTCCGAGATCCGGCAATGGGACGCGTCCGGCTGGCCGACGCACGTCGCCGCCGAAATCGTCGACTTCAACGCGCGCGAGATGGTCGAAGACCGCAAGCTGCACAAGCTCATCCGGCGCACCGACCTCATCGGCCTGTACGCCGCCGGCCGCGCGATCGAGGGCTCGGGACTCGTACCGCACCGCGCGGCGCTCAACGAAGGCGCCGCGGCGGCGTTTTCCGACCGCACCGGTGTCTGGGTCGGCTCGGGCAGCGGCAACTACGAGAACGACTATGACTTCTTTCCGCTCTTGACCGCCGCACAGCACGACATGCCGGCGTTCGGGCGCGAGCTCGCCAACACGGTCAACCCGATGTGGCTCCTGCGCTCGCTGCCGAACAACGTGCTGGGTCACATCGGCATCAAGTACGGCTTCAAGGGCGCCAACGCCTGCATCACCAACCACAGCTGCAGCGGCGCGCTCGCGGTCCTGGAGGCCACGCAGGCGTTGCGTACCGGCGAGGCGGACCGCGCCGTCGTCGTCGGGCACGACACGCCGATCGAGCCGCAGATGGTGCTGTTCTACTCGCGGCTCGGCCTCATCGCCGCCGACACGCTGCGCCCGTTTGACGCGCGACGCGACGGCAGCCTGTTCGGCGAGGGCGCGGGGGCGCTGGTGCTTGAGACCGAAGCGTCGGCCGCCGCTCGCAACGCCACCGCGCTGGGCGAAGTCCTCGGCGCCGGGTACGCGTCCGAAGGTCTCGGGCTCCTCGCGGTCCGCGAGGACGGCGACGGTCTCGCGCGCGCGATCCGCGAAGCGCTGGCCGACGCGCAGCTGTCGCCCGTGGACGTCGGCATGATCGTCGCCCACGGCAACGGCACGCGGTCCTCCGATGCGTCAGAAGCGGCCGCGATCCGCGCGGTGTTCAGCACGGCGCCGCCGCCCGTCACCGCGTTCAAATGGGCGTTGGGGCATCTCATCTCCGCCGCCGGCATCCTCGAGACGGTCGTCGCGCTTTGCGCGCTGCGCCAGCGAGTCGTTCCGGGCATCGGGACGCTCGCCGAAATCGATCCCGATTGCGCGGGCCTGCGGGTCTCCGCGCAGCCGCAGACGCCTCGGAGCGACGTCGCGCTGATCCTGTCCCGCGGCTTCGCCGCGACCAACGCCGCGCTGCTGGTTCGCGCCGCGTAGCTCGCAGGTCGCACGATGGCGGACAACAATACCGGCTCGAGTCGCTGTGGGATCGACACCGTCGAAATCGCGCGGATCGAACGGCTGCTCGCGCAGACGCCGGTCGCCGATCTGCGCAAGTTATTTTCCGCGCAGGAACTGGCCGACAGCGGCGACGGCCCAGGTCGCGGCGCGAGTCTCGCCGCGCGCTTCGCCGCAAAGGAAGCCTGCGTCAAGCTCTTTCCGCGCGAGGTGGCGCTCGGGCAGATCGAGCCGGCGGATTTCTCCGTCGCGCGTGACAACTACGGTGCGCCTCAGGCCGTGCTGAGTTCGATCGCGCAGGCGGTGCTGGCCCGGCACCGGCTGAGCGGCATCGCGCTGTCGCTGACACACGACCGAACGAGCGCATCCGCCGTCGCGCTGGCCGAGCCTGCGGAGGTCACAGTGCCGGCCGCTGGCCGATTCCTCTACCGCTTTGTGCCGCTGCAGCGCGACGTCGTGCTCGCGAACCTGCGCCGCGTGTTCGGTGACACCGCGTCCGCTGCCGAGATCGAGCGGCTCGCGGCCGCGCACTACGGGCACCTGTGGCGGCTTGCCGGCGAGTTCATCCGCTTGCCTTGGATGTCGGAGGCGCGCAAGCAGGCACTCGCGCGCGTAGAGAACCTCGACGCACTCGTCGCCGCAATGGCGCAGGGCAAGGGCGTCCTCGTCCTGACCGGCCATTTCGGCAACTGGGAGATCGCCACGACGGCCGCCATCGCCCAGCTCCCGCAGATTCGCGGCAAGTTCCACTTCGTGCGCCGCGCGCTGAAGCCGCAATGGCTCGACCGCCTCGTTACGCGCCGCTTCAACCGGGCGGGGTTCGGCGTGCTTCCCAAGCGCGGCTCGCTCGATGCGATGCTCGCGCGCCTCGAGCAGGGCGACGTGATCGTGTTTCCGTTCGACCAGCATGCGCGGCCTCCGGACGGCATCGAGGTCGAATTTTTCGGGGATCCGGCGTGGACGTTCAACAGCCTCGCGATCATCGCGCTTGCAACCGGCGCGCCGGTGTTGCCGGCCGCCGCCTGGCGGGAATCTGACGGCCGGCACGTGCTGCGGTTCGAGGAGGCGCTGCCGCTCATCGAATGCGAGAGTACAAACGAGGCAATTCGGCGCAATACGCTCGCCCATAATCGGGCGCTGGAACGCTTGGTCCTGCACCACCCGGAGCAGTGGTATTGGATGCAACGGCGCTGGAAGCCCGCGGCGAGCAGGCGGCCGGTGCGCGCGAAGCGCTGACACCATGCGCTTCGCAAAGGAGCGGCCCACACATTGACAGGCGCACGCCCACAGCCGGGCGTGCCCAGACATTCGCATCGACCATGCCCGCGAGTCTCTTCTCGCCAAGCTGACCGTCCTATACCTGTTCGCATTCGTCCCGTCCGCGGTGTACGTGCATTTCCGCGGAGTGTGCGGCGCCGTTTCTTTCGCCAACCGACCCACCACTCGACGCTGCTCGCGCCCTGCAACGTGCTGATGCGCACGTTCTCGTGCGTGCCCAACACGGCGTATCTCGACCTCGGGCGGTTTCCGGAACTGGCACCGCTCGCCGCCAACTGGCAGGTCATCCGCGACGAGGCGCTCTTGCTCTTCGCCGACGGCCACATCCGCGCGCCGCGGGACTACATCGACATCGGTCTCCACTCGTTCTTCCAGTCGGCTACAAGCGGTTCTACCTCAAGAGGTACGACGCGTCACCGCCGTCGGCCAGGTCGGCGTGCATGAAGACGGTCGCGCTGATCGCATCGGTTCCGTCAGTCAACGCGACCATGTTCGCGGTGCTGCCGCCGGGCACCAAGCTCGGCACTCACCGCGACTCGGACGCGGGGTCGCTGCGCCATCACCTGCGCCTCGTGACGCCGAACGCCGCCGGCAAGTCGTCCAGCCCTCCGAGCACGTGCGCCGGCGTCGCCTCGCGTGTCCTGTCGCGCGATGCGTTGATCGAAGTCGTAGTCCGGTGCTGGGTGGGCTGACACGTTCCCAAGTGGGGTCGCATGTCCGTTATGGAGCGCGAATCGCTAAAACCACTCCTCGCCGCCTTGGGACACGAAAGCTTGAACGGGGCTGCTCTCGAAACGGGCTCGTGCTCATTGCTAACGGTATCCGGCGGCTTGCAGTTCAAACAATTCTGCATAGCGCCCTCGCTGCGCCAACAGCTCGGCGTGCGTGCCGTCGGCCTCGACGGCGCCGTCCATCAGCACGACGATGCGATCGGCCATGCGCACGCTGGAAAACCGGTGCGAGATCAATACCACCGTCTTTCCGCGGCTCAACTCCTTGAACCGCTCGAAAACTTCGAACTCCGAACGCGCATCGAGCGCCGCCGTCGGCTCGTCGAGGATCAGTAGCTGGGCATCACGCATGTAGGCGCGGGCGATGGCAATCTTCTGCCACTCTCCACCCGAAAGGTCGATGCCGGTCCGAAACCGCTTGCCGAGCACTTGGTCGTATCCTCGGGGAAGCTTGCGGATGACTTCATCCGCCAGGCTGCGCTCGGCGGCCGCGACAACGCGCGCATGGTCGTCGCGCGCTTCGATCCGACCCACGGCGATGTTGTCCGCGGCCGTGAAGTGGTAGCGCACGAAGTCCTGGAAGATGACGCCGATGTTGGCGCGCAGTGCGAACAGGTCATATTCGCGCAGATCGTGCCCGTCGAGGAGGATGCGGCCCTCGTCGGGATCGTAGAGGCGCGCCAGCAGCTTGACCAACGTCGTCTTGCCCGCACCGTTTTCGCCGACCAGCGCAAGGATTTCGCCGGCGCGAAGTTCGAAAGTCAGATGACGCACGGCCCACCGCTCGGCGCCGGGGTAGCGGAATCCCACGTCCTCGAAAGCAAAGCCGTGCCGTATCGGGACCGGAAACGGCCGAGGATTCGGCGGTGGAACGATTTCCGGCTGGATCTCGAAGAACGAAAACAGGTCGTCCAGATAAAGCGCCTGGCTCGCGACTTGTGAGAATCCGATCAGCAGGTTCTCCAGCAGATTACGGAGGCGGCGGAAGGAGCCGGCGAGAAACGTCAGGTCGCCGATCGAAAACTCGCCGTGCAGCGTGCGCCATACGATGTATGCGTACGCGACGTAGTAAGCCAGCGTCCCGACCGCGGTCAGCAAGCTTCCCCAGCCTGCGCGCCGAATCGCGATGCGGCGGTTTGCGTCGAAGAAGCTCGCCGCGAGCGTTCGGTAGCGTTCGATCAAGAACCCGTTCAGGCCGAAGATCTTCACTTCCTTGGCGGTTTCAACGCTCGCTCCCGTCTGCCGGACGTAGTCGAGCTCGCGCCGCTCAGGCGTACGGGCAAAATTGAGCGAATAGCTTTGCGCATTGAAGTGCGCCTCGCCAATGAACGCCGGCAACAGCGCGATGGCGAGCAACACAATGAGCCACGGCGCGTACACGAGCAGTCCGGCAGCGAAGCTCACGACCGTGATCACGTCTTGCGCCTGGCCGAAGAGCTGACCGATCAGGCTGGTGCGCCCGGCCGCCTGCCGGCGTGCTCGTTCCAATCGATCCTGCAACTCGCTGTCCTCGAAATCTTCGAGGTCCAGCGTGGCGGCGTGCTCCATCAGCCGAAGGCTGGTTTCGTTGCTGAAAAGCTCGGACAGCAGAGAGTCGAGCAGAGACACGACGCGGCCGAGAACGTCGGACGCAACGGCAAGCCCGAACTCCAGAGCGAGCAGCGAGCCAATGCGATCGAGCGCCCCGCTCGCGATCCATTGCTGCAGAGTTTCGTTCCCGGACGGAACCCCGGCGAGCAGCACGACCTCGTCGATGATCAGCTTGCCGACATATAGCGTCACGACCGGCAACATTGCGCGCAGCAACCGCAACAGCCCTTGACTGAGGGTGAGCGCCGGGCTGGTTCGCCAGACGAGTCTCAGGAACGGAGGAATATTTCGCAGCGCGCCCAAGCGCGCGCGCAAGGGCTGACTCTGGGGCGATGGTGCAGCGCCGCCGGTAGGCGCCGGGGACACTCGACCCCCCATCGCGTATTTCTTTGGCATTTGATCATTGTGCCGAAGTGCACAGGGTTCAGTGTGGCCAGCCCAGTCGATGCAAGGTCACGTTCTGAATTGCTATCCGGCCTGACGGCCGCAACAAAGGCGCATGCTCCATCGTCCGCTGAAGTCCTGTGAGAATTCTTGAAGCGGGGCATGCCAGAACGCCCAACGTCTGCTGTCCAGTGCCTTCGACTGCCGCTTGCGAGGGAAATTGCGAGTCAGGGCTGAAGACCGCAATTGTTGAGGGTTGTCCGACGCCTGCCCGCGCGGCGAGACGTACCGACGCATGCTTCGACGTAAGGGCAGGTGTTGGAGGACCCTTAACACGCTACGTCGTAGGCAAACGACTGCTTCCGTCGGCCTCGATATCTGGGTGAGCGGGTGATGCGTGGTGCTGCTTTGCTGCGTGATCGCGCCGGCGGACGGGCTGATCACGGGCGGTGAAATGAGCAGACCGTGGTAGTCAAAATTCGAGCGGACCGGCAGCCGCGCGCAACTCATCCTCTGGCCAAGGGGTTCGTCCGTCCAATGCGAACGGAAATCCAATCCTTACCGCAGCGCGCAGTCAAGACCGGCGCGGACCGAGCGCAGACGCTGCCCTCGGATCTGCCTGAGTTGCGCCTCTCCTCGTCAGGGGGCTTGACGCCATCTTCATCGTGTATACAGTGTCCAGCATCCCGTTGGCTGCAGTCCTCTAGCGACCAAGGCACCACCTTGAATCTGGCGCTTAAGCCCGTCGAACGGCCGCTTGCCCTGGGCGAGCAGGTTTATCACTCGCTGCGCACGCTGCTGCGCAACGGCCAGATCGCGTTGGGGCAGCCGTTGCAGGAGGTGCAACTGGCGGAGCAGCTCGGCGTGTCGCGCACGCCGGTGCGGCAGGCGATGACGCGGCTGGCCAGCGAAGGATTGCTGGTATCGGACGGCCGCAGCTTCGTCGTGCCCAGGCTCACGCTGCGCGACGTCGACGACATCTACGAGGTGCGCTTCCTGATCGAGCCCGCGGCCATTCGCAGCGTGGCTGCGTTCACGACCGCCAGGGCGGTGCGCGCACCGCTCGATGCCGCGCTCGCCGCGGCCGTCGCAGCACAAAAGGCGGGCGATGCGGAGGCTTTCCGCGAGGCGCACCGGCGGTTCCGTGCGGCCTGGCTCGCGCTCGTTCCGAACCGCCGGCTGGTGCGCGTCGTCGAGCAGTACGCCGATCACCTGCAGCACATCCGCGCGCTGACGCTGGGCAACGCGCAGGTGCGGGCAATCGTGCTCAAGGGCCATCGGCGGATTGCCGCTGCGCTCGCGGCCGGCGACGGTGAGGCCGCCGCGGATGCGATGCACAGCAACCTGACCGAGGCCAAGCGCGCATTCATGGCGGCCATCGGCCTGTCGGGCCACTGAAGCGCGGACATGCGGCAGCGGCGTAATTCACACTTTCCCGGCCAGCCGGTCCACTGCATGGAGATGCGATGAACTACAAAGCCGAAATCCCGTACGGCGCTTACTGGAGCACTCCGTTCGCGCGCTGGCAGGGCAGCTTCGCCAATCTGAACAGCGTCGAGTTCGCCGCACATGTGGCGCGCAATGAACTGGCCCGGCGCAGCATCGATCCGCGCGTCTTCGATTACGGCGTGCTCGGATTCTCGGTGCCGCAGAAGCATTCCTTCTACGGGCTGCCGTGGCTTACCGGACTAATCGGCGCGGGCCAGGCCGGCGGCCCGACGCTGATGCAGGCGTGCGCAACCGGCGTGCGCACGTTGCTCGCCGCCGCGCAGGAGATCGAAGTCGGGATGGCCAGCGTGGCGCTGGTGGTCAACTGCGACCGCACGTCGAATGGCCCGCACATCTACTACCCCAATCCGCGCGGACCGGGCGGCACCGGTGTGGCCGAGGATTGGGTGATGGACAACTTCAGCTGCGATCCGCTCGGCCCGCACTCGATGCTGCAGACCGCCGAGAACGTCGCGAAGAAGCGCGGCGTCAGCACCGCGCAACAGCATGAGGTCGTGCTGCGACGGGAGCAGCAGTATCGGCAGGCGCTCGACAACGATGCCGCGTTCCTGAAACGCTTCATCACGCTGCCGTTCGAAGTGCCAGCGCCGGGATACAGGAAGACCGCCGGGACGCTGGCGGGCGATGAAGGCGTATCGCAATCGACGGCCGAGGGACTGGCGAAGCTCAAACCCGTGATGGAAGGCGGCACGGTGACCTTCGGCGGGCAGACGCATCCGGCCGATGGCAATGCGGCGATCGTCGTCACCACGCGGGAGCGCGCACGCGAACTCGCCGCGAACCCGAAGATCGCCGTGCGCCTGCATGGCTTCGGTCTCGCACGCGCGCCGCTCGCTTTCATGCCGGAGTCCACCGTGCCCGCCGCGCAGCGCGCGCTCGCGCAGGCCGGTCGCGCGGTCGGCCAGATGAATGCAATCAAGACGCACAATCCGTTCGCAGTCAACGATCTTTACTTTGCGAAGCAGACCGGCGCCGACCTGATGTCGATGAACAACTACGGCTGCTCGCTGGTATGGGGTCATCCGCAGGCGCCGATGGGAACGCGCTCGATCATCGAACTGATCGAGGAACTCGCGCTGCGCGGCGGCGGCTGGGGCCTGTTCACCGGCTGCGCCGCCGGCGACACCGCGATGGCGGTGGTGCT
>Ga0209682_10000164_pt1 | contig 21988 bp, 20 predicted proteins | sample DOMMetBare2Fresh_2_FD_187471 | JGI IMG/M metagenome (GOLD analysis project Ga0209682, IMG submission 187471) | Wetland sediment microbial communities from St. Louis River estuary, USA, under dissolved organic matter induced mercury methylation -... | ecosystem: Environmental > Aquatic >... | reverse complement strand
CAGCAGATCAAGCTGGTTCTCGACGCTCAAACCGGGCGCAGACAGCGCCTCACTCGCTTGCTCAATGGCTTTGGCGTGCTGACCGGCCCAGGCGAGGTCAGCGATCTGTCGCGCGGCGGGTGACGGCATTGCCCGCCGACTCACCGTCGAGCCCGTTCGAGATGACACTCTCTTCGTGCTGCGTGCAGACATGAGGCGTTCGACCTCCGGGAGGTGCCACGGGCGCCCTGATGGGCAAATGCGGACGCGGAGGGTGGGCATCATGCCAGTCTTGAAGGCGTTTGCGCAGGCCTTTGCTGCGCAACGCGCGGTTATCCTTCGTGCCGGGAAATCGGTCGCGCGTACTCCGGGTGAATCACGTTGCAGCTATCCATTTCGGACATCACGAACCAGGTCGGAGGCATGCTCGCGACGCACATCGCCGCGATCACGTCGTCGCCAATGCAGATCGCGGCGCATCTGGCGGCCGCGATGGCGGTCGTGCTGCTGATCGTCGCGGCGTTCGTGCGCACGATGATCCCGCTGCGCTGGCTGGTGGTGGGCAGCAACGTCGGACTGTTCATCTACGGTGCGCTGCACCCATCACTGACCACGATGGCGGTCGCGGCAGCGCTGATGCCGATCAATGTTTACCGGGCGATCGAGATGATGCGGCTGACGCGCCGCGTGATGCGTACCGCCGAGGCGAGCGAACTGGCCACGGTGTGGCTCAAACCTTATATGAAGAAGCGGCGGCTTGCCGCCGGCCGGGTCCTGTTTCGCAAGGGCGATAACGCCCACCGAATGTACCTGCTGGTAGACGGCGAGATGGAAGTGGTCGAGATCGGCGTGCGGCTCGAGCCCGGTCGCATCTTCGGCGAGATCGCGCTCTTCTCGCCCGACCATACTCGGACGTTCACGGTGCGCTGCCTCACCAGGTGCACGGTGCTCGAAATAGATGAAAGCACGGTCAGGCAACTCTACTTCCAGAACCCGGCATTCGGTTTCCACCTGATCGGCCTGCTGACGGGACGTCTCAGGGACGACCTGGCCCGCGCCGAACAGGAGCATGGGAGTGGCACTCGCTCCACTTCATCAGCCGGGGCGACCTCGGCAGGCAAGGCATGAAGTTTCGGTAGGTTGCGACTATTCAACCCACCACTTGCATCTGCGCATTTGCGCCGCGCGCACCGCGCTGCTACAACCCAACACATCTGGATGCGTGGAGAAGAAATGCAGGTGTTTGACCGGGTCGAGGGCTACTACGCCGGAAACACGGACGCAAGCTCGCCGGGCGGTCGCGGGCCGAATCGACGTCTGCTTTCGTTTCTGATCGTGTTCGTGCTGGTGACCGCACTCGGTCTCGGCTACACGTTCCTCCGCACGCCGCAGTACCGTGCCACGGCGCGGCTCGAAATCGTTCCCGCCGAGGGACTGCAGGCGCGCAACGCGCAGGTCGGTGTGCCGCAGCCAGCCTCGTCGCAGAACGAGCGCGGAACCAACGCCGCTGCGAGTCCGTTTCTGACCGAGATCGAGTTCCTGACCAGCCGGCCGCTGCTCGAGCAACTGCTGGAGCGGATTCGGTCGGCCGGGCTGACAACCGCACTGGCCGGATCAGACCCGATCGCGGCACTGCTGCAGGCGATTTCCGTCACGCCCGTGGCCGGGACCCAGGTTGTGCAGCTCGCCGCGGTCGGAGAGAAGTCCGACGTGCTCGCGTTCGCACTCAATGGCCTGATGGAGATCTATCGTGACCACGTCGCCGAGCGCTATCGCGACACGTCGGATGAAGCCCTGGCGCAGGCAAAGGAAGAAGCGCAGCGCTACGACGCCGCGGTCCGGGAAAAGCGGCGCGCGATGGAGGCGTTTCGTACCCGGCACGACATCGTGTCGCTCGAGCGCGACGAGAACGAGGCGCTGGCGCGGGTTAAGGGGCTCGCCACGTCATTGAATGCCGCGGAAGAGAAGGCGGTCGCGTCAGAAGCGAGGCTGCGCTCGCTGCGCGACGCCGTCGCGAGCGGAAAGGCGGCCGTGCGCGCGCGCGACAACCCGACACTGGCCAACGTCGAGGCGCGACTATCGCAGGCGCGCGAGGAACTGCGCCAGCTCGAGCGCAGCTACACCGAAGACTATCTCGCCAAGGATCCGGCGGCGCGAACGCTGCGCGTGCGCATCGCCGAATTCGAAGCGCAGATCAAGCGTGAGCGGGTCGCGAGCCAGGAGACCAACCTGGCCGAAGCCGAGGAGGAGGCAGTGCGAACGCGCGACAACGTGCAGGAGTTGCGCAGCCGGCTGTCCGCAGACCGCCGCTCGGTGCAGGCGTTTTCGGCACGCTTCGGTGAATACAAGGCAATGCAGGAAGAACTGACCAACCTGGAAGGGTTGCTGCGCGGCGCGAACGAGAAAGCGGTCCGGCTCGAGGCGAGCGACCGCGCGCGCCGCCCCGAGGCCAAGATCATCGAAGCGGCGATCACGCCGGTCGATGCGTGGCGACCGTTGTATCTACGCGATTCCGCGATCACGGTGGCGGCGGCGATCGTGCTCGGATTCCTCGCGGCGTGGCTGACCGCATTTCTCACGCGCCGCGAAGCCGGGCCGAGCGTGGTGGTCACACCCACCACGGTGGCGTATCCCTTGCAATCACTCGGCCTGCAACATGCATCGCCGCAGATGGGCAGTCCGGCACTGATGCATGCGGGAGCGCAAACATTGCAGTTGCCTGCGGCGCAACCCGTACTGCGCGAGCTCGATGAACACGAAGTAGCCGCGCTGCTGGCCAGCGTCGATGAGAAATCGCGCTTTATTCTCGCGTTGCTTCTGAGCGGGATTGCGCCAGATGAAGTGCCGACCCTCACCTGGAGCGATGTGCAGCTTGATGCGAAAACGGTCCGGATCAAGTCACCCGTGGCGCGTGAACTCTCGCTCGCGGCCGAATTGTTGGCAATCGCCGCGGCGGCCCTCGCGGGGCAGCCACCGCAGAGCTACTTGCTGACTGCCCACGGTCGCGAGACGCCGGCCGGCGACGATCTCGACACGCTGGTGGCATACGCCTGTCATGACGCGGGACTGTCTCAGCCGTCGGAAATCACACCGGCCGCACTGCGACATACTTACCTCGCATTCATGGCGCGCCAGGGGGTGCGCTTCGGCGAGCTGGCCCGGATCGTCGGCCCGCTGTCGGCGCAGGTCATCGCGGCTTACGGCGTGCTGGCGCCCGAGGGGGCAAAGCGCTCAATAGCCGAAGTCCAGCGCGTGCATCCGGGTTTGCAAAAATGGGCTGGTCAGGGCGATAGCACTGATGGCCACGCGCAGGGATGAGGGCTAAACATGGGGGAGAGCAACGGTGAAAGTCTGGCTTGAGGTTCGGGGTGATGTCGCAGTTCTGCAGATCGACAACCCGCCCGTCAATGGTCTGGGGCACGCAACGCGCAATGGCCTGCGCGCAGGGCTGGAGCACGCGCTCGACAATCCGCGCGTCAATGCAGTTGTGATCACCGGCACCGGCACAGTATTTTCCGGCGGCGCGGACATCCGCGAGTTCAATACGCCCGCGGCACTGGCCGAACCGCATCTGCTGCAGGTGATCGAGGCGGTCGAAGGTTCCTACAAGCCGGTGATCGCCGCGATCAATGGTGTTTGCATGGGCGGTGGTCTCGAGCTCGCCTTGGCCTGCCATTACCGGGTCGCAACACCGAACGCGACGATGGCGCTGCCGGAAGTCAAGATCGGACTGATTCCAGGCGCCGGCGGAACACAACGGCTGCCGCGCGCGGTGGGCGCCGACAAGGCACTGCGAATGATCGCAGGCGGCGAGCCGATCGGCGCGGACGACGCGCTCAAGAACGGCCTGATTGAACGGATCGTTCCAAACACATCATTCCAGGGCGTGCTCGATTTCGCGCACGAGGTGGTCGACACGATGCCGCTGCCCAAGCTGCGCAGTCACGCACCGCAATTGCCGTCCGGTATCGATGCGGCGTCGTTTTTCGCCGGAGCGCGGGTGCAGGTCGCGCGCGAGTCGCGTGGACTGACAGCGCCCTTGAAATGCGTCGATGCGGTCGAGGCCGCCGTGCTGCGGCCATTCGACGAAGGGCTCGCTTTTGAGCGGCAGCTCTTCGTGGAACTGATGCAATCGCGCGAATCGAAGGCGCTGCGGCATGCGTTCTTCAGCGAGCGCCTGGCGGCCAAGATTCCCGACGTGCCCGAGGAGACGCCGACGCGAACGATCCGAACGGTGGCCGTGATCGGCTTCGGCACGATGGGTGGCGGCATTGCGATGAGCTGTGCGAACGCCGGCATTCCAGTGACCGTGATGGAGATGAACCAGGCGGCGCTCGACCGTGGTCTCGCAACGTGCCGCTCCAACTGGGAGGCGACCGCGCGCAAGGGCCGATTGACGGCCGCGCAGGTCGAGCAACGTGTGGCGCTGCTCAAGCCGACGCTCGCGATCGAGGACCTCAAAGACGCCGACATCGTGATCGAGGCAGCATACGAGGACCTGGCGATCAAGCAGGACCTCTTCCGCAGGCTCGACCGCGTGATGAAGCCGGGTGCGATTCTCGCGACCAATACGTCGACGCTCGATGTCGATGCGATCGCGGCCGTCACGCGACGTCCGCAGGACGTCCTGGGCACCCACTTTTTCAGCCCCGCAAACGTGATGCGGCTGCTGGAGGTCGTGCGCGGCAAGCGCACCGGCAAGGATGTGCTGGCGACAGTGATGAAGCTGGCGCGGCAGCTGAAGAAAGTCGCGGTCGTGTCGGGCGTGTGCGACGGGTTCATCGGCAACCGCATGCTGGAGCAGTACGTACGCCAGTCGCTGTTCCTGATCGACGAAGGCGCCAGTCCGCAGAAGATCGACGCGGCCCTGGCCAAATTCGGCATGGCGATGGGACCGTTCACGATGTACGACATGGCCGGCATGGACATCGGTTATGCGATCCGGCAGCGGCGCTACAAGGAAAAGCCGCACGTGACTTACTCGCGTATCGGCGATCGCGTTGTCGAGCTGGGTCGGCTGGGGCAGAAGACCGGCAAGGGCTGGTACCGCTACGAGTCCGGCAACCGCACGCCGGTTCCGGACCCGGAGATCGATGCGCTGATCGATTCCTATCGCAAGGAGATCGGTATCAAGGCGCGCGCGATCTCCGACGAGGAGATCGTGCAGCGCTGCATATTTGCGTTGGTCAACGAAGGCGCGCGCATCCTTGATGAAGGTATTGCCCAGCGTGCCAGTGATATTGACGTTGCATATCTTGCGGGATACGGTTTTCCGGCCGCCACTGGTGGACCGATGTTCTATGCTCAAACGATCGGCTTTGATCGCGTGATCAAGACAATGGAACGGTTTGCCGGCAATGCGCACGCCGATCCTTCGTTCTGGAATCCGGCGCCGAGGTTGCGTCGAGCTGCAGTCGAAGGGCATTGGTGACCAACGCTTGTACCGGTGGGGCCGGCAGGACGCTGGCGACCTTGGCTGTTCTGTTCTCGGCTGGCGTGTCTGCGAGCCCTCAGGGTCCGCATGCCCAGACGGCGCTGGAGGCACTACGGCGGTCCGATTGCCAGGTTGCGGTGGAGAACCTGAACAAGGGAATCGCGGCGCGCGAAGCGGATGCATTTTTCTGGGCCGGACGATTCCTGGACGCCGGCGCGTGCGTGGGGATCGACAAACCGCAGGCGGCCGAGATGTTTGACGTCGCAGTGCAACTCGGCAATGAGCGCGCGCGGATCGAGCTCGGTGGCAAGCATGGACTCGGTATCGGCTTCCCGCAGAGCTACGAGATGGCGGGTGAAGTCTTTCGCAGCGCCGGTCTCGATCCGCAGAAGCGCAGCAGTCGTTACTCGCTCGGTTACGCCGGCACCTTGCGAGCCGCTGCCGCCGAGCAGTTGTTCGCGCGCATTCCAGGCGATCTCATTCATGCCGGATTCTCGGGCGAGATCTACGTCGACTTTCAGTCGGCGTCGGGCAAAGTCAATGTGCGGCTGGGACCACAATTCGCGATGCGGACCGACGCGCGAACCGGCTCGAACCTGAGGCGTTCACGCGTCGAGATACTGAACGTCGTCGAGGACGCGTGGGCCGACGCGATGAAAGTTGTGCCCAAGCCCGACGCAGCCAAGCTCGACAACGAACTTATCACCATTCCGATCCGGATTGAGGCCGAAGCCAGTCCGATCGTCGGGGGCGCGACCAGCCTGTTCAGCTTCCGGCTGTTCAGTCCGAAGAAGGGTGAATGATCTGATCGATCGGCGCCTTCTCGACTTCCTGCTTTACGACTGGCTGGACGCGGAGTCGCTGACGCGCAGGCCGCGCTTCGCGGAGCATTTGCGGGGAACCTTCGATTCGGCGATCGAGGCGGCCGCAACGCTCGCCGATCACGAGTTCGCGACCCACAATCGCTTGTCCGACCTGAACGAACCGCGCTTCGACGGCGTTCGCGTTCAGCTGATCCCGGAAATCAAACGGGCACTGGACGCCTTTGTCGCGAGCGGATTCATGGCCGCTGCCGCGGATGCGGAGCACGGCGGCCTGCAGCTGCCGGTGCTGATCGAGAAGGCATGCTTCGCTCACTTCAACGCCGCCAATGTCGCCACCGCGGCCTACGCGATGCTCACGATCGGCAACGCGAACCTGCTGCTTGCGCACGGAACGCGCCGTCAGATCGACGCTTTTGCGCGGCCGGAACTGGAAGGGCGCTTCTTCGGCACGATGTGCCTGTCGGAGCCGCAGGCAGGATCGTCGCTGTCGGACATTCGCACGCGGGCCATCCCGGTCGGCGCTGACTTCGAACAGTGCGCGCTCGGCCCGCGCTATCGACTGAGCGGTACCAAGATGTGGATCTCCGGCGGCGAACACGAGATGAGCGACAACATCGTGCATCTGGTGCTGGCGAAAATCCCCGAGGCTGACGGCGCGTTGCCGGTTGGGGTGAAGGCAATCTCGCTCTTTATCGTGCCGCGCGTGCTCGTCAACGATGATGGCTCGCTCGGTGAGCGCAACGACATCGCGCTCGCGGGCCTGAATCACAAGATGGGCTATCGCGGCACCGTGAATACGCTGCTGAACTTTGGCGAAGGCAAGTTCAGGCCGCAGGGTGGTGCGGGTGCGATCGGTTATCGGGTCGGAGCGTCCGGGCAGGGCCTCGCGATCATGTTCCACATGATGAACGAGGCGCGTATCGGCGTCGGCCTTGGCGCAACGATGCTCGGCTATGCCGGCTATCGCCAGTCGCTCGACTATGCACGGCAACGTCCGCAGGGACGGTCAATGGGTACCGGTGGCAAGGACGCCACGCAGCCGCAGGTACCGATCATTGCGCACGCGGATATACGGCGCATGCTGCTGGCGCAGAAAGCCTATGCGGAGGGGGCACTCGCGCTCAACCTGTACTGCGCGCGCTTGATGGACGATGAGAAAACCGCCGCTTCTGAAGAAGGCCGTCGCCGCGCAACTTTGCTGCTCGACATGCTGACGCCGATCGCCAAGAGCTGGCCGTCACAGTGGTGCCTGGAGGCCAACAACCTCGCGATCCAGATCCTCGGTGGCTACGGCTATACGCGCGACTTCCCGGTGGAGCAATACTGGCGCGACAACCGACTGAACATGATTCACGAAGGCACGCACGGCATCCAGGCACTCGATCTGCTGGGCCGCAAGGTGGTGATGCGCAACGGCGCGGGACTCGCATTGCTGGGGACAACGATCGGTGCCACGATCTCACACGCGCTCGCCGCACAGCACCCTGATACCAGACGCTTTGGCGTCGTGTTAATGGGTGCGGTGGACCGGATCGCACACGCGTCGAAACGACTGTGGTCTCTGGACAATCCGGAAGCAACGCTGGCGCATGCGACGCCTTTTCTGCAGGCGTTCGGGCACGTTGTGCTGGCGTGGATATGGCTTGACCTCAGCCTCGCCGCGTCGCGCAGCGACATCGCGGACGATGATGCGTTTCTGCACGGCATCCGGCATGCGTGCCGCTACTTCTTCGTCTATGAACTGCCGCAAGTGGCCGTCTGGCTTGGGCCGGCGGAGGCGGGCGATGCGACCCTTCTGGATACACGCGACGCCTGGCTTTGATCGCCTGGATTCAAAGCCGCCAGCGTTCTGATACCGTTCACGGCCGCCCGGCGCAATCAAGCAAGACAACGGGGAAGCCATGTCTGTCCGGAAACTGTTCGACCTCACGGGCCGCACCGCGCTTGTCACCGGCGGATCCCGCGGGCTGGGGCTGCAGATCGCCGAGGCGCTCGGTGAGATGGGCGCACGCCTGGTGCTCACGTCGCGCAAGAGCGACGAGCTTCAGGACGCGACGACGAGGCTCAAGGCGGGCGGCGTCGATGCCAGCTGGATCGCGGCCGATGCGGCGCAGCCCGATGACATCGCGCGGCTCGTCGATGAAGCGCTGGCGCGACTTGGCCACGTCGATATCCTGATCAACAATGCCGGCGCGACCTGGGGCGCGGCCGCCGAGGATCATCCGCTCGAAGCGTGGGACAAGGTGATGAACCTGAACGTGCGCGGCACGTTTCTGCTTGCACAGGCAATCGGCAAGCGTTCGATGATTCCGCGCCGGTCGGGCCGCATCGTGATCGTCGCATCAATCGCCGGGCTGCGCGGCAATGCGCCGGGCACGATGAAGACATTGGCATACAACACCAGCAAGGGCGCGTTGATCAACTTCACACGCGCGCTGGCAGGCGAGTGGGGACCATATGGCATCAACGTCAACGCAATCGCACCCGGATTCTTTCCGTCAAAGATGACGAGGGGCGTGCTGCAGCAGATCGGCGCCGACACGCTGGCGAAGCACGCCCCGCTGCAGCGCATTGGCGGTGATGAGGATCTGAAAGGCGCCGCACTTCTGTTTGCCTCCGACGCCGGGCGCCACATCACCGGCCAGGTCCTCGCGGTCGATGGCGGGGTCACCGCGGTCTGACCTGCGCGCGCCGATGCTTTCGGATCTCGAAACCATTCCGTTCATGCGCGACCTGGGCGCGCATCTGGTGCGCGCGGGAAATGGCGAGGCCGAGATCACGTTGGATCTCGCCGAGCGGCATATGAACAGCTGGGGTGTGGGCCATGGTGGGGTGGTGATGTCACTGCTTGACGTGGCAATGGCGCGTGCGGGGAAGTCGCTGGTGGACGCTGAGCTTGCCGCCGATGTCGGCAGCGTGACGGTGGAAATGAAGACGAGCTTCTTCCGGCCGGCGCGCGGCCGCGTCGTTGCAAGTGGCCGCGTGCTGCACCGATCGACCACGATGGCCTATTGCGAGGCCGAATTGCGCGATGAAGCGCAACAGCTGGTCGCCAAGGCGCTGGGGACGATCAAATTTCTCAACCGTCGCGAGGCTGGGCAGCGCCTCTAGGAAACAAACGTATGCAGGATTTCAAGGGCAGGGTGGCAGTCATCACCGGCGCGGGCAGCGGCTTCGGCCGCGAGTTCGCGCGCATCGGGCATCGGCTCGGCATGCGGTTGGCGCTGGCCGACATTCAGAGCGACGCGCTGGCGGAGACGGCGGAGGAATTGCGACGCGCCGGCGCGCACGTGATGACCGGGGTGGTTGACGTTGCCGATTCAGATCAGGTCAAGTCGTTCGCCGACCGCACGTTCGCCGAATATGGTGCTGCACACCTTCTCTTCAACAACGCAGGGGTGGGCGGCGGCGGATTCCTGTGGGAAAGCGACGAACGCGATTGGCAATGGGTGCTGGGTGTGAACCTGATGGGCGTGGTGCATGGGATCCGTCACTTCGTGCCGCGGATGATCGAAGCCAACGCGCGCGGCGAGCCTGGACACATCGTCAACACGGCATCGATTGCCGGATTGCTGTGTCCGCCCCTGATGGGGGTCTACAACGTTTCGAAGCATGCCGTGGTGGCGCTGACAGAGACACTGTTCCATGACCTGGCGCTGGTGCGCTCGACGATCGGTGTGTCGGTGCTGTGTCCTGCGTTCGTGCCGACGGGCATCGCGCAGTCGCACCGCAACCGTCCCACCGAGCTCGCGTCCAACCTGCCACCGACGGCGTCACAGCGGATGGCGCAGGCGAATATCGAGAAGGCGGTCTCCTCAGGGAAGAGGACAGCCGAGGAAGTCGCGCAACTGACGTTTGATGCCATCCGCGGCAACCGGTTCTACGTGTTCACGCATCCGAAGATCATGACGGCCGTCGAGGCGCGCTTGGCGTCGATTGCTGCAGGCGGCATTCCGGCGGATCCGTACGCGTCCAATCCGGCGACGCGGCCGACTGGCAACGCATGACGGCGGTGATAGCGAATGGACAGTACGCTCGCCTGCCAAACGGGATCTCGCTGCACTACGCGTCGAGCGGCGTTCCGGGCGCGCCGCTGGTCCTGCTGCTGCACGGCTTTCCGGAGCACTGGGGAGCGTGGGAGGACGTTCTTCCAAGTCTCGGTGAGGAATTCTTCGCCGTGGCGCCTGATCTGCGCGGATTCAACCTGTCCAGCATGCCGGACAACGTTGCCGCGTATCGCGCGCACGAGGTCATGCGCGATGTCACCGCGCTGGCGGAACAGCTTGGTTACGACTCCTTTGATCTGGTCGGCCACGACTGGGGTGGGGCGGTTGCATGGAATGTTGCGATCGCGTTGCCGAGCCGCGTTCGGCGTCTCGTGATGCTGAACTCACCGCATCCGGTGCCGTTCGCGCGCGAGTTGGCGTGCAATCCGGCGCAGCAGGCTGCAAGCAGCTACATGAACTGGCTGCGCGCGCCCGATGCGGGCGCTTTGCTGGCCGAAAACAACTTTGCCCGACTCCAGGGATTCTTCGACAGAATGCAGCGTCCCGATCGTCCCTGGATGACCACGGAGCGACGGCAACGCTACCGCGCGGTTTGGGCGCGCGGGATCGAGGGGGGGTTGAATTACTACCGTGCTTCGCCGCTCTATCCGCCGACACCCGGCGATCCGGGCGCTGCCAAACTGAAACTTGACGCCGCCGATTTCATCGTGCGGGTGCCGACGCTGGTGCTCTGGGGCATGGCCGATCAAGCGCTGCTTCCGGCGCTGCTCCACGGTCTGGATGAACTGATCCCGCAGCTGACGGTCGAACGGCTGCCCAACGCAACCCACTGGCTCATCCACGAAGAACCGCAGTTGGTCGCATTGCGTATTCGCGAATTCCTGCTTTGCGCTTGAATCGCGCATGGCAGAATCCGCGCCGCGTTGCGGCCGGCCGATCGTACGCTCACTTTTGTGCAGGATCTCCACATGCTGACCTTGCGTCGCTTTCTCCCCCTGGTTTGGCTCGTGCTGGCGCAGCTCGCGGCAGCACAGTCCGCGCTGCCGGCCGGCGTGCAACGCATGACGGAATTCGAAGGCATCACCGAGTACCGGCTCGATAACGGCCTGCGGGTGCTGCTTAACCCGGATGCGTCGAAGCCGACCATCACGGTCAACGTGACCTACCTGGTCGGTTCCCGTCACGAGAGCTACGGCGAAACCGGCATGGCGCATCTGCTCGAGCACATGCTGTTCAAGGGCACGCCGAAGAATCCACTGATCTGGGAACAGTTCAAGAAACGCGGCTTCCAGATCAATGGGACGACCAGCTTTGACCGCACCAACTACTTCGAAGCGTTCAACGCCAACGACGAGGATCTGCGCTGGGCCATCGAGACCGAGGCCGACCGCATGGTGAACTCGTTCATCGCCAGGAAGGACCTCGATTCCGAGATGACAGTGGTGCGGAACGAGTACGAAAGCGGCGAAAACGATCCCGGCAACGTCCTCTTCAAGCGGCTGACCGCGGTGATGTACGACTGGCACAACTATGGGAAGCTGCCGATCGGCAATCGCAGCGACATCGAGAACGTCGCTATCGAGAACCTGCAGGCCTTCTACCGCACTTACTATCAGCCCGACAACGCGGTGTTGCTGATTGCGGGCAAGTTCGACCCCTCCAGGGCACTGCAATGGGTTGCGCAGTACTTCGGCCCGATTGCGCGGCCGACGCGCAAGCTGCCGGTGCTGTGGACGGTCGAGCCGACCCAGGACGGTGAACGCAGCGTGACGGTGCGACGCAAGGGCGACCTGCAGTTCGTCGTCGTCGCCTACAAGGGGCCGCCCGCACTGCATCCTGACAAACGCGCGCTGGCGTTTGCGACCGAGGTGCTCGGGGCCACGCCCACTGGTCGGCTGCACAAGCAGTTGGTCGAGACCGGAATGGCCGCGCAGGTGTTCGGCTTCAGCTGGACCACGCACGACCCCGGCTTCATCGCGTTTGGCGCAGTGGTGCGCAAGGGGCAACCCGTTGAGCCGGTACGCGAGAAGATCGTCGAGCTCGTCGAAGGAAGTCTGAGACAGACGCCGCCGGCCGCCGACGAAATGGATCGCGTACGTCGGCAGTCGGAGACATCGGCGGAGCGCGCGCTGAACGATCCGCAGGCGATCGGTGTGCAACTGTCCGAGTACATGGCGCTCGGCGATTGGCGGCTCTTCTTCCAGTTCCGCGATGCAATGCAGACCGTGGCTCAGGACGCAGTCCAGGCGGCGGCGCAGCGGTATTTCACACGCGACAACCGCACCGTCGCCATATTCCTCCCCGAGGACTCGCCACAACGTGTCGAGGTGCCGGCGGCGCCCCCGTTGGTGGCCGTCCTGAAAGACCTGAAGCCCCGCGCAATGGCGCAGGCAGGCGAGGCGTTCGACGTCTCACAAGCCAACATCGACGCCCGCACGAAGCGTCTGCAGATCGGCGACCTCAACGTGGCATTGCTGCCCAAATCGAATCGGGGTCAGACGGTCAACGTCAGTCTGAATTTCAAATGGGGGGACGTGAAGTCGCTGTTCGGCCGTGAGGCCGCAGCGCAACTGGCTAACGGCATGCTGTCACGTGGCACGACTCGGCTCACGCGACAGCAGATTGCCGACGAGCGTACCCGCCTGAAAATCCAGGGTGGGGTGCTGAGCTTTCGCACCGATCGTGCCAATCTGATCGAATCGCTGCGCCTCACCGCACACCTGCTGCGCGAATCGTCGTTCCCGGCAGCGGAATTCGAGCAACTGAAGCGTGAAGTGCTGGTCGACGCGGAGGAGGGCAAGAACGATCCGGAACAGCGCTCCTTTGAGTTGTTGCGACGGCAGTTCAATATGTATCCCAAGGGCGATCCGCGCTATGTGTATTCAACGGAGGAGTGGATCGAGACCGTCACCAGCACCACGGTTGATGACGTGAAGAACTTCCATCGTGATTTTTTCGGCACTGCGCGCGGTGACATCGCGGTCGTCGGCGATTTTGACGTCGCGGAAGTGGAAAAAGCCCTGCGTGACGTGTTTGGCGGCTCGGTTTCGCGGGCGCCGTATGCACGGGTGCTGCGCGAGTACACGGACATCAAGGGCGCACGACTCGCGCTGAATACGCCCGACAAGGAGAATGCAGTCTTCCGTGCGCGCATCCCCCTCAACATGCGCGACGATCACCCCGAGTATCCCGCGCTGCTGCTGGCCAACTACATGTTTGGCGGTTCGGGCGCCGGCGCCAATCGGCTCTGGGACCGCGTTCGTGAGAAAGAAGGCTTGAGTTATTCGATCGGCACCGGGGTCAACGTCGATGCACACTCGAACGCCGGTACGCTTGGCTTCGTTGCCATCGCGGCGCCGCAGAACATCGGACGCGTCGAGCAGTCGATTCGGGAAGAGATCGAGCGCGCGCGCAGGGAGGGCTTCTTGGCGGAGGAACTCACGAATTCCAAGCGCGGCCTGTTGCGCGATCGCGAGTTATCACGCGCGCAGGACGGTTCTCTCGCCGGCAGCTGGGTGCGATTCCTTGACGCCGGCCGCACTTTCGCATTCGAAAAACAAATCGAGGACCGAATCAATGCGCTGACGCTGGACCAGGTCAATGCCGCCTTTCGCAAGTACGTCGCGGTCGACAAGATGGTCATCGTGATTGGCGGCGACGCCGCCAAGGGCGCGAAGTAGACCGGGGGCACCATGGCTTACGAGGACTTCCGGCACCGGATCGCGTTGCGGGTGAGATGGGCGGAGGTCGACATGCAGAGTGTCGTATTCAACGGTCACTACCTGACCTACTGCGACGTCTGCCTGACCGAGTACTGGCGCGCGATCGGATTGCGTTATCCGGATGAATTCCTGAAACTGGGCGGCGATACCTTCGCGCGCAAGATCACGATCGAGTACCACGCGCCGGCGCGTTACGACGATGAGCTTGAAGTATGCGGCCGGACCATGCGGTTAGGGCGGAGCAGTCTGGATTTCGCGGTCAGCATTTTTCGCAAAGGCGAGTTCACGACTCCCCTGATCGACGCCGAACTCGTCTATGTCAACGTCGACCCGGCCAGCCACCGTGCCGCACCGTGGTCGCCTGTGCTGCGCGATGCGATCAGAGATTATGAACACCGTGCGCCAAATGAAAGCGCTGGAGCGCGTTGAGCCGAAGATCGAACTCGGCGACTGGGACCGCCTGCGTTCCGAGGCGCTGCCCATTCGCTGGGCGGTTTTCGTCGACGAGCAGAGGGTTCCGCCGGAGCTCGAAGTCGACGAGTGGGACGCGCAATCACTGCACGCGGTCGCGCGCGCCAGCGGACGCGTGGTCGGCACCGCCCGCCTGCTCCCGGATGGTCATATCGGCCGCATTGCCGTTGCGCGGGAAGCGCGCGGATCGGGCGTTGGCTCGGCGTTGCTGAGCGTGATGTTGCAGGCGGCGCGCGAGCGTGGTCACGCATGCGCGGTGCTCAGCGCGCAGACACACGCGATCGCGTTTTATCGACGGTTTGGCTTCTTCGAGGAAGGCGAGCCGTACGATGATGCCGGGATTCCGCATATCACCATGCGACGCGCGCTTTAGTAATCGCCGGCCGCTACTTGGTGCGTGGTCCGCCGAGGCTCGAGGAGACGCGATGCCCGGCACCGATGGTGAATTCGAAGCAGCGGTCGGTGTACTGGTCCGGCGCCGCGGGATCAAACGAGCGTTCGACGAAATTCGCCACAGCATCGGCGCGCACCGTCAGAACAGTGGTTGAGCGCGTGCCATAACCGTTGGCGCGGATCTGAACTGCCGACAATGCACGCTCCCAGTCCATCGGCACACCGGTCGATGGCAATTCGCGGTCGCGCGCCACGGAGCGATCAGCCATCATCGTCAGTATCGCCTCGACGTCGACCTTCTGCGCGATCTGGGTCGCAAATCGACTCACCGTGCGTGTGACCTTCGGCCACGGCGAATCGAGGAATCCGTTCGAAAGTCCATAGACGCCGGGCCGAAGCAGGGTGGTCTCGGCCGTCAGGCGATTGGAGTAGTAGTGCATTTCTGCGGGTTGTCGCAGGCCGACCGCCAGTGGATCGCCCAGCAACAGGTTGAAGCCGTTGAACACCTGTGCGCGCGGCGCGAGATCGCGCAGCCAATCGCCGATCGCTTCATGCGACTGCAATGATGCCAGCACCACAGCGCCACGCGAAGGCGCGTGCGGATTGCGTTCCGCAGGCGAGCGCACGTTGGTCAGCAGTGCGAAGCGCCCACGGCGGTTGATGCCGAACCAGGAGCCGCCGGCCTCTTCATCGCGGCCGGCGAGCAGCGAGACGTTCTGTCCCCACCATGCCGCGGCGCGCGAGCTGCGCGTGTAGAACTCGTCGCGATTCGCCGCGATCACGAGCGGAAACTCGGGATGGGACTGCCACGAGATGACGGCCAGGCACATTCAAAGATCCTCGAAGCGCTCAACGTGCCGCTGCGCAATCAGTTCGGCCGTCAGGCCGGAACTTCGCACCGCGTTGGCGTGCGCCGCCGCAAATGTCGCTGGATCCGCGATGTCGTCGTACTGTTCCATCAACGTCACGTGCTGTGCATCGGCATCATCTCGCTTGAGCAACCGTCCGCGTACCGATGTGGTCGTAGCGATCACATTGAGCATGGCGTCAACGCGCGCGGCAACCGCAGATAACTGCGCGCGCGGCAACTTGTAGTAGACGTACCAGTGCTGCATCGAATGCGTGGTGCATGAACAAGAATGCTAGGCCGTGACATCGACCAGAGCATACGGCAGCGGTCGCGGTGTCAGTGCGGGTCCCGACGAACTGTCGAGGTGCAATGCGCCGACGGCGCGCTCGGCTGGACACTCGAACAAGACGTCCATGCCGCCCTGTGGTGCCGATGCGGCCATCACGATCGTGCCGATCGGCGCCTCGTCATGCGCGGCGAATACGTCAGCGCCCGCACACGCCGCTGCGTCGGTGTGACCGATCTGCATCCGACGCCTCAGCTTGCCAAGGTACTGGCTGCGAGCGACCACTTCCTGGCCCGGATAGCATCCCTTCCTGAAGTTCACACCGCCCAGCACTTCCAGATTGATCATCTGCGGCACGAACTTCTCCTGCGTCGCTGCAAACACTGAAGGAATTGCTGCATCGATCTGGGACCACCAGAAAACGCCGCTCGGCACGTTTCTTAACGCGGCCAGGGATTTGATCAGTTCAGTTGAAACCGGCGCCCGCGTCAGCAGCAGGAATCGTTCGCCCACCTGAGGTGATGCGGGGAGCCGCGCAAGCCGCCCGCCGGCGGCAAGCGGCGCGCTGCTGCCGACATCAGGCAATTCGGCTGTGATCCCCGTCAACGCGGAAGAGCTGCCGGGCCCGATCACTGCCATGCTCGTCCATTCGCTGCTCGCATCGCGCAACCTGGCCTTCGCTCTGAGCACGAACATAGACAGGCGTTTCATGACGGCAGGCAGGATTTCGCGCGGCAACTGCAGGTAGATCGCCTCGGTATCGCGCCAGTTGTTGAAAACCGCGTACAGACGACCCTTGGCAGAGCAGTAGCCGTTCAGCTGCAGCCGACGCGTGTCGAGGTTGGCGATATCGTTGGTGAGTTGGGCGTGCAGAAAAGCTGCCGCGTCCGTACCTTCAACCGCGATCACACCGAGCTCATCGATCGTTGCAGCGACGGGCTGCGCCAGGCACGCAGCAACGTCGTCGCGTTGGCAGATCCAGGTGCCCGCGTGCGGTGATACCGGAGAGTCGGTGGTCATGTATCCCAGCTCGTGCCGAAGACGGCGCGTTCAAGTCAATCGAAAAAGTATCATAGGCCCGTCAGCCTATCGAGTTCTCAACTGTTGTCACTGCGCCGGCTTCTATTTCTCCTGATCGCGCTGCTGCTTGTCGCCGGGGCGGGGGCGTCGGCCTGGGCATGGCACGTCTATGAACGGTCATTGCCGATGGGCGGTGCACGGGTTGAATTCAGGATTGCGCCGGGTGCTTCGGCACGTTCGATCGCGCGCCAGTTGCAGGCGGCTGGCATCGATATCAACGAGACTGCGTTCGTGATCGCTGCCCGGCTCTCAAAAACCACGCAGTCGTTGCGCGCGGGCCGCTATGAACTGCTGCGCGGCGCGAACCTGCGCCAGCTGCTCGACAAGCTGCGCGCGGGCGAAACGCTGCGCGAACGCATCACCGTGGTCGAAGGCTGGACGCTGCGCGACCTGCGTGCGGCACTGGCCGCGCAACCAGATCTGAAGCAGGACAGCGCGGCAATGTCCGAGCGCCAGTTATTGCAGGCGATCGGAGCCAGTGAAACGCATCCTGAAGGCCTGTTTGCGCCGGACACCTACGTCTTCGATGCCGGCAGCAGCGACCTGGAAGTGTTGCGCCAGGCATATCGGTCGCAGGCTGCATCGCTGCAGCGGTCGTGGGAGAGTCGAGCGCCCGGGCTTCCGTACGCGTCGCCGTATCAGGCATTGATCATGGCGTCGATCGTCGAGAAGGAGACCGGGCAGTCAGGAGAACGCAGTCGCATCGCTGGCGTATTCGTCAATCGGCTGCAGCGTGGCATGCTGCTGCAAACCGATCCGACTGTCATCTACGGGCTCGGCGAGAAGTTCGATGGCAACCTGCGCAAGCGAGACCTTTTGACTGACGGGCCGTACAACACCTACACGCGTGCCGGCTTGCCGCCGACACCGATTGCGCTCGCGGGACGGGCTTCGATTGAGGCCGCTCTCCAGCCTGAGCGGACGCGCGACTTGTATTTCGTCGCGCGCGGCGATGGCACTTCGCAGTTTTCCGAGACCCTCGAGCAGCACAATCGCGCGGTGGTGAAGTACCAACTGGCGGGGAGGCGATGAGCGTACGCGGCCGCTTCATTACGTTTGAAGGCATCGACGGCGCGGGCAAGAGCACGCACATCGACTTCGTATCCGATTTGCTGCGAAGCGCCGGCAAGGACGTTGTCGTCACGCGCGAACCTGGCGGCACCGAGTTGGGCGAACAGTTGCGCGCCCTCGTCCTCACCCAGCCGATGACCGCGCGGACCGAGACGCTGCTGATGTTCGCGGCCCGTGCCGAACACGTCACCCAGGTCATCGAGCCGGCGATCGAGCAGGGCCGCTGGGTTCTGTGCGATCGCTTCACTGACGCGACTTACGCCTATCAGGCCGGCGGCCGGCAATTGCCTGAAGCGCTGATCGTTTCGCTGGAAAGCTGGGTCCATCCTGACCTGCAGCCGGACCTGACGCTGCTCTTTGATCTCGATCCAGTGATCGCCGCGCAGCGGCTTGCAGGCGCGCGCCTGGCTGACCGCTTCGAGTCGGAGCAGCGCGATTTCTTTGCGCGCGTGCGTGCCGCGTATCTTGCGCGCGCGGCCCAGTTCCCGGCCCGCTTCTTCGTGCTCGACGGCACAGCGCCGGTCGATTCAATCCGACAGGAAATTACCGCTCGGCTCGAACCATGGATCGCGAGCTGACGCTTCCCCGCCATTTGCCATGGCACGATGCGACGTGGTCGGCGTTACAGTCGCTGAAGCGCCGCGGCGTGCACGCAATCCTGTTGCACGGTGCGCGCGGGATTGGAAAGAAAAGCCTCGGATTCGATCTGGCCCAGGCGGCGCTTTGCGAGCAACCCGCCGAAAGCGGCCGTGCCTGCGGGCACTGCACCGGCTGCGTGCTGATGGAGGCGGGAAGCCATGCTGATTTCCGCTTCGTCCTGCCCGATGCGCTGGCCGCACTGCGACCCGGTCATTCCCTCGATGAGAACTCCGACGAGGAGGAGCTGGGCGAAAGCGAGGAGGTCGAAAAGGAGAAGCCGACCAAGGCCAGCCGGGAGATTCGCATCGACCAGGTTCGTGCGCTGACCGATTTCGCCGTCGTCACGACCCATCGCGGGGGCGGACGTGTGGTATTGCTGGCGCCCGCCGAAGCGCTGAATGCACCGGCGGCAAACGCACTCTTGAAGTTGCTAGAAGAGCCACCCGAACAGACGCTCTTTGTGCTCGTCAGCGATGCGCTGGATGAGTTGCCGCCGACGATTCGCTCGCGCTGCGTTTTGGTCCGCGTCGAGGTTCCGACGACTGCAATCTCCCTCGCGTGGCTGGCCGGGCAGGGTGTTGCGGATGCCCAAGCCGCTCTTGCGGCCGCCGGAGGTGCGCCGCTGGCGGCATTGGAGGTCGCTTCAGGGGTCCTGCTTGCGCCCGACCAGCAGGCGCTGCTGACTGAACTGCTCGAACGCGGAGACACGCTCGATGCTGCTGAAATCGCCCGGCGAATCCCGCGCGAAATGCCGGTCGCACCGACCCTTGCCACGATGCAGCGATGGTGCTGGGACCTGCTGGGATATCGCGCGGCCGGATGTGTTCGGTATCATCCGACGCGGCGAACGGCTATTGTCCGGCTTTCTCACAAGGCATCGGTGGAGCAACTGTGGCGTTGGGCGGATTCGCTGACGCGGGCTCAGGCAAGTCGTGAACATCCGCTCAATACCCGGCTGGTTCTGGAGTCGATATTGCTGCAGTACCGAGGCTGCTTGACCATAACGCACTGAACGACGTACGAAAGCACAGATGAGCAATGCGCCCGGACCGGGCACGCTCGGAGGAGTCGGGGTAACCGCCGCAGCCGGTGCGGGCGCGCGTCCGGCCGTGCTGTCGTTGTCCATCAAGGAAAAGGCAGCGCTGTATGCCGCTTACATGCCGTACTTGAAGAACGGCGGCATCTTCGTGCCGACCAACAAGCCTTATCAGCTCGGAGATGAGGTCTACCTGATTCTGACGTTGATGGATGATCCGACCAAGCTGCCGATCGCGGGTCGCGTCGTCTGGATCAGTCCCGCAGGCGGCGGTCAGCGGCAGCCTGGGATCGGCGTCCATTTTCCTGGCGACGAAAGCGGACACGCTGCACGCAGCCGAATCGAGGACATCCTGGGTACGGCGCTCAAATCAGCACGGCCGACACACACGATCTGAAGCGGTCTTCACTGGGCACGTGGCCGTCGCGGAGTCCGCGTGTTCATTGATTCGCACTGCCACCTGTCATTCCCTGAGCTTGCCAACGACATTGACGGCGTGCTCAAACGCATGCGCGCCGCCGGCGTGTGCGGCGCACTGAACGTCTGCGTGACCCTGGAGGAGTTTCCGGCCGTCGTATCGCTTGCTGAGTCCCAGGCCGATATCTGGGCCTCGGTCGGCGTACACCCCGACTACCGTGACGGACGGGAGCCGGACGTCGCGACGCTCGCCCGGTTGGCCCGCCACGACAAGGTCGTGGCCATCGGCGAAACCGGGCTCGACTATTTCCGGCTTAAGGAACCGCTGGATTGGCAGCGCGAGCGCTTCCGAACGCACATCCGCGCGGCCCGTGAAACCGGGTTGCCGCTGATCATCCACACCCGTTCCGCGGCCGACGACACGCTGCGCATCATGCGCGAGGAGCGCGCGTTCGAAGTTGGCGGCGTCATGCATTGCTTCACTGAAAGCCTCGAAGTGGCGAAGGCGGCGCTCGATCTCGGGTTCCACATTTCTTTCTCGGGCATCGTGACATTCAAGAACGCGCAGAACCTGCGGGACGTCGCCGTCGCGGTTCCGATGGATCGGCTGTTGATTGAGACCGATGCACCGTATCTGGCTCCCGTTCCGCATCGGGGCAGGACAAACGAACCGGCCTGGGTTCCGTTTGTTGCGGAGACAATCGGGGTTATCAAAGGTCTTGCCAAGAAGGATGTCGGAGTCGAGACCGCGGAGAGATTTCGTCAATTATTCAAGGTTTAACAGTCGATATCTAAGAGAGATGATTACGTTGTCTTAACAAATCACTTTAACATTACGCAAATGCGCATAATGTGTATTATGTCAATTGTAATGGGTTCATCCTATCAAATCAGGTCTGCATAACAGCGAAAGCTCCGCCTGAAACCCGCCTGACTCCGGCCGCCGCGCGCGCTCCAATCGGCGTCATTGAACCGGGCAAGGAAGCCATCATTGCGTTTGAATGGCCCAACGTTGCAACACTTGCCGCCGATCGTTATGCAGGTGCGCCGGACGAGCATCTTGCCCACCGTCCGCCTGTGCTGAACTTGGCCGATCCAGTTTGGCCCGGGACGAATTGCTCGCTCCGAAGCAGCTATAAATCGTCGCAGAGCAGATCTAAGCCATCTCGACGCGGACGCCTCTCGCTGAGATCGGGTGCGAACGGGTCACGACGGTCATTCCTGCCGCGCTTGCTGCCCATCTTTCTATGAAGCGGGCAGGCATCCGGGGTCGGGACTTCGAACGCCTTGGACTGCCGACGTCGCCATACCGGTTGCCGATTCGATTGAAAGCCCCGAGGCTGCCGAGCGCGAAGAAAGCGGCCTGCTCTACCGGTCACAGCGGCCGTGTCGTGTACTTCCCCAGGGTTGATCAGGTCTGGCTATCGGATGTCAGTCCGAGGTCGCGCCACGCGAGGCTGGTCACCCTCTGCGCTCGATGGCGGGGCACATTCGCATTACATGCGCGCGCGCCCTGCCTGGCTTTCCCGTCGACGCGTCCCGGCGCGATCCCGGTGCAAGTCATGTGAAGTGATCAGCGCCTTCTCGGCGAGCACCATCGACACGGTGCGCGAATGCGCCGGACAGGTGGGAGCATCGGCGCGGCCACGCGCTGTGTAAGTGTCCGATCTGCCCGCGCCAGGAGAAGAAATTGGCCGGCAGGTGTCGTTAGAATGCGCAAACAGAACCTTGGCCGCGAGATAATCTCTTCCAACGCGCGAACCCTGTCAACGCTTCAGT
>Ga0209682_10000163_pt1 | contig 22193 bp, 12 predicted proteins | sample DOMMetBare2Fresh_2_FD_187471 | JGI IMG/M metagenome (GOLD analysis project Ga0209682, IMG submission 187471) | Wetland sediment microbial communities from St. Louis River estuary, USA, under dissolved organic matter induced mercury methylation -... | ecosystem: Environmental > Aquatic >... | reverse complement strand
CCCCGCGAACTACTTCGGCGGCCAGGTCCCGACGGAAGTCAAGGTGCGGCTGGAGAAGGCCGTCAATGCGGCCAACCCGGCGCAGCCGACGGCCTACGAGGACGCCGACTACGCCACCGGGCCGATCCTGGCCGTCGGCAGCACGGTGGTCTGGACCTACCAGCTGTTCAACAACGGCAATACCGCTGTCGCGGTGGGTTCGCTGCGCGACGATGCCGGCACGCCGGCCGCCACGGGCGACGATTTCACGCCGGCCGCGGTGCCGGCGACGGGCACGACGTCCAACGTCGGCGACGCCGACCGCGACGGCCTGCTCGATGTCGACGAGGTCTGGCTGTACAAGGCCAGCGGCACGGTCGCCGCGGGCCAGTACACCAACAACGCGACAGTCTCGGTGCGCGACCCGGTCGGCGGCAAGACGGCGAGTTCCAGCGATCCGGCCAACTACTACGGCTCCGTGGTCGGCGTGCAGGTGGTCAAGGCGGTCAACGCCGTCAAGCCGCTGCTGCCGAGCACGAGCGAAGACGCCAACAACCCGGCCACGCCGGTGGTGGTGGCGGCGGGCTCGACCGTGGTCTTCACCTATGCGGTCAGCAACAAGGGCAACGACCCGCTGAAGACCGTGACCCTGGTCGACGACGCCGGGACCATCGGCGTGACCTCGGACGACTTCGTGCCGACGCCGGTGACGGTGACGGTCGGGCAGGGCGTGTTCAACACCGGTGACTCGAACAAGGACGGTCTGCTCGACAAGACCGAGGTCTGGCTCTACAGCGCCACGCGCACGGCCACCGTGGGCAGCTACACCAACTACGCCACCGTCGATGCCGTCAACACGCGCACCAACGTCAAGGTGATGGACGACGACCCGGCCAACCTCTTCGGCGCGGTCGCCAAGATCGACGTCGAGAAGGCCATCAACGCGGTCGATCCGGCGCGTCCGACCACGGCCGAGGATGCCGACGATCCGACGCAACCGGTCAAGCTGGTGGTCGGTACGCCGGTGACCTGGACCTACCTGCTGTCGAACGCCGGCAACAGCCCGCTGGCGGTGACCTCGCTGCGCGACGATGCCGGCACGGTGGCGGTGACGACCGACGATGTCACGCCGGCACCGGTGCTCGGCGCGGGCTTCAACGTCGGCGATGCCAACAAGAACAACCTGCTCGACGTCGGCGAGCTCTGGCGCTATACGACCGCCGGCACCGCCCTGGGCAGCGCGACCGCCCTGGCGGGACTGCAGACCAATACCGTGCGCGCCGTCGGCACCGATCCGCGCACCGCCGTCACGGCCACCGATACCGATACCGCCAGCTATGTCGGCCGGGTGGTGGCCGTCCGCGTCGAGAAGGCGATCAACGCCACGCACCCGACCGATCCGACACGCTACGAGGACGCCGACGCCCCGACCGGGCCGATCCTGCAGGTCGGCGCCTCGACGATCTGGACCTACCAGGTGTTCAACGCCGGCGCCGCCGCGCTCGACATCGTCGACATCAGGGACTCCGACGGTTTCATGCCGACCTACGTCGGCGGCGACGTGGACGGCGACGGCTGGCTCGGGACCGCGGAGGTCTGGCTGTACACCTCGGCCGGCGTGGTCGGGGCCCCGTCGGCCGCCCTTGCCGGACAGCACACGAATACCGTCACCGTGAAGGCGCAGGACGAGGCCAGGGCCAAGGTCAGCGACGACGACCAGGCGAACTATTTCGGCACCACGGTCACGGCGACGACCGGCATTCGCATCGTCAAGGCGATCAACGCGGTCGATCCCACCAAGCCCACGGTGCAGGAGGATGCCAACAGCGCCGGCCAGCCGGTCTACCTGACGGCTGGGTCGGTTCCGACCTACACCTTCCAGGTCAGCAACCTCGGCACCAACGCGCTGCGCGACATCGTCGTCCGTGACGATGCCGCAACGGACCTCACGGGCGACGACTTCGTGCCGGCGCCGGTGAGGCAGGGCTCGAACAACGTCGGCGACACCGACAAGGACGGCCTGCTGGACCCGGGCGAAGTCTGGCTCTATACCTCGGCGGGCGTCTATTCGACCGTGCTGCCGCAGGGCGCCTATGTCAACGTCGCGCAGGTGACGGGCACCGACGTCAAGACCGGCACGGCGGTGCGCGACGACGACGTGGCGCATTTCGCGATCACGCTGCCTGCGCACCAGACGGGCCGCATGACCGGCGGCGGCAGCATCTTCACCGAGGACGACACGCGCGTCACGCACGGCTTCGAACTGCATTGCGACACGGAGATCGGGCCCAACAACCTCGAGGTCAACTGGGAAAAGAACAACTTCCACCTCGAGCGGGTCACCGCGATGGTCTGCTACGACGACGCCGCGCTGAACCCGCTGCCGCGTCCGGCGCCGTTCGACACGCTGGTCGGCGAGGGCATCGGCACCTTCAACGGCAAGGCCGGCTACCACGTCGCGTTCAAGTTCACCGACAACGGCGAGCCGGGCAGCACCGACTTCGCCCAGATCGAGATCCGCGATCCGAAGGGCCAACTGGTCCTGTTCGTGGCGGGCAACCTGCACAACGGCAACCAGCAGGCGCACCCGGAGAACAAGACCGCGCAGCTGCTGGCCGAGGCGGCACCCGGCGCGCGTCGTGCCGTGGTGCCGACCCTGGACGATGCACAGGCCACGCGCTGGCTGGCCGAGGCACGCCGTGAGTGGGCCGTTGCCGGCGCCACGGCCGAGCAGCTGGCACGCATCGACTCGCTCGTGGTCAAGGTTGCGGACCTGCCGGGCCTGACGCTGGGGCAGACGCAGGGCGACGAGATCACGATCGACAGTGACGCCGCGGGCTGGGGCTGGTTCATCGACCGGACGCCGCAGGACGATCGCGAGTTCCGCTTCCACGACGGTGCCCTGACCGCGCTGAGCGGCCCCGCGGCGAGCCGGATGGACCTGCTCACGGTGCTGACCCACGAGGTCGGGCATGCCCTGGGCCTCGAGCACGCAGGTGGCGGCGTGATGGCCGACCATCTGGCTGCCGGCCACCGCGCCACCCCGGGCACCGCGGCCACGGGCCTGGACAGCGCCACGCAGGAGCAGGCGGCCTGGGCCTCCACGGTCAGCATCGACTGGGCAACCGCGCCGGTGCGCGACGCTGCACGGGCCGGCGCCGCCCCTGCCGCCAAGGGCAGCAGCTGGCAGGACCGCTTCGTCAACCACCTCGGGGTCACGCCGGATCGGATGAACCCGAACGCGGCACTGAGGCTGCAGTTGCCGCTGGCGCCGAAGGTCGGCGTCGACCTGACGAGCCGCTGATCGCGCACCGCGGGAAGGGGCGGGGCTGCGGCCCCCGCCCCTGCTTCACGCGGTGTCCCTCAGGTGCGGCGGCTCGACCCGGGGCGCCACAGCCCGGTGGCGAGGGCCGTGCCGACGACGATCACGCCGCAGGCGCCGGCCATCACCGGCGTGAGTGTCTCGGCCAGGAAGACCCAGCCCCACAGCACCGCGAAGAGCGGGATCAGGAAAGTGACCGAGATCGCCTTCGCCGGGCCGACATGGGCGATCAGGCGGAAATACAGCAGGTAGGCGGCCGCCGTACACAGCACGCCGAGCGACAGCACCGACAGCCACGCGGTGGCACCCGGCAGGGTGGCCGGCCACTGCCACAGGGTCGGCAAGGCGAGCGCGAATGCCGCGGCGGCCTGGCTGCCGGCGGCCACGGCCATCGGTGCCACGCCACCCAGGCGGCGCTTTGCATAGTTGGCGCCGAAGCCATAGCAGGCGGTGGCTGCGATGCAGGCGGCCACCGGCCACAGGCTGCTGCCGGCAACGGCGCCCGGCTTGAAGCCGGCCTTGTCCCAGGCCAGCCACAGCACGCCGGCAAAGCCGATCGCCAGGCCGAGTGCGCGCGTGCGCCCCGGGCGGTCATGCAGCCACAGCCAGGCGATCAGCGCGCCCCACAGCGGCGCGGTGGCATTGAAGATCGAGGACAGCCCGGCCGTGATCGACAGCGCGGCATAGCTGAAGGCCATGAAGGGCAGCGCCGAATTGACGATGCCGACCACCGCGATCGGCCGCCAGTGCCGGCGCAACTCGGGCCATTGGCCGCGCAGTGCGAGCACGGGCAGCAGCGCCAGCGCGGCCAGCGCCACGCGCACGCCCGACAGCGCGACCGGGCCGAATTCACCCGCGCCCAGTCGCATGAACAGGAAGGACGCGCCCCACAGCGCGGCCAGCCCGAGCAATTCGGCGGTGTCTTGTGCCCTCATGTCAGCAGAACGCGCTCGTGCTGCAGCAGCCTTTCCTTCAGCGGCAGCCCGCCCGCATAGCCGGTCAGCGACCCGTTGGCGCCGATCACGCGGTGGCAGGGCACGATCACGGCCACCGGGTTGCGGCCGATCGCAGTGCCGGTGGCGCGCGGCACCGCGCCGTGGCCGACCCGCGCCGCGACCTCGCCGTAGGTCCACGTGCGGCCGAGCGGGATCTCGAGCAGCACGCGCCAGACCGCACGCTGGAACAGCGTGCCGTGCAGGTCGAACGTCAGCTCGTCCGTGGCCGGATCCTCGCCCGCCCAGTAGTCATCGAGCCAGCGCCGCGCGGCCTGGACATGCGGGTTCGACGCATCGACCTTCACTTCGAACGGCCCCGGATGGTATTTGTCGCTGGCGAACAGCAATGCCGCCAGGCCGCGCGGCGTGGCCAGGGCCGTCATCGGCCCGAGCGGCGTCGCAATGTCGGCGCGCCCCACCAGCGGGACGCCCTCGAGCAGGTTCTTCATCGTCAGGTCTCCAAGGTTTGCCACAACCGCATGACGGCATAGGCGCGCCATGGGCGCCAGGCCTGCGCCTGTGCTTCCACGGCCTTGATGTCGCGCGTGCCCAGGGCATTGAGCAGCCCGATGTCGGTCGACGGGAAGGCATCGGGCCAGGCCAGCGCGCGCAGCGCGATCAACTGGACCGTCCACTCGCCGATCCCGGGGAGGGCGCGCAGGGCCTCCATCGTCGCTTCCAGCGCGGCGCCGCGATGCAGTTCGATGGCGCCGTCATGCACGGCCTGGGCCAGGGCCTGCAGGGCACGCACGCGTTGGCGAACGATGCCCAGGCGGCCGATCGACTCGGGGTCGGCGCTGGCGATCGCCGAGGCCGACGGGAAGCTGCGGTGGAGGTCGGCGAACGGCGTCACGATCGGTTCGCCGAGCGCCTCGACGAGCCGGCGCGTCAAGGTGCGCGCGGCCGCGACCGTGACCTGCTGGCCGAGGATCACGCGCACGGCAATCTCGAAGCCGTCGACCCCGCCGGGCACGCGCAGTCCGGGTCGGGGCGGCACCGGCAGCGCGGCCATCGCGGGGTCGATCAGCGCCGGATCGGCGTCGAGGTCGAGTGCCTGGCGCTGGCGCTGCAGCACCGCGCCCAGCACCGGCATCAACACCGGCGCGATGCTCAGGTGGACCTCGTGGCGCTCGGGCACGAAGCGGGCACGGGTCCATCCGCTCAGGACCCGGTCGCCGTGCGGGCAAGCCAGGGTGCGTCGGATCTCCAGGCCCTCGACCGCTTCGACACCGGCCACTGCGCGATCACGGAAGAAGCGCAGCACGCCGTCGATGTCGTAAGGCGGCCGGTAGCCCAGCCGCACGCACAGCGCGCCGTCGCCGTCCGGCGGCGGGTCGACACCTTGCCGGCGCAGCGCAGTCGGGCTCAGCCGGTAACGCTCGGCAAACGCGGCGTTGAAACGGCGCAGGCTGGCAAAGCCGCTCGCATGGGCGACGTCCGTCACTGTCATCGGCGTGTCCGTGAGCAACTGCTTGGCCTGCAGCAGCCGGCGCGTCGTCAGATAGTCCAGCGGGGCAACGCCGTGCGCCTGCAGGAAGATCCGGCGCAGGTGGCGGTCGGTCACGCCCAGGCGGGCGGCGACGGCCGGCAGGTAGGTATCGCGCCCCTCGGCGACCGCCTGATCGATCAGCCGCGCGGCATGTTGGGCCAGGGCCTGCGGCGAGTCGACCAGCGACAGGCCCGGCGCCAGCTCCGGCCGGCAGCGCAGGCAGGGGCGAAAGCCGCCGGCCTCGGCACTCGCCGCGTTGGCGAAGAACCGGCAGTTGCGCCGCAGCGGCGTGCGCACGCGGCACACGGGCCGGCAGTAGACGCCGGTCGACGTGACGCCGACGAACAGCCGGCCGTCGAAGCGCGCATCGTGTGCAACGAGGGCTTCGTACAGGGCGTCCGGTTCGGCGCCGCGGTCGAGGACAATGGACATGGCCGCATCATAGGCATCGGGCCGATCTCGGCTCGCCGTTTTCGGACATGTGCCTCGGGTGCCGGCGCCGCCCCGTGTCGATGGCTCAGCGCTGCCCCAGCCGGTCCACGGCCGCGAGCAGCTCGTGCATGTCCACCGGCTTGGTCAGGTAGGCATCGAATCCGGCAGCCAGCCCGCGTTCGACGTCGGAACGCATCGCATTGGCACTGATCGCGATGACCGGGATCTTGCAGGTCGAGGCATTCTCGCGCAGCCGTTGCAGAACCTCGTAGCCGTCGATCCCCGGCAGCTGGATGTCGAGCAGGACCAGGTCCGGGGGTTCGGCCCGCGCCAGTGCCAGTCCGATCGCCGGATCGAGTGCGCTGCGCATGCGCACGCCGGGAGCATGTGCCAGCATGGCCTCGACCAGCACCACATTGACCGGGTTGTCCTCGATGTAGAGCACCGTGCGCGGGGCTGCGCCGGTAGCGTCGGCAGGCACGGTCGGCATGGCAGCGCCCGCCACGTCGGCCGACCCTGGCGCCGGCTGCACGCGGGCAAGGCGGATCCAGAACGTCGAGCCTGCACCGACAGCGCTTTCCACGCCGATGCTGCCCCCCATCAGCTCGACCAGGCGCTTGCTCAGCACGAGGCCGATGCCGGCACCCTGGACGATGCCGTGCTGCGCACCGAGGCGCTCGAAGGCGCGGAACAACTGGGCCTGCTGGTCCCGCGTCAGGCCCGGCCCGGTATCGCTGACGCGGAAGGTCACTTGGTCGGCCTCCGCGTCGCAGCCGAGCACCACCTGCCCCCCATCGCGGTTGTACTTGACCGCGTTGGACAGCAGGTTCAGCAGCACCTGCTTCAGTCGCCTGCGGTCGGCCTGGACGTGGAGCGTGCCGTCGATCCCGTCCGCGCCGACGAACCGCACCTGGCGCTGGCGTGCCAGCGGCTGCAGCAGGCGCTGGCACTCCTCGACGACCGCGTGCAGCGGGACCGGGTCGAGCGAAATCGCACGGTTGCCGGCCTCCACGCTCGAAAGGTCCAGCACGTCGTTGATGAGGTCCAGCAGGTGCTGTCCGGCACGCTGGATCTCGTGCACATAGCCGAGATTCCGCTCGTCGAGCTGCTGGCTGCCGTCGACGGCGATCAGCTGGGCGAAGCCGAGGATGGCATTCAGCGGTGTGCGCAGTTCGTGGCTCATGGCCGAGAGGAAGTCCGACTTCGCCCGATTGGCGCGCTCGGCTTCGAGCCGAGCGCTCAGCACGGCCGCTTCGGCGTGCCTGCGATCGGTGATGTCGCGCGCGATCGAGACGTACTGGCGTGTGCCGCCGTCCTCGTCCGTGATGGCATGGGCCTCGAGGGCCATCCAGTAGCAACGCCCGTCCTTGGCACGGTTGATCAGTTCGGCCGTCGCGCGGCCTTGCTGCGCAAGCTCGATGTCGAAACGTGCGGCTGCAGCGGCGTCGGTCTCGGGTCCACGCAGCAGCTCGGACGGCTTGCATCCGCTGGCCTCGGCCAGCGTGTAGCCGTTGGCGCGCGTGAACGCGTCGTTGATCCATTCGATGCGGCCCTGCCGGTCCGAGATGATGACGATGTCGTCGGTGTGCGCCGCCACCAGCGCGAGCTTGCGGGCCTGGGCCTCGCTCTGGACCAGGCGCTGCTGGGCGTCGAAATGGTCGGTGACGTCGCTGAAGGTACGCACCATGCGCTGGCGGTCCAGATAGCGGGTCTTGACCTCCAGCATCCGCCCGCTGACCGTGCGCCGGTAGTAATGCGGCGGGAACGGCGGCCGTTCGCCCGCGAGCCAGCGCTCCAGATAGGGCCGCGCGGTATCGCCCATCAACTGGTTGGAGGGCCCGAAATGGCCTTGGTCGGCCTGGAAGCGCGCGATCTCTTCCATCGTCGGCCGGGTTGCCAGCAAGGACTCCGGCAATTCGAGCAGTTCGACCAGCCGCCGGTTGAAGAAGTTGAGCCGACCATCGGGACCCAGGCTCAGGATGGCCTGGTCCATGCTGTCGAGCGTGATCTCGAGCGCGTCGGTCTTGCTCGCCAGCTGGTCGGCCACCTGTTGCAGGTGCTGCCTGCTGCGCTCCAGCGTTTCGGCCCGCAGCAGGTCGGCCCTGCGCAGCGCGACTGCGCTGCGCAGGGTCTGGAACGCGCGTGCGCCAGACATGCCGAGGAAGAGCGTGAAGAGCAGAACCATCGCGCTCATCGCGAGATGCGTCGACTGCCCCGTCAGTACCATGCGCAGGCACAGGGGCAGCACGGCCAGCACCGCAAACGATCGTGCGGCGACGGGGTCGAACGCGGTCAGCGTCATCGTGCCCGCGGCCATGCCGGCCAGTACGAAGGCGAGGAACAGTTGCAGCAGCAGGTCCTGCGCCGGAAACAGCAGCCAGCCGGCCAGACCCCAGAGTGCGCCATTCATGGCCACCGCCCAGCGCAGTCGCCGCAGATGCGGGGCCGGATCGGCGTCGGCGGGCAGGTCCCCGGCACGGCGCGACAGCCGGTAGCGCAGCGCCATCATGCCCACGAGGGCCATGGCCCAGGCGGCGAGCACCCGGCTGTCGACTGCTGCGTGCAGCACCGACAGCACCAGGGCCAGCACCAGCAATGCACCCAGGCTCACCACGAAGCCATTGGCCATGTACAGCCGCAACTGCTCCGCACCGAGGGCGGCATCGGGTCGGGCCGGGTCGTCAACGCTGAGTGGGGGGCGGTCCTGCATGGCGGTTCCTGCAGGGCCGGCACGCTGCCATCGGCGGTGCATCGGGCACACAGGCCCCGCACGGACCATTGTCCACGGTCACGCGGCGGGAGCGTGCGCGGTGTTCATCGACGCCCCGGGGCGGTCGAACGGCGCGCAAGGCCGTGCGCAGCCGAGACCGCGCATGTGCACCAACCGATCCTCGCGATCGCGCGCCATGCGGTGCCTACAATCGCGCGGCGCCATCTATCCCTCGAGCCCATGCAAGTCAATCCATCCATCTTCAAGGCCTACGACATCCGCGGCATCGTCGGCAAGACCATCGACGAGCGCTTTGCCGAACACCTGGGGCGTGCCTTCGGCAGCGAGGCCGTCGAGGCGGGTGAGAAGGCGGTCGCGGTCGGTCGCGATGGGCGCCTGTCGGGGCCGGGGTTGGCGGCGGCGCTGATCCGCGGCCTGGCATCGACAGGCCTGGACGTGGTCGACCTCGGCCCGGTGACCACGCCGATGCTCTATTACGTCGCCGCCACGCGCGGCGAGCACGGCTGCAACTCCGGCATCCAGGTCACCGGCAGTCACAACCCCAAGGACTACAACGGTTTCAAGATGGTCCTGGGCGGCCGCGCGATCTACGGCGACGACATCCAGAGACTGCGCCAGCGCATCGAGACCGAGGATTACGTCCGAGGCGCCGGCCGCAGCGCGAAGATGGACATCGGTGCGGAGTACCTGCACCGCATCGCAGGCGACGCGAAGCTGGCGCGGCCGATGAAGATCGTGGTCGACTCCGGCAACGGCATCCCCGGCGCCTCGTCGCCTGCCATCCTGCGTGCGCTTGGCTGCCAGGTGCGGGAGCTGTACTCCGAGGTCGACGGCGACTTCCCCAATCACCACCCCGATCCCAGCAAGCCTGAAAACCTGGCCGACCTGATCCGCACGGTGAAGTCCACCGACGCCGAACTCGGCCTGGCCTTCGACGGCGACGGCGACCGGCTGGGCATCGTCACCAAGGACGGCCAGATCATCTATCCCGACCGCCAGTTGATGTTGCTGGCCGTGGACGTGCTCTCGCGCAACCAGGGCGGCACGGTGATCTTCGACGTCAAGTGCAGCCAGCGCCTGGCGCCGGCGATCCGGCAGGCCGGCGGCCAGCCGATGATGTACAAGACCGGCCATTCGCTCATCAAGGCCAAGATGAAGGAGATCGGCGCGCCGATTGCGGGCGAGATGAGCGGCCACATCTTCTTCGGCGAGCGCTGGTACGGCTTCGACGACGCGACCTACACCGCGGCGCGCGTGCTCGAAATCCTGTCGCGCAGCAAGGACCCGAGCCAGGTCCTGAACGGCTTGCCGTCCAGCTTCAGCACGCCGGAACTCAACGTGCACTGCGCCGAGGGCGAGCCGCCGCAGCTGGTGGCCGAACTGCAGCGCAGCGCGCGCTTCCCGGGCGCCGAGATCAATACCATCGACGGCGTGCGTGCCGACTACCCGGACGGCTTCGGGCTGATTCGCGCGTCGAACACGACCCCGGTGCTGGTGATGCGTTTCGAGGGCCACACGCCGCAGGCGCTGCATCGCATCGAGCGCGACTTCATGGCGGCACTGCGCGCCGTCAAGCCCGACGCGCAGATCGCGACTGCAGCCCATTGATCGCCTGCTGCGCACCGGTCCCGGCTTGAAATACGCGTTCGCGCGCCTCGCCTATTCGACGTTGCTGCGGCTGGCCACGCCGGCTTACCTGGCGCGGCTGTGGTGGCGCGGACTCCGCGAGCCGGCCTACCGGACACGCTGGAGCGAGCGACTGGCCCTCGGTGGCCCGGCCGCCGCGCCCGGTGCGGTCTGGATCCACGCGGTTTCGCTCGGCGAAACCCGTGCCGCGCAGGCCCTCGTCGAGGCGCTGCGCGCGATCGAGCCCGATCTGCGCCTGCTGCTGACCCACGGCACCGCCACCGGGCGCGAAGCCGGGCTACCGCTGCTGCGCCCGGGCGACGTGCAGGTCTGGCTGCCCTACGACACACCCGGCGCGGTGCGGCGATTCCTGGCGCGACACCGGCCCGCGGTCGGCGTGCTGATGGAGACCGAGATCTGGCCCAACCTGTTGCAGGCGGCGCGCGAGGCCGGCGTGCCGATGGTGCTGGCCAATGCGCGCTTGAGCGTGAAGAGCCAGCGCAAGGGCGTCCGTTTCGGCGCACTGCTCGGTCCCGCGGTCGCGAGCCTCGATGCCGTGCTCGCACAGACCGACGACGACGCCGCGCGCCTGCGCGCGGCCGGCGCCGTCACGGTGATGGTCATGGGCAACCTGAAGTTCGACATGACGCCGCCGCAGCACCTCGTCATGCGTGGGCAGCAGTGGCGCCGCTCGCTCGCTCGCCCGGTCGTGCTGGCTGCCAGCACCCGCGAGGGCGAAGAAGCGCCGCTGCTGCGCGCCTGGGCGCTGCAGCCGGCACCGCGGCCGCTGCTGCTGATCGTGCCGCGCCATCCGCAGCGCTTCGACGAGGTCGACGCGCTGGCGCGCGCGGCCGGCTGGAAGGTGCTGCCTCGCAGCGGCTTCGGCGATACGCCGCCCGAAGGCGCGGGCCAGGCCGACATCTGGCTCGGCGACTCGATGGGCGAGATGCCGCTGTACTACGGCGCTGCCGATGTCGCACTCCTGGGGGGCAGCTTCGCGCAGCTCGGCGGCCAGAACCTGATCGAGGCCTGCGCCTGCGGCTGTCCGTTGGTGATGGGTCCGCACACGTTCAACTTCGAGCTTGCGGCGCAGATGGCGGTGGCGGCGGGAGCGGCGTGTCGCGTCGATGGCATCGATGCGGGTGTTGCGCGGGCCGTGGCGCTGGCGCTGGACGCCAGGCGCGGCGAGTGGGTACGGCGTGCCATCGCCTTCGGCCAATCGCATCGCGGCGCGGCCGGGCGGATGGCGCGCGAGATCCTGCATGCGCGCGACGCACGCGGCCGCGCGAATCGTTGAGACGACTTCGCGGCCGATCGGCCCGCTCACTTGTCGCAACCGCAGCTGACGACGGTCTTGTAGCTGAACAGCCCGGCCCAGCGGCCCCCGCCGCGCTTGCACACGCCGGGGCATTCCTTGTTCGCGAGCAACCGCGCCTGCGCAGCGTCGGCGAACTCGCCCGGTGCGTCGAGCCACCAGCCGGCGGCGGCGTACTCGAGCAGGACCGGGTCGTCGACGCCGATCGTCGAGTCCGCCGCGGGCGTCTGACGGATCACCTCGGCACCGGACTTGCCGCTGCCGCTGATCGCCCGGCCGTTGACTCGCCTGAGCCCCAGGCTGTGCAGGCGATCGGACGCCTTGACCCAGTTCCAGCCGACCACGTTGGGCAATCTGACCTGCCCCGCCGCGGGTGGCGTGGAGGCCTTGGCCGAGGACACCGTGAGATCGACTGCGCTGCCCCTGGCGACGACCCGGCCGGCCGCCCACTGCTGTGCGGTCACCCAACCCGCCGGCGTACCGGTGACCGGGTCCTCGCCGAGGCTGCCAGCCATCAGGCCGGCCTGCTTGAGCTGGGCACGCGCGCGGTCGAGTGACATGCCGGTGAGCTCCGGCACGCGGGCGCCGGGTTCGGCCACGGTCAGCTCGACCCGGGCGCCCGGCTTCACGGCGGTTCGGGCGGCCGGCGATTGGCTGCGCACGATCGGCTCGGCGACGTCGAACTCGGTGTGCAGCCCGGCCCGCTTGACCTGGCCCGGGACGAGGCCGGCTCGGGCCAGCGCATCGAGGGCCTGGCTCAGTCGCAACTTGGAGAGGTCAGGCAGATCGACGTCGGGCATGGCTGTTGCGATGACCAGGTCGACCCGCGACTCGATGCTGAGCTTCTCGCCCGCAGCCGGGCGCTGCTCGATCACTTGGCCGACGGGCGATTGGGCGGTCCTGCGGGTTTCGACCTTGCCGATTCGCAGCCCCAGCGCAGCCACGGCCTTGCGCGCATCGTCCGCGGGCTTGCCGCGCAGCTCGGGCAAGACCGCGAGCGGGGCCGCGACCAGCGCGACCGCATCGCCTCTGGCGACGCGTGTGTCCTTCGGCGGTGTCTGGCTGAGCACCATACCGGGGGTGGGTGCTGCGCCCGGTTCGCGCCATTCGACCGTGCCCAAGGTCAGGCCGACGCTCGTGAGCCTGTCCTTGGCACGCGCCACGCTGGCGTCGATGACGTTGGGCACCGCGACACGCGGTACGACCGCGATCATCAGTTCGACCGCGCTGCCCTTGCGCACCCGGGCTCCCGGGGCCGGTGTCTGGCTGACGACCTTGCCGTCGGCCACCGATTCGGTCTCGATGGCGCTCACCTTGCCGACCACGAGCCCGGCGCCGTTCAGCAGGCTTTCTGCTTGCTCGCGCGGCTTGCCGCTCAGGTCCGGCGTCGGGATGTCGCGGCCGGGCCACCAGAACGCGAGCGCAGCCAGCGCCAGGCCGGCGACGGCGCCACCGATCAACCATGTGCGCCGCGGCGCGGATCCTGGCGTGGCCTTGGGCCTGGCAGTCGTGGCCAACGCGTCGATCAGCCGTGACGCATCGCTCTGGAACCGCGTGTCGCTCAGCTCGATGGCCTGGCGCCGCAGCAGCGGCTTCAGGTCGTCGGGCAACTCGTCGGCCCGCGGCATCGCGGCGCCGGCCACCAGCACGGGGATCACCAGCAGCTTGCGCTCCAGCGCGGCCGCCAGTTCGCGCCGCACGTAGTCGGCGGGATCGTCGAGCCGGCGCATGCCCGTCGTGGCGTCGGTGACGGATGCCCAGCGTCTGCCGATCAATGCGATCACCGCGCGGCATTCCTCGAGCCGCGTGTCGATGGCATCGACGAAGTCCTCGCCCGGGCGCAGCGAGTCGATGTCCATGAAGACTTCGTCGTGCGCGAATTCACGCGTCAGCCGGTCGTACAGCCGGCCCGCGTAGGGTGCCGCATCGTCTCTGCGGTAGCTGATGAAGATGCCGGGCATTCGGGCCTTGCGCGCGGCGCCGGCGCACGGTCGCCGGCCGGTTTGCCAGATGGGGTGCGAAGTCTGCGCGGATTGGGCGCACTTGTGAATCCCCGCGATCTGACCGATCGCCGCCGACGAGCGGCGCGCGCGGCGGGCACCTTGCCCGCTACGAGTGGATCAGGTCCAGACTCTTCAGACCGGCGCTGCCGGGGAAGATGTCGCGATCGAGCGTGGTGCTGGCCAGCTGCAGGTGATCGTGCAGCACGTGGCGCAGCAGTGCGCGCAGGTCGGTCGTGATGCGCAGGTCGCGGCCCTCGAAGCGTTCGGCCCTGGCCAGGCCCGGCCAGTCGGCGACGACATGGCCGCCGCGCACGGCGCCGCCGAGCACGAACGCGGCGCCACCGGTGCCGTGGTCGGTGCCCAGGGTGCCGTTGATCGCGACCTCGCGGCCGAATTCGGTGACGACGACGACGACGGTGCGGGCCCATGCACCGTCGGCCTCGGGCGCCGCAAGCACCTCGCGCAGTGCGGCCAGCGAGGCATCGAGCGTGCGCAGGTTGTTGGCCAGGGCGCCCTGTGGCGCGGCCTGGTTGGCGTGAGTGTCCCAGCCGTTCATCTCGAGCACGGCGACCTGCGGCCCACCCGGCTTGGCGATGAACTCGCCGGCCTTGCGTGCGAGGCCGGCGACCGCGTTGCGTCCGCCCGCGGGCACAGGCATGCCGGCGCTGGCCATCGCCCCCATCTCGGCGTCCTGGCGCAGCCCGCGCGCGCGCGCCAGTGCCTGTGCCAGCGCGGGATCGGCGCCATACAGGCGCTCCAGCCGCGCGACCAGGTCCATCGATGGCTCGGGCAGCACCGACGGCGCCCAGGTGTCGATCTGGCCGGGCCCGCGCAGCACCAGCGGCACGGCGGTCTGGATCGCCAGGCCGCGCTGCCCCGAGGCCGAGAGGGCACGTGCGAGCCAGCCGGTCATGAGCTGGTGGGGCTGGCTGCCGCCGGACTCCAGCACCTGCTGGGCATCGAAGTGCGAACGCTCGCGGTAGGGCAGGCCGGTCGCGTGGACGACGGCCGCCTCACCGCGTCCGAACATCGCATGCAGCTCGCCCAGGCTGGGGTGCAACGCGAACGGGCCGGTCAGCGGCAGGACCGGCGAGGCATAGCGGCCGAGCGCACCACGCGCCTCGGCGAACGACGGATCGCCGACCGCCGGCACCGCACCCAGGCCATCGAGGCCGCCGCGCAGCAACACCAGGACGAGGCGGCGCGGGCTGGTCGGCGTCGCGGCGGCCAAGGTCAGCGTGGCAGCGGGCCCGAGCGCGACGGTACCCAGCAAGGACTGGACGAAACGGCGACGGTACAGCGTGCTCATGAGGGTTGCCTTCTGTACGGGTGCAGTTGAACGAGATCGATGTGCGGTGCGCCGGGGTGCCCCCTCGGGGGGAGGCGCCGCAGGCGCTTCGCGGGGGATCTCATCGGCGCTGGAATTCAGGTGCCATCAGCAGCAGCGCGAGCGCCTGCGGGCCGTCGGCGGCACGGTCGATCTGGATCGCGGTGGTCTCGCTCAGCAGCGGGCCCAGGCTGGCACGCGCCAGCGCGCGGGCATCGATCTGCCGGCCCAGGCGGTCGGCCACGCGCGTGGCCCACTCGATGCGCTTCCAGACCGCGTCGGGGCCGAGCCAGTCCTGCGCGCGGTCGGGCCAGCCGGCGGGCGAGGGCGCGGCCTGGATGCGCTGGCCCATCGTGCCGACCGAGCCATCGGGCACCCGCACGAAGGGCTGTTCGCCGAGGCCGAGCAGGCGCGCCGTCGAGACCACGAATTCGGCCGGAGTCTTGAGCTTGACCGGCGCGCTCGCCCAGGCCTCGGGGGCGGCGACCAGTTCCCGGTAGACCGTCGGCAGGTCGCCTTCGCTGCGCTGGAAGGCTGCGGCGAGGCGATCGACCAGGGCCGGTGGCGGCTCGTCGGCAACCAGGTGGCGCGCCAGCTTGCCGGCGACGAAGCGCGCGGTAGCCGGGTGGCGCACGAGGTCGTGCAGCACGGCATCGAGGGCCTGCGGACCCTCGGGGTAGCGCTTGCCGAGCAGGGTCTTGGGGCCGGGCTCGTGCCAGCCGGGATCGAACAGTGCGAGCGGGTCGTCGCCGGGCGGCTGGCCCGTGGCCGCCACGCGCGGCGGCAGCCGCCAGCCGGTCAGCACGGCGGCGAAGGCGGTCACGTCGGCCTGGGTGTAGGCCTTGCTCGCGGCGCCCAGCGTGTGCAGTTCCAGCACCTCGCGGGCGAGGTTCTCGTTCAGGCCGGTGATGCGCGGACGGCCGTCGCCATCGGCCTGGGCGCGCCGCGCGCGCTGCATCACGACGCGCGAATTCGGACCCGCCGACTGGTCGTTGTCGAGGTAGCGCAGCATCGCCCCGTGGGTCACCGCGGCGCGCAGCAGGGTCTCGAAGCGCCCCGCGATGTGCGGCCGCACGGCCTCGCGCTCGAACGCGCCGACCAGCGCGCGGGTATTGGCCTTGGCCATCGAGACGGTGAAGTGGTTGGCCCAGAACAGCGCCAGCCGTTCGGCGAACGGGCGCGTGCTCGTCGCCACGGTGGCCAGGTGCGCACGGAGGTCGGCCTGGACGTGATCGCGGAAGTGGTCGGCGAACTGCTGCTCGCCGCTGCGCATGTCGCTGCTGCCGGCGAGCGGGCCTGCGGTCGGCCGCGCGGCGCGACGACGCTGGTTGAGCTGGAACTGTGCGTGGCTGTACACGCCCTCGGCCAAGGTCGGCAGCCGGTCGCCGCGCTGCGCGTCGGCCGGCCCGATCTGCGCCAGCAGCCAGCCTTGGGCGTCGGTGCCGACGACCGCCAGGCTGGCCTCGCCGAAACCGAAGCGATGCGCGGCGATCGCTGCGCGGGTGGCGGCCGGGTCGGTGGCGGCGGGCGAGCGGGCCATGGGCGGATCCTTCGGCGAATGCTGCCAGCGCAGTGTGCCGCAGCGATCACCGGGCGCACGTGGCGCCCGGGTGAAGAAACGTTGCGCCCGCCCGGGCGGCTTACCTGGCCAGCAGCGCGTTCAGTGCGAGCAGGTCCTCGGGCTTGAGCTGGCCTGCCGCCTGGCGCAGCCGCAGGTTGCCCAGGATCACGTCGTAGCGTGCCTTGGCCAGATCGCGCTGGGTCTGGAACAGCTGGGTCTGCGCATTCAGCACGTCGAGGTTCACGCGCACGCCGACCTTGTAGCCCAGCTGCGTGGCTTCGAGCGCGAGCTTGGTCGACGACTCGGCCGCCTCCAGCGCCTTGACCTGGGCCATGCCGGACTGGACGCCGAAATAGGCCTGGCGCGTGAGCTGCGCGACGCTGCGGCGCGCGGCCTCGACATCGTTGCGTGCCTTCTCCTCCAAGGACAAGGTCTCGCTGACGCGGTTCTCGTTGGCGCCGCCGGTGTACAGCGGCATGCTCAACTGCAGGCCGAGCGTCGCCGATTTCGTGACGCCCGGGGTCGTGGCCAGCGAGCCCTGGTTGTTGGCCACGCCCAGCGAGCCCACGGCGTCCAGCGTCGGCCGGTTCGCCGCGCGTGCCTTTTCGATCTCGAGCTGGGCGACTTCAAGGCCCAGACGCGCCTTGCGAATCAATGGGTGGGTGTCGTCGGCGGTGCCGACCCAGGCCTCGGGGTCGCTCGGGGCCACCGGGGGCAGCACCAGCGGAACGACCAGGCCCTTGGGCGTGATGCCGACGCGGCCGACCAGTTGGTCGAGTGCGATGCGCTTGGTGCGCAGGTCGTTGTCGGCCGCGATCTCCTGGGCCGTGGCGAGGTCGAACTTGGCCTGGGCTTCGCGGGTGTCGGTGATCGTCGCGGTGCCGACCTCGAAGTTGCGTTTGGCCGACGCCAGCTGCTCGGTGATGGCGGTCTTGTTGGCGCGCGTCGTGGCCAGGGCATCCTGGGCCGCGAGCACCTCGAAATAGGCCTGGCTCACGCGCACGATCAGGTCCTGCTCCGCTGTCTCCAGGTCGCTCTGCGCGACCAGCAGCGACTTGCGCGCCTGGCTCACGATGGCCCGGTTGGCCTGGTTGTACAGCGTGTACTTGCCGCTGGCCGTCGCGTTCAGCGCGTTGGTCTCGCCATTGACGCGCGGAAGGTCGAGGTCGGTCCGCGTCAGGTTGCTCGACAGTGCTGCCGACGGGCGGTTCAGCGCCTCGGCCTGGGCCGCCCGGTATTCGGCCGATTGCGCCAGCGCACGAGCTGACTGGTAGGTCGCGTCGTAGGGCCGCGCGGCTTCGTACAGCTCCTGCAGGCTCTGCGCATGGACATGGCCGGCTGCCACGGACAGCGCCAGGGTCAGGGCAGACAACAGGGGGCGGGTCAGTCGCATGAAGAGTCCTCGATGGGTGTCGTTCGATCGGCGTGTTGTAGCTCAATGTCCGCTGCAGCGCACCCGTGCTGCGACGGATTGCGGCAGCAACAGGCTGTTCGGCGGGCCCGGCCGGACCGGTTGCATCAGAACTTGAACCGGCTCGGCTCGCCGAAGCCTGCCAGGCGCGGGGCCACGGTGTCGAACACGTCGACCTCGGACCAGGAGTTCTCGCCCACGCGGGTGCACACGCGGGCACGCATGATCGGCGGCTGGCCGACGATGGCGGCGAGACGGCCGCCGACCTTGAGCTGCTGCAGCAGCGACTTCGGCACCTCGGCGACCGAGCCCGACAGCAGGATCACGTCGAAGGGCCCCTGCACGGGCAGCGCCCGCGAACCGTCGGCCTGCAGCACCTTCACGCGCGACAGGCCGGCGCGGCGCAGGTTCTCGCTGGCCAGCGCCACCAGCTCGGGCCGGATCTCCAGGCTCGTCACTTCCTGGGCCTTGTGGGCGAGCAGCGCGGCCATGAAGCCGGAGCCGGTGCCGATCTCGAGCACGCGTTCATGGTGCTGGACCCGCAACTCCTGCAGGAGGCGGGCCTCGACCTTGGGCTCGAGCATGACCGGGGCGTCCGGCTCGTCGAGCAGCGGGATCTGGGTGTCGACGAAGGCCATGGCCTTGTGCGATGCCGGCACGAAATCCTCGCGCCGCACCGAAGCCAGCAGCGAGAGGACGGCAGGGTCGAGCACGGTCCAGGGCCGGATCTGCTGCTCGATCATGTTGAAACGGGCAAGTTCGACGTTCATGGCATATGCCGCTGGGCGGCATCGTGGCGGGTATGGTTCATTCTAGGCCGCGCTCTGTCGGTGGCCTGACATCTTCAGCAGCCGCTTGAGCCAGGTGGAAAAGTCGTCCAGGTAGACGTAGACCACCGGCACGACGACCAGGGTCAGCATCGAGGAGGTGATCACGCCGCCGATGACGGCCTGGCCCATTGGCGCGCGCTGTTCGCTGCCTTCGGTCAGCGCGAACGCAAGCGGCACCATGCCGAAGATCATTGCCAGCGTCGTCATCAGGATCGGCCGCAGCCGCACCCGGGCGGCCTGCAGCAATGCTGCCGAACGCTCCGCACCGCCCGCGCGCGCGCGGTTCGCGAAGTCCACCAGCAGGATCGCGTTCTTGGTCACCAGGCCCATCAGCATGATCACGCCGATGATCGAGAACATGTTGAGCGTGCTGCGCCAGAGCACGAGCGCCAGCACCACGCCGATCAGCGTCAGCGGCAACGAACTCATCAGCGCCACCGGCTGCAGGAAGCTGCGGAACTGCGAGGCCAGGATCATGTAGATGAAGATCACCGCCATCGCGAGTGCCGAGATCGCGTAGGTGAAGCTCTCCTGCATGTCCTTGGTCGAGCCGCCGAAGCGCACGCTGTAGCCCGGCGGCAGCGGCGTCTCGTCGAGGACGCGGCGGATGTCGGCCGAGACCTCGCCGAGCGATCGGCCACCGGTATTGGCCGTGATCTCGACCTCGCGGCTCAGGTCGCGACGGTTGATCTGGTTGGCGCCGACCCCGGCCTTCAGATCGGCGACCTGGGTCATGCGCACGATGCGCGGCGAGCCGTCGGCGTTGTTGCCGCTGACCAGCCCCAGGCGCGCGAGGTCGGCGCTGCTTTCGCGCTCGTCGGGATGCAGCCGGATCTTGATGTCGTGCGTCTGGTCGTTGCCGGCGCGCCATTGGCCGACCGTCTCGCCGGCGATCAGGCCGCGCAGCACCGAGGTGATCGCGCCGACCGACAGCCCGGCGTCGGCCGCCGCCTCGCGCTTGACCACGATGTCGAGCACCGGCTTGTTCGGCTTCATGCTGGTGTCCAGGTCGATCAGGCCGGGGATGGCCTGGAGCCGGGCCGTCAGCGCATCGGTCAGGCGCTGCAGTTCGGCGAGGTCGGCGCCCTGCACCGAGATCGAGATCGGCTTGGCGCCGCTCATGCCGTCGAGCAGGCCCACGTGGGTGACCGTGATGCCGGGCACGGCCGCCAGGCGCTGGCGCAGCGGCTCCGACAGTTGATCGACATTGCGCTGGCGGTCCTTGCGGTCGACCAACCGGACGTAGACGCTGGCGATGTTGCGGCCGAGCGTGTTGCCGGTATTGATGGTGGTGACGGTGTACCTGACCTCGGGCAGGGCACGCAGGATCTCGTCGACCTGGCGCGCGCGCGCTTCGGTCACCTCGATCGACGAGCCGACCGGCGTATAGAAATTGACCGTGGTCTCGGAGAAATCGGCCTTGGGCACGAATTCCGTGCCCATGAGCGGAATGAGCACGACGCTGCCCGCCAGCGTCGCGCCGGCAATGCCGAGCGTGGCGAGCTTGTGCCTGAGCGACCAGCCGAGTGCGGCGACATAGGCCTCGCCCAGGTGGTGCTGTGCGCGGTCGACCCAGTGCGTGAGGCGACCCAGCGTGTGGTCGTACAGGTCCTCCGCCACGAAGGGCTTGCCTTCGCGGTCGATCGCCGGGTCGTGCCAGATCGAGCTGAGCATCGGGTCGAGCGTGAAGCTGACGAACATCGAGATCATCACCGCGGCAACGATGGTGATGCCGAATTCGTGGAAGAACTTGCCGATGATCCCGCCCATGAAGCCGATCGGCAGGAAGACCGCCACGATCGACAGCGTGGTGGCCAGCACCGCCAGGCCGATTTCGTTGGTGCCGTCCATCGCCGCGTCGTGCGCCGACTTGCCCATCTGGACGTGGCGCACGATGTTCTCGCGCACCACGATGGCGTCATCGATCAGCAGGCCCACGCACAGGCTCAGCGCCATCAGCGTGATCATGTTGATCGTGAAGCCGAAGATCTGCATGAACAGGAACGTTCCGACGAGCGCGATCGGCAGCGTCAAACCGGTGATGACGGTCGAGCGCCAGGAATTGAGGAACAGGAAGACGATCCCGATCGTCAGCAGTGCACCTTCGAACAGCGTGCGCTTGACATTGGCTACCGCGACGCGGATCGGCCGCGAGTTGTCGCGCACGACCTCCAGCGCCATGCCCTTGGGCAGTTCGGCGCGCAGCCGCGTGGCCACGGTGTTCAGGCCATCGACGACGTCGATGGTGTTCTCGCCCTGGCTCTTCTGCACGTCCATGGCGAGCGTTCGCCGTCCGTCGAGCAGGGCCAGCGATTCGACCTCCTCGGGGCCGTCGACGACGTCGGCCACCTGCCACAGCCGCACCGGCTGGAGGTTGTTGCCACGGCGGGCGACGATGAGCTCGCGCAGTTCCTCGGGCCGCTTGACGGCGGCATCGATCTGGACCACGCGCTCGCTCTCGCGCGAGCGCAGCGCGCCGGCCGGCAGGTCGCGGTTCTCCGTGCGCAGCGCGTTGGTGACCTGCTCGACGCCGAGGCCCAGCGCCTCCAGCGCCGCCGGCTTGAGATAGACGTTGATCTCGCGCTTGCGCGCACCGACCAGGGTCACCGAGCCGACACCGCGCACGTTCTCGAGCCGCTTCTTGATCACCTGGTCGGCATAGGTGCTCAGTTCGACCGGCGAGCGCGACCCGTCGGGTGACAGCAGCGCAAGCGTGAAGATCGGCCGCGACGCGGGGTCGAAGCGCTGCACGCGCGACTCCTTGACCTCGGCGCGGAACAGCGGCCGCACCAGGGCGATCTTCTCGCGCACGTCGTCGGCGGCCTTGCGGCCGTCGATGTCGAGGTTGAACTGCACGACCACGACCGACATGCCTTCGTAGCTGCGCGAGAACACCTGGTTGATGCCGGCGATGGTGTTGGCCGCCTCCTCGATGCGCCGCGTGACCTCGATCTCCACCACTTCGGGCGAGGCGCCGGGATACTCGGTCGTGACGACGACGAACGGGAATTCGACGTTCGGGAACTGATCGACCTTCAGGCGCTGGACGGCGAACAGGCCGAGCACGACGAAGGCAAGCATCACCATCACCGCCATCACGGGGTTGCCGATGGAGACGCGGGTGAACCACATGGCGGGTCAGCGCGCCGCGCCGGAGGCTGCAGCACCGGCA
>Ga0209682_10000162_pt1 | contig 22199 bp, 13 predicted proteins | sample DOMMetBare2Fresh_2_FD_187471 | JGI IMG/M metagenome (GOLD analysis project Ga0209682, IMG submission 187471) | Wetland sediment microbial communities from St. Louis River estuary, USA, under dissolved organic matter induced mercury methylation -... | ecosystem: Environmental > Aquatic >... | reverse complement strand
TCATGATCATGGAAGACCTGATCAGCCGGAGCCCGCTGAGGATCCTGGAGAATTCGATCCATGGGGGGCTGGGCAAGGGCAACATCGGGGTGCTGGCCTCGCGCAAGGGCGTGGGTAAGACGGCCTGCCTGGTGCACATCGCCACCGAGGCCTCCGACCCCGAGGAGCTCGCGCAACGCCTCGGCGGTCTCCTCATGGATCTCGGGCTCCGCTATGGGGAGCCGGTCCTGGTCTCGGTGGTCCATCTCCACGGGGGCCGCCCCGGCGTCCACCTGGAGTCCGGGGTCATCGCGGAGCTCGGCGGCATCGAGCTGGTGCGGGTCTTCTACACCTGCCTCGGCCTGGAGGAGGCGCACGCCGAGCACTTCCTGGAACGGCCCGAGCCGCTCGCCTGGCTCTTCGCCACCCTGATGCGCCCGGAAAAGCGGACCCCCGAGGAGCACCGCCGCGCCTGCCTGGAGCGGATCGCCGCCGCCCCGCTCGATGAGGAGCGGCGCACCCTCCTGCGGCGGGGGGCGGAGGCGTTGCTGGCGGCGGAGGGGTGACACCCCCCTCCCGCCTCAGGAAGCGATGCCGGTCCCGCACCCGGGGCAGAACTTCGCCCCCGGCGGCAGCTTCTGCCCGCAGTTGAAGCAGAAGGCCGGAGACCCACCCGCCGCGGCGCCGGCCGCCGCCGCTCCCGCCGCTCCCGCCGGTGCCGCCGGGGGCGGGGCGGCCGGTGGAGCCGCGGGTGCCGCCGGGGCCGGCTGGCCCTGCTGCATGGCCTGCTGCATCATCTGGGGGAGCATCATGCCGACGCCGGCTCCCATGCCGAGGCCGACGCCGGCCCCCATGGTGCCTCCCGGCTGCTTGGCCGCGTCGCCGATCCCTTGCGCGGTCTTGAACTTGAGGTAGGCGTCCATGTTGCCGATGGCACCCATGCCGGTGCGCTCGTCGATGAGCTTCTGCACCTCTTCCGGCGGCGTGATCGCACCCATCAGGAGGTCGACCAGCTCGATGCCGTACTTGGAGAAGTCGTCGGCGACCCGGCTCTTCAGGCCCATCGCCAGCTCGTCGTAGAGCCGCGGCAGGTCGAAGATGGTGGTCAGGTTCTCGCCGAGCACGTCGGTCAGCCGGGCGACGATGACGTCGCGGAACCAGTCCTCCACCCCTTCGGTCGAGTACAGGCCGCGCGTCCCCACCACGCTGTTGACGAAGAGCTGGGAGTTGACCACGCGCACGGCGAACTTGCCGAAGGCGCGCAGGCGGACCATGGCGAGCTCGCGGTCACGGAAGATGACCGGTTCCTTGGTCCCCCACTTCAGGTCGAGGAACGTCTTCATCGCCACGAAGACGACCGCCGCCTGGAACGGCGACTCGCCGCCGAACGGCAGGCCGAAGACGCTGGCGAGGACGGGGATGTTCTGGGTGGCCAGGGTATGGCGTCCCGGGCCGAAGGTGTCGAGGGCCTTGCCGTCACGGAAGAAGACGGCCTGCTGGCTCTCCTCGACGATGAGCTGGCTGCCGAGGCGGATCGCGGAGGTCCCCTGCGAGGGGAACCGCGCCACCATCGTCTCGCCGGTCGGATCGTGGAACTCGATGACGTCCATGGTTCTCTCCTTCTACGCGCCGCGCACCACGTTGCTGATCACCTGCTCGCGCCCGTGCCACTTGTCCGCGAAGCCCTGAACCCGCTGCTCCAGCCGGTCGAGCGCCGCCGCGGCGTCGGTCTGGCCCGGCGCCGGAATGCCCGCCGCCTCGGTGCGGAGAGCCGCCAGCTCCTCGAGCAGCGAGAGGTCGAACGCATACAGCCGCTCGAGCTCCGCCTCGCCGATCTTCACCGCGTCGAACAGGCCGCTCGCCCCGTAGTCGGCGAAGCGGACGGACTGCGCCAGCCCGTCGAGCCGCCGGTCGAGCCGGTCGAACGGCCCGAGGAGCGCGATCTGTCCTCCATCCGTATACGCCCGCGCCTTGTCGCGCAGCACGGCTTTCACCCGGCCGATCTCACCGGAGACGTGCTCCCGCTGGAGCTTGTCGACGTCCCGACGCAGCTCGCGGTCCTGGAAACCCCGGAAGCCGGGGATCTTGTCCCCCAGCCGTTCGAGGATGTTGCGTTGCGCTTTGGCCTCTTCGTAGCCGTTGGTCATCGCGTCCTCCTCCGCGCATGGAAGCTTTCATCCTAGCAGACCGCTCTTCCCGCCGCCCCCTGGTTTCCGTTATTCTTCGCGGATAGACGTTCTTAAAGGTGTTGATTGCTCAAGCGCAGTCTCAAATCTCTCGCCGCCGCGGTCTCCCTCCTCCTCTTCCTGACGGCTTGTCCACGGAAGAGCGGGGAGGGTGCGCCCGTGAATCTGGTCCTGGTGACGCTCGACACGGTGCGCGCCGACCATCTCGGCGCGTATGGCGACGCGGCGGCCGAGACCCCCTGGCTGGACCGTCTCGCGCGCGAGGGGGTCCGCGGCGCGCGGGTCTCCTCGCAGGTGCCGCTGACGCTCCCGTCCCACGCCACGATCCTCTCCGGCCTCCTCCCGCCGCACCACGGCCTGCGCAACAACGGCGCCGGCACGCTCCCCGAGGGGACGGCGACGCTCGCCACCCATCTCGCCGCCGCCGGCTACCGCACCGGCGCGTTCGTCGGCGCGTTCGTCCTGGACCACCGGTTCGGCCTGGGGCACGGGTTCGGGGTCTACGACGACGAGATCGTGCGCGATCCCGGGGCCGGTACGGTGCTGGAGGCCGAGCGGCCCGGGCGGGAGGTGATGGACCGCGCGCTCGCCTGGCTGGCCGCGGCGGCGCCGGACGACCCCAAGGGACCGGCCGGCCAGCCGTTCTTCCTCTGGGTCCATCTCTACGACGCGCACGCGCCGTACACCCCGCCGCGCGCGTGGAGCGAGCGCCATCCGGAGCGGCCGTACGACGGCGAGATCTCCGAGGTGGACGCGCAGGTGGGGCGCCTCCTCCAGGAGCTGGAGCGGCGCGGCCTCGCCGGCAGCACCGTGGTCGCGGTGGCCGCCGACCACGGCGAAGGGCTCGGCGAGCACGGCGAGCAGACCCATGGCCTCCTCCTCTATGAGCCCACGCTGCACGTCCCGCTCCTCCTCCGCGGTCCGGGGTTGCCGGCCGGCACGGTGATCCAGACGCCGCTCTCCCTGGTCGATCTGGCGCCGACGCTCACCGGCCTGCTCGGCCACCCCCTGCCCGCGCCGGCCGGCCGGCCGCTCGACGGCCGCGATCTTTCTGCCGCCCTGCGCGCGGGGACCGAGCCGCCGCCGGCCGACGTCTACGCCGAGACGCGCTACCCCGCGATCTTCGGCTGGAGCCCGCTCGCGGCGCTGCGGCGGCGCGAGCTCAAGTACATCGCGGCGCCGCAGCCGGAGCTCTACGACCTGGCGCAGGACCCGGGAGAGACGCGCAATCTGGGGAAGCGGACGGATCCGGCGGATCAGACCGATCGGACGGATCAGAAGACGGGCTTCGCCGCCCGGCTCGCCGAGATCGAGGCCGGTGCCGTGGAGGCGCCGCGCGGCGCTCCCGACGCCGAGACGCGGGCCCGTCTCGCCAGCCTCGGCTATGCCGCCGGCAGCCCGCCGCCGCCCCGCCGCGTGGAGCCAGGGGCCTCCTCGGCACCCGATCCCCGGCGGATGGTCGACCTCTTCCAGCGCTATGAGCAGGCGCACAATCAATTGAAGGGGGGAGAGGTGGCGCCCGCCCTGGCGGCGTTGGCGGAGCTGGTCGCCGCCGATCCGGGCAATCCGGTCTTCCGGGGGGAGCTGGCGCGGGCGTACCGCGAGCGCGGCGAGCTCGGCCGGGCGGTGCCGCTCTACCGGCAGGCGGCGGCGGACGCGCCGGACGATCCGGAGGCCTGGTACAACCTCGCCTCCGCGCTTCAGGAAGCGGGCGAGGCGGGGGAGGCGCGGACCGCCCTGGAGCGCGCCCTGCACCTCGACCCGGCGCGCCCGGAGGCGCACAATACCCTGGCGCTCGCCCTGCTCGCCGAGCAGAAGCCCGAGGAGGCGCTGCGCGAGCTCCAGGCGGCGGTGGCGCTCGACCCGCGCGACGCCATGGCGCTCAACAACCTGGGCAACGTGCTGCGCGGCACCGGGCGGCTCGACGAGGCCGAGCAGGCGTACCGGCGGGCGGTGGCGGCGGCTCCGCGCTATGCCGAGCCGCTGAACGGGCTCGGCACCCTGGAGGTGGAGCGCAATCGGCCCGCTGCCGCACTTACATTCTTTGACCGGGCTCTCGTGCTCGCACCGTCGTATCATGAGGTTCGGCTCAATCGCGGGATCGCGCTTCAGGAAGCGGGAGAGAGGGAGGCGGCGGCCGCCGCCTATCGCGACTTCCTCGGCGCCGTCGGCGGCAATCCGCAGTTCGCGGAGCAGCGGCGGGCCGCCGAGGACCTGCTCGCCAGCCTGACACCCGGATCCGCGGGCTCCGGGAGGAGGTGACCGATCGGGTACTCCAGACGGACGGATCGCACCCGCATGCAACCTTGCAGTCTGTTTTCGCGTTGTTCCATCGTCGTTCCGTTGTGATCTGCTTCAAGGACTCCAAAGGAGATCGAGAGATGAATGTCATGAGAAACCCGGCGCTGCGCGGCCTTGTCCTGGCCCTGGCGCTCGCCCTGGTCTGCGTGCCCTTCGTGAGCGCGCAGACCTCGGGCTCGAACCTGGCCGGCCGCGTCCAGGACAAGGACGGCGGCCCGCTCCCCGGCGTCACCATCACCGCGACGAACACCGAGACCGGCCTCGAGCGCTCGGGGACGAGCGGCCCCGACGGCACGTTCCTGCTCCCCTCCGTGCCGGTCGGCACCTACACGGTGAAGGCGGAGCTGGACGGCTTCGCGGCGGTCACCGTCGAGAGCGTCAAGCTCAACGTCGCCTCGCAGCGCAACATCGAGATCACCATGGGCTCGTCGAGCGTCCAGGAGGCGATCACGGTCGTCGACGAGGCGCCCCTGGTCCAGGTGACGCCGAGCATCGGCGCCGTGGTCAGCGAGCAGCAGCTCGAGAACCTGCCGCTCAACGGCCGCCAGTTCGCCAACCTGGCGATCCTCGCCCCCGGCACCGGCCTCAACTACAACTCCGACCCGACCAAGCCCGGCCAGCTCACCGTCGCCATGAACGGTGGCGTCGGGCGCAACGTCAACTACATCATCGACGGCGGCGACAATACCGACGACACGATCGGCGGCGCCTTGCAGAACTTCAACCTGGAGAGCGTCGAGGAGTTCAACATCCAGACGCAGCAGTACAAGGCCGAGTACGGCCGCTCCACCGGCGGCGTCCTCACCGTCGTCACCAAGACCGGCACCAACAAGTTCGAAGGCAGCGCCTGGGGCTTCTTCCGCGACGACAGCCTCAACTCGAAGACGGAGACCGAGAAGCTCTCCGGCAGCGACAAGCAGTCGTACGAGCGCAAGCAGTACGGCGTCGCCGTCGGCGGCCCGATCGTGCGCGACAAGGCCCACTTCTTCGCCACCTACGAGAAGACCAAGCGCGACACCTTCTACACCGTGGCGACCGGCGGCATCCTGCCGGCCTTCGACGGCAAGTCGTTCGCGACGCCGTTCGAGGACGAGCTGCTCACCGCCAAGGCGACCTGGGACATCTCGGCCAAGCAGTACCTGCAGGTGCGGTACGGCTATCAGAAGAACACCGACAAGTACGGCGCCAGCCCGCTGGCCGCGCCCGATTCGCTCGGCACGGTGAACAACGAGTACAGCTCGATCCTCGCCGGCCACACGCTGCAGATCAGCGGCGACACGCTGAACGAGTTCCTGTTCCAGTACACCAAGTTCGAGAACCTGATCACCGCCGATTCGGACAACCCGACGATCTACTTCCCCTCGGGCGTCCACTCCGGCCAGAACATCAACACCCCGCAGTCGACCAACCAGACCAAGTACCAGTTCAAGGACGACCTCTCCTTCACCCGCACCCTGTGGGGGCGCACCAACCAGCTCAAGGTCGGCGTCAACTACATCCACGAGCCGACCCTGGGCGGCGACTTCTCGACCGGCCTGAACGGCCAGTTCGCGCTCAAGGAAGACCGCGCCGGCTCGCCGGTGACCGACATCACCATCTTCGGCGGCTTCTTCGGCGAGGACACCCCGGTCGACCAGTACGGTGGCTATTTCCAGGACGACATCTTCGTCAGCGACAAGCTGACCCTGAACCTCGGCTTGCGCTACGACTACTGGGAAGGCTTCGACCTCGACCAGCGGTCCAACCCGATCTGGCAGACCCTGGCGGCCCAGACGCGGTACAACGAGTACTACCTGAACGACTTCAAGGGCGGCCGTGGCGGCGTCCTGGAGAACGACGACAACAACTGGGCGCCGCGCCTCGGCTTCACCTATGACGTGAAGGGCGACGGCCGCCAGATCCTGCGCGGCGGCTGGGGCATCTACTACGACTTCCCCTACACCAACGCCACCATCCTCTTCCCCTCGGCCGCGGTGCAGTCGAACTACGGCGTGATCTACAACGTCAACAACCCGAACGGCATCCGCAACGCCGACGGCTCGTTCTACCAGCCGGGCCAGCCGCTGCCGCCGAACGGCCTCCCCGGCGCGGACGTCTTCCCGCCGAACGAGGTCGCCTCGCCGACCCTGGAGACCCCCTACTCGGCGCAGGCGTCGCTCGGCTACTCCTGGCAGGCCACCAACTGGCTCGGCCTGACCGTCGAGGGCGTGCGGATCAACTACCGCCACATCCCGTACCGCTTCCGCGCCAACCCGATCGACCCGGCGACCGGACGGCGCCGCTTCCCGGACTTCGGCAACTTCCGCCTCTGGTACGGCAATGGTGAGGCCAACTACGAAGGCATCCACCTGAGCGGCCGCGCGCGGGTTTCCGATCATTTCGAGCTGCAGGGCTTCTACACCTACTCCGAGACCACCGGCAACGTCCTCGCCGGCGCCGACGAGTTCCGCATCACCGATGCCGGTGCCCAGTCCGACGTGGGCGGCTCCCGCCGCGACGTCTCGGTCAACCCGCTGAACCCGCAGTGCGACCAGTGCTTCGGCCCGCTCAATACGGACGCCCGGCACCGCGTCACCCTGTCGGCCCTCTGGCGCGGACCCTGGGGCCTCAATGCCTCCGGCATGTTCCGCTACCGCTCGGCTCTCCCCTACACCAAGTTCGTCGCCTCCGACCTGAACGGCGACGGCTTCCTCTACGACCTGCCGGGCCGCCGCGGTGTCAATACCGAGCGCGGCGCCTCGTTCTCGCAGATCGACCTGCGCCTGTCGAAGGAGTTCTCCTTCGCCGACGTGGTCACCCTCGAGGTCATCGGCGAGGTGTTCAACGTGCTCAACGCGAAGAACGAAGCCCTGTTCGACCGCAACGGCAACCCGAACGCCTACGCCGGGGACCCGCTGCAGGGCGAGCAGCGCCTCGGCCAGCTCGGCGTGCGCCTCCGCTTCTAGACGCCACACCGGACCTGGTTCGCAAGGGGGGGCCGAAACGGCCCCCCTTTTTCATGAAGGCCAAAACGAGCAGGAACCGCTGATAGGCTCTTCGGGATGCGAAAGAGCCTGATCCCGATCCTCGTCCTGTCGCTCGCCACCACCCTCGCAGCCCACGCCGCCCCGCCGCCCCAACCACCGGCCGGCCCGCCGCTCGATCCCGACCTCCTCGCCGGCCTCGCGGCCCGCTCCATCGGACCCGCCGGCATGAGCGGCCGGGTGGCCGCCATCGATGCGGCCGCCTCCGACCCGTCGGTCGTCTGGGTGGGCGCCGCCTCGGGCGGTGTCTGGAAGTCGACGGACGGCGGCACCACCTGGGCGCCCGTCTTCGACGGCCAGCCCGTCGCCTCGATCGGCGCCCTGGCGATCGACCAGGCGCATCCGGACGTGGTCTGGGTCGGCACCGGCGAAGGGAACGTGCGCAACAGCGTCTCGTCCGGCAACGGGGTCTATCGCACCCAGGACGGCGGCAAGACCTGGACTCACCTCGGCCTCGAAGCGACCGAGCGCATCCACCGGATCGTCCTTCACCCGACGAACCCCGACGTCGCCTGGGTGGCGGCGGTGGGTCGCCTCTGGGGAGAGAACCCGGAGCGCGGCATCTACAAGACCGTGGACGGCGGCCGCACCTGGCAGCGGATCCTCTACGTCGACGAGCGGACCGGCGGCGCCGACGTCGCCATCGACCCGCGCAATCCCGACAAGCTGTTCGCCTCGCTCTGGCAGGTCCGCCGCTGGCCCTGGTACTTCCGCTCCGGCGGGCCGGGCTCCGGGCTCTGGGTCACCCACGACGGCGGCGCGAGCTGGACGCAGATCACCGAGGAGGACGGACTCCCGAAAGGGGATCTGGGACGGATCGGCATCGCCGTCTCTCCCTCCAACCCCGAGATCGTCTATGCCATGGTCGAGGCGCAGAAGAGCGCCCTGCTGCGCTCCGGTGACGGCGGGCGCACCTGGCAGACCGTCGACGACCGCTGGGACGTCAATCCCCGGCCGTTCTATTTCGGCGAGGTCCGGGTGGATCCGGTCTGGCCGAGCCGCGTATATGCGCTGGACTACGACGTGCGGGTCTCGGAAGATGGCGGCCGGACCTTCGCCAAGCTGGTCGACGGCTTCACGATCCATGGCGACTTCCACGCCATGTGGATCGATCCGAACCGTCCGGCCCACTTCCTCGCCGGAGGCGACGGCGGCATCGGTATCAGCGAGGACCGGGGGAAGACCGCCCGCTTCGTGGCCAACCTGCCGCTCGCCCAGTACTACCACGTGGCGGTGGATCAGCAGACGCCCTACAACGTCTATGGAGGGCTGCAGGACAACGGCTCCTGGCGCGGTCCGGCCGAGGTCTGGCAGGCCGGCGGCATCCGCAACCACCAATGGATTCCCGTCGGCGTCGGCGATGGCTTCGAGACGCTGCCGGACCCCGGTGACCCCAATTTCATCTACTCCCTCTTCCAGGGCGGCAACCTCGGCCGCTATGAGGTCGCCACCGGCCAGATCCGCGACATCAAGCCGGCGCCGCAGGCGCCGGACGTGAAGCTCCGCTTCAACTGGAACGCCGGCCTCGCCACCGATCCGTTCCATCCGGGGACGCTCTACCTGGGGAGCCAGTTCCTCCACAAGTCCACCGACCGGGGCGAGAGCTGGACGGTGATCAGCCCCGACCTGACGACGAACAATCCCGACTGGCAGCACGCGGCCGAGAGCGGCGGGCTCACCCCGGACGGCAGCGGCGCGGAGGCTCACACCACCATCCTGGCCATCGCCCCGAGCCCGCTCCAGGACGGCGTGATCTGGGTCGGCACCGACGACGGCCGCCTCCAGGTCACCCGCGACGGCGGCGCGAGCTGGCAGAGCGTCGAGGCCAACCTTCCGGGGGTGCCGGCCAACACCTGGATCCCGGAGATCCGCCCGTCGCGCCACGATCCGGCCGGCGCCTTCGTGGTGCTGGACAATCACCGCCGCTCCGACCAGGCTCCCTATGTCTACCGCACCGACGACTGGGGGAAGAGCTGGAGGAGCCTGGCCACTCCCGATCTGCGCGGCTACGCCCTGGCCCTGGAGCAGGACCCGGTCGATCCCGATCTCCTCTTCCTGGGCACGGAATTCGGCCTCTGGGTGAGCCTCGACGGCGGCAAGGGCTGGTTCCGCTGGACGCACGGCCTCCCCACGGTCTCGGTGATGGACCTGGCGATCCACCCGCGCGAGCACGACCTGGTGATCGCCACCCACGGCCGTGGCCTCTACGTCCTCGACGACATCCGCCCCCTGCGTACCCTCTCGGCCGCGGTGCTGCGCGAGCCGGTGCACCTCTTCCCGCCCGCGGACGCCCGGCAGCACGCCCGGCGCCCCGAGGACGGCGGCTTCGCCCTCGGCTGGTCCGAGTTCCGCGGCGCCAACCGGCCGTACGGAGCCCTTCTCACTTTTTCATTGAACGCGCCGGGCTTGCCGCTTCCCGTCGACGAGAAGGAGCGCGCGCGCAAGGCGGCCGAGCGGGCCGGAAGACAGCAGGCCGCCACAACCCCCGCCGCCCTCGCCGCCGCCGGCCGCGGCGTCCCCGGGAAGGAGGATGCACCGCCCGCGCCGGACACCAAGGTGGACGAAGCAGAAGACGCCGCCCCCAAGGCCGAAATCCGGATCACCGACGCCACCGGCCGGCTCGTCCGCCACTTCAAGGTGCCGGCCCATCGAGGGGTGAACCGGGTCGCCTGGGGTTTCGAGCGCGACGAACCGTTGCAGCTTCCGGCCGATCCCAGGCTGCCGGCTGCCCAGGATCCGGCCGGCCCGGAGCTGCCGCCGGGGACCTACTGCATCGCCGTGAAGCTCGCCTCCGCGAAGCCAGAGGACCACCAGGCGGAAGGCACCGTCCGCGTCCTCCCCGACCCGCGGTCGGCCAACACCGAGGCGGACTGGCAGGCGCGCGAAGCGGCGATCCAGCAGGTCGGAGCTCTGCGCGACCGTCTGGTCCAGGCCGTCGAGCGTCTCCGCGACACGCGCACCGACCTCGATCTCGCGCTCGCCCGCGTCCGCCGCCTGCGCCAGGACAAGGACGTGGAAGGAGACGCGGAAGCCGCCCTCCGCAAAGCGGCCACCGCGCTGCGCACCCGGCTCGACACCCAGGAGCGCCGCCTGTGGACCCCCTACGACACCGTCGGTCTCGCCGGCGACGACGACCTCTTGAGCCGTCTCTCCTACGCGCGAGGCTACGTTACAGCCTCCTGGGAGCCGCCCAGCCCGACCCACCGCGAGCACCTGCGCCAGGTCGAAGCCGACCTCACGAGGGTCCTCGCCGACGTCGACCACCTCTTCGCCACCGACGTCGCCGCCTTCCGCCGGCAGGCCAGGGCGGCGGGGGCGGAGCTGTTGGCGGAGCCCCCACCCCCTACGGCGTCTTCACCGGCGCCGCCGGCCGCTGCGGCAGCACCCGGGGCTCTTCGCGGATCTTCTTGAGCACCTCTTCCACTCCCCGCTCGAGTTGGGGATCCCGGCCTTCGAGGACCGACTTCGGGTCGTTCTCCACCTCGATGTCGGGATCCACGCCGTGCCCTTCGATGATCCACTGGCCGGCCAGCGAGGCGGTGGCCGAGTCGGGGACGCTCACCGAGCCGCCGTCGATCAGCGGGCCGGTGTTGTCGATCCCTACGACGCCTCCCCAGGAGCGCTTGCCGATCAGCGGCCCCATCCCCATCTGGCGGAACATGGCCGGGAAGATGTCGCCGTCGGAGGAGGACGACTCGTTGATCAGGCAGGCCATGCGGCCGTAGAAGGCCGCCGGCGGATAGGGGAGCGGCACGTCGCGCGTCCTCTTGAAGTCGACGGTCAGCATCTCGCGGTGCAGGCGGTCGAGGATGAGGGGGGAGACGAAGCCGCCGCCGTTCGATCGCACGTCGATGATCAGCCCTTCCTTGTTGAGCTGCGGATAGAACCACTTGATGAACTCGCGCAGGCCGTCCCCTCCCATGTCGGGGATGTGGAGATAGCCGAGCTTGCCGCCGGAGAGGCGGTCGACCCGCGCGCGGTTGGCGTTCACCCACTCCAGATAGATCAGGCTCTCCTCGGAGTCGACCGGCCGGAACGTCACCTGCCGCGCCCCTTCCGGGCGGGGCTTGTCGTTGAGCGTCAGGGTCACCGGCCGGCCGGCCTTGTGGCGCAGCAGGCGGTAGGGGTTGTCCGTGCCCTGGAGATCCTCGCCGTCGATCGCCAGCACGTAGTCGCCGACCTTGGCGTCCACGCCGAGCTCGGTCAGCGGCGCGCGGTAGGCCTCTTCTTCGTTCTGCCCCTGGAAGATCTTGCTGATCTGGTAGCGGCCGGCCGCCGGATCGAGGCGGAAGCGGGCGCCGGGGAGCGCCACCTGCGGCCGCTCGGGAAGCTCGTAGTCGCCGCCGGAGACGTAGGCGTGCGACACGTTCAGCTCGGCGATCATCTCGCCGATCAGGTAGTTCAAGTCGGAGCGGTGGCGCACGTGGGCGAGGAGCGGCCGGTACTGCTCCTTGAGCGCCGCCCAGTCGTAGCCGTGCATGCTCTCGACATAGAAGAAGTCGCGGTAGCGGCGCCACGCCTCGTCGAAGACCTCGGCCCACTCCTCCGCGGGCACCCGGTCCACCACCAGGCCGGCGGTCGAGACCGCCTTTTGGGACCCCTGCCCTTCCGCCACGTCATAGAGGCTCCAGGAGCCGTCCCGGCCGGTCACCAGGGCGCGCGAGCCGTCTTCCGACAGCGCGAAGCCGCCGAGGCCGTCGGCCAGCGTGTCGACCTTGCGTCCTTTGAAGGTGAAGACCTGCAGCGCGGAGGGTCCGAGGTCGCGCCCCAGGGCCGAAGGGGGATTGCGCAGGAAGAGGAGACGGCCGCGCGCCGCCGCCAGGCTGGAGTAGTTGTCGAACGGCACCGGCACCCGCGCGACGCGCGTCTCGAGGCCGTCGAAGTCGATCTTCACCGCGGGTGCGCCCGGCGTCTCCTCCTTCTTGCCGTCCTTCTTCTCCCCCTTCTCTTCGATCGCCACCTCGTCGCTCTCCGGCGGGAACGGGTGGCCCACGTCCTTGCGCAGGGCGAGGGCGTAGAGGCCGACCGTGCGGTCGATGGCGTAGGTGTAGTCGACCGGATCGAAGATCGGCGCGTACTCCCGCGAGCTCAGGAAGTAGAGGTATTTGCCGTCCGGGTCCCAGGCCGGGGTGGTCTCGTCGAACAGCGCGCTCGTCACCCGCCGGGCCTGGCCGTCGGCGGCGCTCCAGATCCAGATGGAATGGACCACCTCGCCGTCGCCCAGGGTGTAGGCGAGCCAGGCGCCGTCGGGAGACCAGGTGTAGTCGTTGAGCGGGCCGTGCGCATCGTCCGCGATCTCGACGAGCTTCTGGCCGGCGAGGGTGAGCACCCAGACCTTGCCGTCCTTGTCCCCGAAGGCGAGCCGCTTGCCGTCGGGCGACCAGGCCGGGGCGTAGCGCATCGCCTTGCCGCCGTGGGTGAGCTGCTCCGGTGTTCCCGCGCCGTCCTGGTCGACCAGCCAGAGCTCCTCCTCTCCCGTGCGGTCGGAGAGGAAGGCGACCTTCCGGCCGTCCGGCGACCAGCGCGCGCCCTTGTCGTGGTGGCGCGACGAGTGGGTGAGGTTGCGCGTCACGCCCTTTTCGACCGGCGCGGTGAAGACGTCGCCGCGCGCCACGAAGAGCACCCGCTCCCCCTTGGGAGAGAGCGCCGCGCCCTCGATCTGGTCCGCCGCGGAGACCTGCGACGGCCGGTCGTACGAGCCGTCCGTCGGCACCTCGATCTCCAGGGCGCGGGAGGCTCCGGTGCGCACGTCGAGCACCTGGAGCTGGCCCCCCAGCTCGTAGACGATCCGCCCCTCCTCGTCGTCGCTCGGCCAACGCACGTCCCAGCGCTCGCCGTGGGTGACCTGCGCCACCGCGCCGCTCGCCACGTCGTAGCTCCAGAGGTTGAGCGTGCCGGTGCGGTCCGAGTTGAAGAAGATCTTGTCCCCGATCCACATCGGGTCGCGGTCGGTGCGCGGGTTCTGGGTGATGTTCTTCACTCCGTGGCCGGCGAGGTCGAACAGATAGAGGTCCTGCGCCCATCCTCCCTGATAGCGCTTCCAGGTGCGGAAGTCGCGGGCGATCGGGGTGTAGACCACCTGCTTGCCGTCCGGCGACAGATCGCCGGCCCCCGAGATCGGCATCGGGAGCGACTCGGCCAGCCCGCCGTCCACCGCGACCGTGTAGAGGCGCGAATCGCGCAGGTCCCACCCGTCGCGGAGCGAGCGGAAGAGGACGCGCCCCTCCTTCGTCCAGCCGAGGACCTGGTTGTCATACCCCCAGCGGGGCGGGAACGGCCCGCGGGCCGGATAGAACGTGAGCTGCTTCGGCACCCCGCCGCCCGCCGGCATCACGTAGACCTGCTCGTCGCCGTCGTATTGCCCGGTGAAGGCGATCCACCGGCCGTCGGGCGAGAGCTTGGCGAACATCTCCAGCCCCGGATGGGCGGTCAGCCGGCTCGCCGTCCCTCCGGCCGCCGGAGCGCTCCACAAGTCGCCCGCGTAGGTGAAGACCACCCGGTCCCCCCCGATGTCGGGGAACCGCAGAAGCCGGGTCTGGGCGGACGCCGTCGCCGCCGTCAAAAAAACGGCACAGAGGACACCAAAGATTCGCTGCAACATGGGATCTCCCCTCAGAACGTTCGGGGGGAGAATACGCGAAGTCTCTGAGAGAGTTGCAGTCCGCTTTCGGAGCACCACCGTCCCAGAAGCGGACACCTCTCCTCGAATTGGGGGCCGCGCGCGATGCGCTGACAGCGCCTCCCGGACGAAGCTGGACGGAATCGGCGGGCCAACGCGGACAGGACTGACAGAGCCTGTCTGACAGACCGGTCACCCCTGACAGACCCTTTCGGGTTGGAACCTTTGCCCCTTTTCAAGGCCATCTATGTGATGGCTCGCGTAGATGCCCAACGCTGCATTTCCGGGCGTTTGAGGGCACCTTTCAAGTGGTGCCGGATCGCTCCAAAAGCGGGACACTCCTCGGGGGGCCGTGTATTTGGCCGAGGACGCGGAAGACCCATCGGGAGGACGGGGACGGCGCCGTGCCGGACCGGTGTACCGGCCCGGAAACTCTCCTCGGGAGGTGGGGAATCGACCCTGGCATCTCCTATGCAGTTGGCCCCACGTCAATGAGTCCACGGCAAGCAGCAATGCCGCGATGAAAGGGAGGACCCGATGTCGTATGAAGATCGGTCGGAAGAGCTGAAAGGTGAGCGCGTCGACGGTATGCGCCGCGCGGTGGTGATCGGCGGCAGCATCGGCGGCATGATGGCGGCGCGGGTGTTGGCGGACCATTATGACGAGGTCGTCCTCGTCGAGCGGGACCATATCCCCCCAGGGGTCGAGCACCGCCCGGGGGTGCCCCAGGCCCGCCACCTCCACTTCTTCATGAAGCGGGGGCTCATGGTGGTCGATCAGCTCTTCCCGGGTGTCCGCGCGGACCTGCTCGCCGCCGGCAGTCATCTGGTGGATCAGGGGACCGATTTCCGGATCCTCTACCGTTATGGTTGGTCTCCGAGTGTGAAGACCGGCCTCGAGATCATCACGTTCACGCGTCCCTTGCTCGAGGCGACCGTCCGCCGCCACCTGGTTCCGCACCCGAAGGTCCGCTTCATCGAAGGGTTCGAGGTGGCCGGCCTGGTGGCCAGTGACGACCGCTCCGCCGTGACCGGCGTGCGCATCGTGCCGCGCCGCCGTGGCGAGGGCGAGGCCGAAGAGCAGGTCATCCACGCCGACCTGGTGGTGGACAGCGCCGGCCGCATGTCTCCGGCGCCGCAATGGCTCGACGAGCTGGGCTATGCCCCGCCCGCCGAGTCCGAGGTCGACGCCTTCTGGGGCTATGCGACCCGCATCTACGAGCCGCCCGCCAACTTCCAGAAAGACTGGAAGATCCTGCTGCTGATGAACCGGCCTCCGTACCAGCCGCGCGCCGGCATCATCCAGCCGGTCGAAGGGGGCCGCTGGCTCGTCACCATCGCCGGCGTGATGCACGACTATCCGCCGACCGACGAAGAGGGCTTCCTGCAGTTCGCCAAGAGCCTCTCCTCGCCGGAGCTCTACAACTGCATCTCGCAGGCGACGCCGCTGACCAAGATCTGGGGCTACCGCAAGACCTCGAACCGGCTGCGCCAATACGACAAGCTGGCCAGGATGCCCAAGGGCTTCCTGACGCTCGGCGACTCGGTCTGCGCCTTCAACCCGGTCTACGGCCTGGGCATGACGCTGACCGGCATGGAGGTCGAAGAGCTGGCCCGCTGCCTGCGCACCAGCGACGGCGGCCGGACCCTCGATCCGCTGACCTTCCAGAAAGCCGTTGCCAAGCTGGTCACCGCCCCCTGGGCGCTGACCACCGGCGAAGATCTGCGCTGGCCGGCCACCCAGGGCGGAGAGATCACCCCCAAGGTGAAGCTCATGCACTGGTACATCGACCAGGTGATCCGCCTGATCCCGGACAGCCCGGAGGTTTACCTGGCCTTCCAGGAAGTCAACCACATGATGAAGGGACCCGAATCGCTGTTCCACCCGAAAGTCCTCTTCCGGGTCCTGAAGCAGGCGTTGACCCCGGCGAAGGCCCCCAAGGCCATCCCCGTCCCGGCGACCGTGCCCGTCTCCGCCGAGGCCCGGACCTCGACGGTCACCCTGCACCGCTGAGACGCTGAACGAAGTTTGTCCCACGAGTGTTGGAGCGCCCGTGGAACGGCCGGGAGGTGGAGCCTCCCGGCCGTTTTGTTGATGGGCGGGACGGCTGAAAACCGGTGCGGGGTCGCCTGGTTCGAGCGTTTGGTGGTCCAGTTCGAGCTCCTGGTGGATTATTTCGAGCTCCTGGTCGTCCAGATCTCGAAAAGGGCAGGCCACCCCGGGAGTTTGGCAGGCCACCTCGAGAGATGGGTGGGCAACCTCGAGAGGTGGGGTAGGCCACCCCGAGAGTTGCAAGCCCAACCTCGGCAATTACCTGGCCCACCTGGAGAGTTGCGTAGCCAACCTCGGCATTGGGGTCACCACCTCCGAGAGTTGGGTGGCCAACCTCGAGAAACCGGCGGCCACCTTCATGCTGGGTCGTACCGCATCCCCGGCGTAGGTGGTGCAGGCCTGGACCTGCCGTAGAGAACCGCCCGGGAGCCCCTCGGCGACGCCGCCTCACGCGGGTGGCCGGCCATCGTTCGCCGGTCGTCGGCATCGCGAAGCGGATCGATGGGAACGCACTCACCGCTTCGACGTCAGGAGGCGCTCTTCTGTCGGGGGCGGCGCGTCGCGGCCTGAGCGACCTTGATCAGGGAGCGGAGTGCTTCGTTGACGGAGTCCGCGGTCGGGAAGGCCGAGGCGACGTCGGGGCTCAGCAGAACGAGATTGGTTCCCTTCGTATAGGCGTCGTAGTACTTGCCGCGCACCCCTTTGCCAAGATCCTCGCGCCGATACTCGGGACGGAGATCATCCTCGAGGGGAGGTGTTGACTTATCCTTTTTCATAGACGCCTCGACATCACCGGCCGTGCGTTGTTCCTCCATTGCTGGCATCATATCAAGAAGCTGGTGCCGCCCCGTCCAGTTGCCAGTCAAGTCTGACGCGGAGCGAAGGGGGGGCTGCGGCTCGAAGATCTTGGCGAGCCCGGGGACGACTGATCATGAGTCTGCTCGACGCGTTACGAGGCCTTTTCAATCCCGTTGAGCCCCCCGATGTCGGGGAGGCGCGCCGGCTCGCCCGCTTGGTGCTCGCGGAGGCGGTGCTGTACAACGAGGAGGCGGTGGAGGCGTTCCTCCACGAACAGGTGGTGTCTCGTGGGCTCGCCGAGGACCTTGCACGTGCGTATCAGACCTTCATCGAACGCGCTGGGTTGGACGTTGAACCGGCCCAGATGATCTTCAAGGATGAGGCGCATCGCGCCCTCGGCGGCGATCCTCAGGCGCTCCAGCCGGTGCTGGCCGGCATCATGGCGCCAGCCACGCCTTGAACGGGTCCTCGGGGTGGGACTCGACTCTCGCCAGTTAGCAGCTCACACCCGGGCCTTCCAATACCGGGTCGAAGGTCACGAGCCCTTCGGCGGTGGCCGCGCCCACGAGGTGGCGGTCGGAGCAGGCGAAGGTGATCTCGATCCCTTCCTGGTGCAAGAGCAGGGCGCTCGCGAGATGGACGGCATCGGCGCCCCGGAGGGGATGGCGCCCGCAAAGACCGGGCACGAGCTGGAGCACCGCGGAGCCGACCGGTACCTGCGTGAGCTCCTCCCAGTCGTTGGCGAAGGCGAGCTGTAGCTGCTCGAGCTCGCTGGCCTGCAGAAGCTCTTCCCGCCGTCGGCGCGTGAAGGTCGCGTGGATTTCTGCGAACGCCAGGACCGAGGCTGCCATCGGTTCCCCTCGCGCCACAAATTCGCGCATGCGCTCCGAGCCCGGCTCGGCGATGTAGAGCTTGACCAGAGCGCTGGTGTCGAGGAAGAGAATCAACGGCGGTCTTCGCTGATCATCTCCGAGGCCAGCTTGCCCCGGCTCGGAAAGGAGGGACCTTGGAACGCAGTTCGCTCCGTCCGCCGGGGCAGTGCGACCAGGCCGCGGGATTCCAGATCGGCCAAGCGCTGCTGCTCGGTCATCTCCCGGAGCTGGGACAGCGGGATCAACGCGGCCACCGGCCGGCCGTCTCGCAGAACGACGATCTGCTCACCGCTCTCGGCTCGCTGCAAATAGCTCGAGAGCTGGTCCTTCAGAGTGCGGGTGCTCACGGTGGACATGTCGCCTCCCGTGGCCATTGTAGCCACACCCCGGAGAAGTGCAAGGCCTCGGATCATCGAGGCGGAAGCTGTTCTCTGACCCAGTCCTTGAGGCTCTTCTCCAGCAGGTCGAGCGGCAGTTGGCCGTGCCCCAGGACGCGGTCGTGGAAGGCGCGCAGGTCGAACTTCGGCCCCAGTTCCTTCTGCGCATATGCCCGCAGCTCGCGGATCTTCAGCTCGCCGATCTTGTAGACCGGCACCGTTCCCGGCTGGACGATGATGCGGTCCACCTCGTTCTCGATCTCGTGCGCGCTCCGGGCGGTGTTGGCGCGGTAGTAGTCGATCGCCTGCCGGCGCGTCCAGCCCCGGGCGTGCAGGCCGGTGTCGACGACCAAGCGCAGGGCGCGCCAGATCTCGTTGCTGAGCCGGCCGAAATTCGAGTAGGGGTCGTCATAGATGCCGAGCTCGCTTCCCAGGCCCTCGGCGTAGAGCGCCCAGCCCTCGGAGAAGACGGGGTAGACGTCCCACTTGCGCCATTCGGGCAGGTCCTCGAGCTCCTGGGCGATCGCGTACTGGAGGTGGTGGCCCGGCACGGCCTCGTGCAGGGTGAGGGCCGCCATGGCCCACTTGGGGCGGGCCTTCAGGTCGTAGGTGTTCACCAGGAACCAGCCCGGCAGGCCGGCGGCGAACGATCCGTTGTTGTAGTAGCCCGCGGGCGCCGACTTCGCACCGTCGCCCTCCAGAGGCTTGACGCCATAGGGGAGCCGCGGCAGCCGGCCGAAGAGCTTGATCAGCGCGGGATCGATCCGCTTCGCGATGTCGCGATAGCCCGCGACCAGGTCCTCGGGCCGGTCGTAGAAGAAGCGCGGGTCGGTGCGCAGGAATTCGGAGAATTCCGCGAAGCTCCCGTGAAAGCCGGTGGAGGCGATCAGCGTGTCCATCTCCCCGCGGATGCGGCTCACCTCCGAGAGGCCGAGCTGATGGATCTGCTCGGGCGTCAGGTCGGTGGTCGTGGAGGTCCGGAGCTGATAGGCATACCAGGCCTCGCCGTCCGGCAGGTCTTTCATGGTGATCGAATCCCGGGCCCGGGGAACGTAGGTCTCGGCGAGGAAGTCGCGGAGCTTGCGCAGGGCCGGCTCCACCTGCCCGGCGAAGACCCGGTCGGCCTCGGCCCGGAGCCGCTCCCGGTCCGCGGCGGGGAGGGTCTCGGGGAGCCTGTGGAACGGCGCCAGGACGGGGCTCCCGGGTCCGAGCAGGCTCCCGACGCGCTCGGGCACATCGCGCAGGGTCACCCGGGGCGGCGTGATCCCGGCCTCCAGCCCCTTGGCGAGCAGCGCGAGGGTCTGGTCCACCACCTTGGGGAAGCCCCGCAGGCGCGCGAGCATGGCCTCATGGTCCTGGACGGTGCGGGCCGGCATGTAGTCCAGAAGCTGCACCAGCTCCAGGTCGATGCCGCTCATGTGATCGATCAGCAGGTACGACCCCAGATCGTGGAAGCGCTGCCCTTCGATCTGCATCTCCAGACGCCGGCGGAGGAGGTCGTCATCGACCTGCTCCGATGCCGTCAGGCGCGTGCGGTCGATGGCGGAGAGGGCCGCCAGCTCCTCCCGGGCGGTCTCGTACCCACGGGCGATGCTTTCGGGCGAGAGGTCGGACCAGCGGTCGTTCGGAGAGCCGACATAGGTGGCGAGCTCCGGGCTCTCGCGCAGGCGGGTGGCCCAGTGCTCCTCGAAGAGCCGCCTCAGGCGGACGCTCTCGCTCTCCGGAGCGGGGGCGAGGAGGAGAACGAGCAGGGCGAGGATTCGGGAGGTCACCCGATGAGTATGAAACAAACCTCTGGGCGAAAGGGGGGCGAGCCTGAACGGATCTGCAGCCCCCTCCCCCGAACGGGAGAGGGGGATGAAAGAGGACTGTTTTCGCCGGTCTCAACTCCCCGGGCAGGGGCCTCCCGCCGCCGCCCACGTCTTGAAGGCGGCGACGAACTCCGGGTGCGGCACGTCGACCGGGGCGCGGCCGGTGCCGGGGTCCCAGCCCCAGAGCACCAGGCCGTCGTGGCTGACGTGCTCGAGCAGGGCGTCGAGATCGCGACCGCCATTCTCCGCCTGGTTCTTCAAACCGCGGCAGAGGTCGGCGCCCGAGAGGCCGATGAAGACCATCTTGTGTTGCGCGGTCGGCAGACGCCAGCCCGGGGCTCCGGGCGGCATGTAGGGGCCGTAGCTCGCCGGCGGGTTCTGGGTGGAATGGCAGGTCGAGCAGGCGAGGCCCGGCGCGCCCAGGCCGACGGTGCCACGCCGAACGTTCTGGGTATGGACGCGCCCTTGATCGAATTGCAGCGGGGCGTCGCCCGGGATGTGGCAGTTCTGGCAGCGCGGGTGCTGGAGCACCTTCTGCACGACGCCGAAGGCCTGGACCGCGGCGGCGGTTTTCGAGTCCTGGCCGGGGGCCGCCGCGAGCATCACGGCGGAACCGGCCCCGCAGGCGAATACGAGAGCGAACAAGAGGGTGGTGCGTGGAAACGTCCTGATGGTCCGCATCGTCCTTGCTCCTTCAAGCCAGTCGCAGGGGAAGGCTCCGCAGGCGCTGACCGGTCGCCGCGAAGAGGGCGTTGGCCACGGCCGGCGCGATCGGCGGTGTGCCCGGCTCGCCCGCGCCGCCCATCTTGTCCTTGCTGCGCGCGATGTGTACCTCGATCCGCGGCATCTCGTGCAGGCGCAGGACCGGGTAGTCGTGGAAGTTGGACTGCTCGACCTGCCCGTCCTTGAAGGTGATCTCTCCGTAGAGGGCGGCCGACAGACCGTAGACGATGCCGGATTGCATCTGCGCTTCGACGCCGTCCGGATTGACCACCGGACCGCAATCGATGGCGCAGACGACACGGTGGACGCGGATGGACCCCTGCTCGACGGAGACCTCCGCCGCCTGGGCGACCACGCTGCCGAACGACTCGTGGACGGCGATGCCCGCGCCGTGCCCGGCCGGCAGCGGTTTGCCCCAGCCGAAGGCCTCGGCGGCCGTGTCGAGCACGCGGCGGTGGCGGGAGTCCGCCGGGAGGAGCTCGCGGCGGAAGGCGACCGGGTCTTTTTTGGCGGCGTGCGCCAGCTCGTCGACGAAGCTCTCGACGACGAAGGCGGTGTGCGAATGGCCGACCGAGCGCCACCAGAGGACCGGGATCGGCGACTCCGGGCTGTGGAGGTCCACCCTGTGGTCGGCGATCCCCGCGAGATACGGCGAGTTGGCGGCGCCTTCGACCGAGGTCTCGTCGACCCCGTTCTTGATCATGGCGGCGAACGGCGTTCCCATCATGATCGACTGGCCGACGAGGGTGTGCGCCCAGGCGACGGGCTTTCCGGTGGCATCCAGCCCGGCGCGCAGGCGGCTGACCCAGGACGGCCGGTAGTAGCCGCCGCGGATGTCGTCCTCGCGCGTCCAGACGACCTTGACCGGCTTGCCCGACGCCTTGGCGAGATGGACCGCTTCGGCGACGAAGTCGGACCGCGGATTGGCGCGGCGGCCGAAGCCGCCTCCCAGGAACGTCGTGTGGACCTGTACCTGCTCCGGCTTGAGCCCCGCGATCTGCGCCGCGGCGGCTTGATCGCCGGTCTGGAACTGCGTGCCGGTCCAGATCTCACAGGCGCCGGGGCGGAGCTCGACGGTGCAGTTGAGCGGCTCCATCATCGCGTGTGCCAGATAGGGGACGCTGTACTCGGCCTCGACCTGTTGCGCCGCCCGGGAGAGAGCCGCCGCGGCGTCGCCTTTGGAGGCGGCGACGGCACCATCGGTGCGCGCCTTCTTCCGGAAGTCCTCGAGCTGCGCGGCGGTGGAGTGGCCGGCCAGGCTGCCGGCATCCCAATCGATCTCCAGCGCCTCGCGCCCCTTGCGGGCCGCCCAGAAGTGCTCCGCCAGCACGGCGACGCCCGAGGGGATCTGGACGACGTCCACCACACCCGGGACCGCCTTCGCCTTTTCGCTCCGGAAGCTCCGGACCGTGCCGCCGAACCAGGGGGAGCGCGCGACGAGGGCCGTGAGCAGGCCGG
>Ga0209682_10000161_pt1 | contig 22272 bp, 23 predicted proteins | sample DOMMetBare2Fresh_2_FD_187471 | JGI IMG/M metagenome (GOLD analysis project Ga0209682, IMG submission 187471) | Wetland sediment microbial communities from St. Louis River estuary, USA, under dissolved organic matter induced mercury methylation -... | ecosystem: Environmental > Aquatic >... | reverse complement strand
GAAGCCGCGCTGGTACTCGGCGGGCACCGCGTCCTCCAGCCAGAACAGCCGGTAGGGCTCGAGGTCCTTGCCGAGGCGCGCGGCCTCGTTCGGCGTGAGCCGGTGGTGGACGTCGTGCAGCAGGTGGTGGTCGAAGCCGAATTTCGCGCGCAGCGCCTCGAACAACTGCGGCACGTGGCGCAGGTACTTCTCGGTGGACCAGCCGTTCTCGGTCGGCAGCGTGCCGTTCCAGCGCGGGCCGGCCTTGAACAGGTGCAGCACGATCATCGCGCTCATGCCGCTGCACGCGACGACGCCCAGCGGGCTGCTGCGCTGCGCGGACGTGGCCATGTACGCGACCAAGGCGCGCGGCAGCGTGGTCGCGGTCGATGCCGCCACGGGGGCGATCAAATGGAAGACCTACACGGTGCCCTCGGGCTATTCGGGCGGCGGCGTGTGGGGGAGCAATCTGGCCATCGATCCTGACGCGGGCACCGTGTTCGCCAGCACCGGCAACAACTACAGCCACCCGAAGGATCCTGCGTACCTGGCCTGCGTATCGGCGGGTGGCACGGCGGCCAACTGCACGTCGCCCGCCAACCACGTGGACTCGGTCCTGGCACTCGACCTGAAGACGGGCGCGATCAAGTGGTCCACCAAATTGGTCGTCTGGCAGCAGCCGTCCATCGCCGATGGGACCGACGACTGGAACGTGTCGTGCCTGATCGGATTCAAACCCGGCGAGGGGAACTGCCCGACCGCTGCCGGCCCCGACTACGACTTCGGCTCCGCGCCGAACCTCATCACCTACAAGATGGCCAAGGGCGGCTCGAAGACGATCCTGGGCGCCGGGCAGAAGAGCGGCATCTACTACGCACTCGATCCGGCCACCGGCGCCGTGCTGTGGAAGACGCAGGTCGGCCCGGGTTCTGCGCTGGGCGGCATGGAGTGGGGATCGGCCAGCGACGGTCTGCGCATCTACGTGCAGATTGCCAATCTCTATGGGATTCCCACGGGCGTCGGGGCGGCCGGGCAGTTTGCGGCGCTCGATCCCGCCACCGGCGCCATCCTCTGGCAAACCGCTGACCCCTACGGCGCCATCAACATCGGTGCGATGGCGGCCGCGAATGGGGTGGTCTACGGCTCGTCGATGTCCGGCGATCCTACGGCCGGCACGATGATCGCCATGGACGCAGCCACGGGGCGGATTTTGTGGCAGTACGCCCCGGGCTCGTCGGTGAACGCGGGGGCCACGATCGTCGATGGCACGGTGTACTGGGGCGCTGGCTATGCCCACCTGGGGATTCCGGGCTTCACCACGAACAACAAGTTCTTCGCCTTCACGCTGGGCGGCAACTGATGCAGCGGCGTGCCTTCGTCCTGGGCGCGGCGACCGCAGGCGTGCCCGGGGTCCTGCACGCGCAAGGCGTGGTGGACGCATCGATGCAGGCCGCGCTCGTCAGGACCGGCCTCTACGTCATCGCGGGCGAGGGCGGCAATACGCTGGTGCGGCTCAGCGGTGCTGGCATCCTGCTCGTCGACGGCCAGCCACCGGGCCACTACCGGCCGCTGATGAGCCAGGTGCGCAGGCTCAACCGGCTGGGCGACCTGCCGGTGCGCGCGGTCGTGCTGACGGACCACCACGCACACCATGCGGGCACGCATCCGCAGTTCCTCGGCGCCGGCATTCCTGCGATCGTTCAGACGCAGGTCCGTGCACGCCTGCCCGTTGCTGCGCCCGTGGCAGGCCGCGTGCCGGCCGAGGTCGTGGTGTTCGAGCGCGAGCAGACGCTGAGGCTGGGAGCCGTCGAGGTGCGTCTGCTCCACGTCGGGCCGGCGCACACCGATGGCGATACGGTGGTGCACTTTCCGGACATTCGCGTCGTTGCCGTCGGCGATCTGTACACGGCGAATACGCCAACGGTCGATGTGCAGGCTGGCGGAAGCCTCGCCGGGTGGGTGCGGGCGCTGGGCGAGATCCTGGCGCTCGATGTCGAAATCGTCGTACCGGGCGAAGGCCCGATGCTTACGCGCGCCGACCTGCAGGCGTTTAAGGGCCGGATGGAGGGTTCCGTGTCGAGCGCGTCGACCTGATGTGCGCTAGACCCAGCCGAGCACCCCGGCCGCCGCGCCGACGGCGATCATCCACACCGGGCTGCGCTTCGTGCGCAGCATGAACAGCACGGTAGCGATCAGCAGCGGCACGGTGCCCCAGCGCGTGCGCGACGGTTCCGTCAGGACCCAGCCGGTCGACAGCAGCAGGCCGATCGTCACCGGCGCCAGCCCTTCGGTGAAGGCGCGCAGCGCGCGCGATTCGCGCCGCTGCGACCCGAAGCGCCCGGCGGCCAGGGCGACGGCGCAGGACGGCAGCAGGCTGCCGCTGAGCGTGGCCAGCAGGCCCACCAGGCCGGCGATGTTGAAGCCGATGACGGCGACGAACAGCACGTTCGGCCCGGGCGCTGCCTGTGCGAGCGCGATCGAACCACTGAAGCTGACTTGGTCGAGCCAGCCGCGCTCGCCGACGACATAGCGCTGCATGTCGGGCACGGTCGTGATCGCGCCGCCGACGGCCAGCAGCGACAGCATCGCAAAGTGCGCGAACAGCTGCCACCACGAAGCGGCGTCGAGCGCGACGGTGCCGAAGACGATCTGGTTCATCGCAGCTTCCACCAGGCCGCGGCCCAGGCGAGCGGGCCGAGCCCGAGCAGCACGCCGACGAGCGGCCAGCGCATCACGCCGACTGCGATGACAGTGGCGGCGACGAAGCCGATGCAGATCGCCAGCCCCATGCGGTTGTCCCTGAGGGCGCTCGACAGCTTGACCGCGGTCGAGACGATCAGGCCGGCCGCGACGACGCCCATGCCACGCAGCGCATCGACCATCTGCGGCGAGCCTGTGCCCTGCTGCACCAGCACGGCCAGCACCAGCACGATGGCCAGCGGTGCGAGCATCAGGCCGGCGAGGGCGGCGAACGCGCCGCGCCAGCCGAAGAAGCGGTCGCCGAAGATCAGCGCCATGTTGACGATGTTCGGGCCCGGCAGGACCTGGCCGATCGACAGCAGCTCGAGGAACTCGGCCTTGCTCAACCAGCGTCGGCGCTCGACCAGCTCGCGCTGCGCCACCGGCAGCACGCCGCCGAAGCCCTGCAGCGCAAGACGGTTGAAGGCACGGAACAGGTCGGCCGGCGAGTGCGGCCGGATCACGCCGGCATCGGCGATGGCGGGTTCAGACATCGATGCGTCCCTGCATGCGTCGTGCCACCCAGGCACTGAGCGCGACGGCGAGCAGCAACCAGGCCAGGCCGACCCAGCTCAAGGGTCCGAAGCCGGCGCCGGCCACGAGGAAGCCGCCGCTGGCCGCACCCAGGGCCTGGCCGAAGTAGATGGCCGACGAGTTGAGCGCGATCATCGCCGGCGCATAGGCCGGGTTGGCCAGCCCGGCGCGCGCCTGTTGGGCCGAGTTCGACGAAAAGCAGCCGAGCGCCCACGGGATCAGAACCAGCGCCATCGTCGGGACCGAACCCGCCAGCGGCCAGGCCGCGAGCGACAGCCCGATCGCCGCCAGCGTGACGAGGACGGCGCGCGCCGGGCCGAGGCGGTCGATGCGGCGCGAGACCAGCAGATTGCCGATGAGGCCGAAGGCGCCGAACCACAGGAACAGCAGGCTGACCTCGCCCGCGCTCGCACCGAGCACCTGGCGGTAATAGGGCGCGAAGTAGGCGAAGACAGTGAACTGCCCGGCGGCCGACAGCGCCGTGACGAGCACGATGCCCATCAGCAGCGGGTGCGTGAGGATGGCGCGCCAGTGCGCGAGCGACAGCGCCGCCGGGCGCACGCCGTCCGGCATCACGCGCCAGACCGCGCCGGCGGTCGCCAGGCAGATGAGGGCGACGAGCGCGAAGGCCCAGCGCCAGCCGAAGGCCTCGCCGACGAAGCTGTGCAGCGGCATGCCGATCACCGACGAGAGCGACCAGCCGAGGAAGACGAAAGTGATCGCGCGGCCGCGCCGCTCGGGGGCGACCATGACGCCGATCGCGGCCGCGGCCTGCGGCGTGAAGACCGCAGCGCCCAGCACCGTCAGCGCGCGCACAGGAAGCAGCGCGGCGTAACTCGGCATCAGCGCCGAGATCGCGTGGCCGGCACCGAACCACAACAGCGACAGCGTGAGCAGCCGACGCCGGTCCCATCCGGCAACGACGGCCGCGAGCAGCGGGGCGCCGAAGCACATCACCACCGCCGCAACCGTGATCAGTTGCCCACCCACCGGCACCGAGACCCCGAGCCCACGCACCATGTCGTTGAGGCAGCCTGCCACGACCATCACGCCGCAGCCGATCGCAAAATTGCCGCCGAGCAGCGCCCACTCGGCGCTGCGCGGCGGATTCACCGGATCACCTTGAGGGCGTCCGGATTGACGAGGTTCCTGGGGGTGCCGTTGACGAAGTCGACGACGTTCTGGAACGCGGCGCCGAAATACAGCTCGTAGCTGTCCTGCTCGACGTAGCCGATGTGCGGCGTGCACACCGCGTTCTCCAGCCGCAGCAGCGGGTGGCCCTGCAGGATGGGCTCGCTCTCGAAGACGTCGACCGCAGCCATGCCGGGCCGCCCGCGGTTCAGCGCCGAGACCAGCGCGCCTTCGGCCACCAGCTCGGCGCGCGACGTATTGACGAAGAGCGCCGCCGGCTTCATGCGTGTGAGGTCCTCGTAGGTCACGATGCCGCGTGTGGCGTCGTTCAGGCGCAGGTGCAGGCTCAGCACGTCGCTCGCCTCGAAGAAGGCTTCCTTGCCCGGTGCGACGTCCAGGCCGTCGGCGCGGGCACGTTCGAGCGAGGCTTCGCGGCCCCAGACGAGCACCTGCATGCCGAACGCGCGGCCGTAGCCGGCGATCATCTGGCCGATCTTGCCGTAGCCCCAGATTCCCAGCGTCTTGCCCTTGAGCACCATGCCGATGCTGAAGTTGGGCGGCATCGAGGCCGCCTTCAGGCCGCTCTGCTGCCAGGCTCCGTGCTTGAGATTGCCGATGTACTGCGGCAGCCGTCGCATCGAGGCCATGATCAGGGCCCAGGTCAATTCGGCCGGTGCCACCGGCGAGCCCACGCCCTCGGCGACCGCGATGCCCAGGCGGGTGCAGGTCTCGAGGTCGATGTGCGAGCCGACCTTGCCGGTCTGCGAGATGAGCTTGAGCTTGGGCAGCTTCTCCAGCAGCTGGCGCGGGAAGTGCGTGCGCTCGCGGATCAGCACCAGCACTTCGGCGTCGCGCAGGCGTATGGCCAGCTGGCCGACGCCCTTGACGGTGTTGGTGAAGACCTTGGCGTTGAGCGGCTCCATCAGCGCGGCGCACTTGAGCTTGCGCACGGCGTCCTGATAGTCGTCGAGGATGATGATGTTCATGGGCATGTCGGTACGGCATTTTGCCCTGCGGGCTAGGATGCGCGTTTCGATCCGCAACGAAGGACAGCGATGACGATCTCGATGCACTCGGCGAGCGTGCCGATCTTCACCCGCCTGCTGGGCAACATGCTCGCCTGGCTCGACAAGGCCCAGGCCCATGCCGAGGCCCGCAAGTTCAATCCCGACAACTACCTCGGGCTGAGGCTGGCGCCGGACATGCTGCCGCTGGTCAAGCAGGTGCAGATCGCCAGCGACGCCGCCAAGGGCTGCATGGCGCGCCTGGCCGGGCAGGAACTGCCCAAGTGGGACGACACCGAAGCCACGCTGGATGATCTGCGCGCGCGCATCCAGAGGACCCGCGACTACGTGCAGTCATTCGAGCCGGCGCAGGTCGACGGCTCGGAGGAGCGCGAGATCCTGATTCCACGGCGCGTCGGCGAACCGCTGCAGTTCAAGGGCGAGGCTTTCCTGAAGCACTGGGCGCTGCCCAACTTCTTCTTCCACGCGACGACGCTGTACGCATTGCTGCGCCACGCCGGCGTCGACTTGGGAAAGGCCGACTACCTGGGCAACTGAGAGCTGGGCTGGCTGTCGACGAACAGCGAATCCAGCCCCATCTGCAGCGAGTGACGCACGCTGCAGCTGTCCGCGTCGTTGCCCGGCAATTCGGCGAACAGGAAGCCGCGCACGCGCGACAGGGCGTCAGGGTCCTCGGCATTGCGCACGATCCGGCGCAGCCATTCGCCGCGGGCGCCCGGCAGCAATGCGACGGCCACCATGAAGTCGTGCTTGAGGTCGACGAAGGCCTGGCGCGCGGCGATCCGCGCCAGGCGGTCCTGCGGCATGCCGAAGCCGGTACCGGTCTGGATGCCGATCACGGCAGCATCGGCACGAAGCCGGAGCGCGGCGCGCGGGTCGGGAAGTGGCGGTTCAAAGCGTCCACGCGGGCCTGGGCCTCGGCCTGGTTGTGCTGGCGCGCGACGACGCCGTAGACAGCGGCGCGCAGGTGCCACAGTTCGCGCAGCGAGCGGGCCCGTGTCAGCTGGTCGCACAGCCGGCAGGCCTCGTCGCCGACGGTATCGTCCAGGCATGCGAGGAACTCGGCCCTCACGGCCGGCAGCCGGTGCAGCGGCGGCGCCGAGTCCATCGGCGCCGGAGCCATCAGCCAGAACACCAGACGCTGCCACAGCGACGACGGCTTGTGGCGCAATGACGGGGGACGCACTTCGAGCCGCATGCGGCTCGAGGGGACGAAGGCCGGCTGGCGCCTCTGGCGGAGGGAGAGTTGACCCAACATGATTGTGATATCGGACACGGACTCGGCAACTTGAGCCGCAGTGTGCGTGGACCGAATCGCCGCCGGTCGGGTAAGGAGAGCCCCCATCTGCCTGCAATTCGCAGGCATGCTGCCGGTCAGCAGGCACCGGCAGCCGGCAATCGCCTAAAGGGATCCGTAGACGGCCTTGCGCTGGCGCGTGTAGTGCCACCAGGGCGCCGGCGCGGCGCCGCGCATGAAATCGGTCGCCGCCATGAAGGTGTCCAGCACGCAGGGGTCCTGCCGGCGCCCCGTCTTCGCGCAGAGGGACTGATAGAGCACGAACGGGTCGCGCCCGGTCAGCTCGCGCGGGTGGCGAATGCCCAGCAGCCGCAGGTCCTCGGCCAGCGAGGGCCCGATGTTCGGCAACTGCTCCAGCGCCTGGCACTCCTCGGCGCTAGCCGCCTTCGGGTTCTTGACCATGGCTACATCAGCATGGTGTTGCGGATCAGTCCGACTGCGACGCCCTCGAGTTCGAAGCTCGCGTCGTCGGGCTGGACGACGATCGTCTTGAACTCCGGGTTCTCGGCCAGCAGTTCGATGTGGTGCTTGGTCCGGCGCAGGCGCTTGACCGTCACGTCGTCGCCCAGGCGCGCGACCACGATCTGGCCGTTCTTTGCCTCCTTGGCCTTCTGCACGGCGAGCAGGTCGCCATCCATGATGCCGGCGTCGCGCATGCTCATGCCACGGACCTTGAGCAGGTAGTCGGGACGGCGCGCGAACAGCGAGGCCTCGACGACGAAGGACTGGTCGATATGCTCCTGGGCCAGGATCGGCGAGCCGGCGGCGACCCGGCCGACCAGCGGCAGCGTGAGCTGGGCCAGGCTCGGCAGCGGCAGGCTGAACTGCTTGCCGATCTGGCTGAAGCGCGCCTCGTTGAGCGCGCGCAATGTGTCAGACTTCAAGCGGATGCCGCGCGAGGTGCCGCCCACCAGTTCGATCACACCCTTGCGCGCGAGCGCCTGCAGATGCTCCTCGGCGGCATTGGCCGAGCGGAAACCCAGTTCGGCGGCGATCTCGGCACGCGTGGGCGGAGCGCCGGTGCGCTCGATGGCGCTCTGCACCAGGTCGAGGATCTGCTGCTGACGCTCGGTGAGTTTGGGGCTGTCGATCATGGTCGGCTGTCGATTTGTCCAGTGACTGTATTTTTATCCAGATAGGCGCCCATGGCAAGCAGCATCGGCAAGGTCGTGATCCTGGGCACCGGCGGCACGATCGCCGGCACGGCCGCAAGCGCGGGAGACAACGTCGGCTACACCGCCGCGCAGCTCGGCGTGGCGCAGCTGGTGGCTGCCGTGCCGCCTTTGACGGGGATGGCGCTCGAGGCCGAGCAGGTCGCGCAGGTGGACAGCAAGGACATGACGATCGAGGTGCTACATCGGCTGGCCGCGCGCGTGCAGACCCACCTGGACCGGACCGAGGTCGCCGGCGTCGTCGTCACGCATGGGACCGACACGCTGGAGGAGACCGCCTACGCGCTGCACCGGGTGCTGCGCGCCGACAAGTCGGTGGTGCTGACGGCCGCGATGCGGCCGGCGACCTCGCTGCAGGCCGATGGTCCGCAGAACCTGCTGGACGCCGTGACGCTGGCCCAAACGGCCGGGCAGGGCGGCGTGGTCGCGGTGCTGGGCGGGCGCGTGTGGGCCGGCAGCGAGTTGCGCAAGGTACACAGCTACCGGCTCGAAGCCTTCGACGGCGGCGATGCGGGCGCGCTGGGCTGGATCGAGGAGGGCACCTGGCGCGGACTGCGCACCTGGCCGGCTTCAACCGGCATGGGCCTGACTGCCCTGCCGGCGTCGGACACCGACGCCCCCTGGGTCGCACTCGTCACCTCGCATGCGGGCGCCACCGGCCGCGAGGTCGACGCCCTCGTTGCCGCCGGCGCGCGTGGGCTCGTCGTCGCCACCACGGGCAACGGCACCGTGCACAAAGCCCTGCAGGCCGCGCTGCAGCGCGCGCTGGCCGCCGGCGTCGTCGTGCTGCGGGCGTCGCGTTGCGCCGCCGGCGGCATCGTCGGCCAGGCCGACACGCGGTTCGAATCTGCCGGCACGCTGACGCCGGCACAAGCCCGCATCGAACTCGTGCTTCGGCTGCATGGGCATACTGCGCCAGCCTGATTGCGCCGCACTGCGGCAACTTCATGAATGCATCGCCCGACATGTGGTCCGATCGCAGCACCGCCCTGGCCGACGCGCTGGCGCGCGTGGCGTTGGGTGATCGTGCGGCATTCGGCACGCTTTATCGGGCCACGAGCGCACATCTCTTTGGCGTCGTCCTGCGTATCAACCCCGATCGAGGACAGGCCGAGGACATCTTGCAGGAGATCTACGTCGGCATCTGGCACGCCGCGCAGGGGTTTGACCCCCTGCGCAGCCAGCCGATGACCTGGCTCACCAGCATTGCACGCCACCGCGCGATCGACAGCCTGCGTAGGCGCAAGGCCGAGGTCGCGACGGTCAGCAGCCATGTCGTGGACGATGATGGCGAAGAGACCGACCGCCTGGCGCGGATCCCCAGTGGCGCCGCCGGTCCTCTCGATCTGCTGCAGCAGGCGGCCGAAGCCCGTGCGGTGGGGCACTGCGTGCGGCAGCTGTCGGCCGAGCAGCAGCAGTGCGTGGCGCTGGCGTACTACCAGGGCCTGTCGCACGCCGAGGTCGCTGCGCACCTGGCGCAGCCGCTGGGCACCGTCAAGAGCTGGATACGGCGTGCCCTGCTGGCTTTGAAGGACTGCCTCGGGCGTGCGGCCGGCGCGGTGGTGAGCTGACATGGACTACGGCCGCCGCGAACTCGCCGATCGCCTTGCCGCCGCCTACGTGCTGGGCACGCTCGAGGGTGCCGCGCGGCGCCGCTTCGAGTCCCTGCTGCCGGCGCATCCGGCGCTGCGCGAAGCCGTCACGCAGTGGCAGCTGCGCCTGGCTCCGCTGTCGACCAGCGTGCCGCCGGTGACGCCGCCCGATGCGGTGTGGGCGCGCATCGAGACCCGTGTCTTCGGCGCGGCGCCGGCGGCCGCGGCACTGCCCTGGTGGCAGCGCGTGGCGCCGTGGCGTGCCCTGAGCGGCGTGGCCACGGCCGCGGCGCTGGCGCTGTTCATGGTCGCGAGCCAGACACCGGCGCCGCAGGCGCCGATCGTCGTCGTGCTGGGCAACAACCCCGAGGCCGCGCAGGTGCTGAACGCCAGCTTCGTCGCCAGCGTCACGGCCGACGGCCGGGCGCTCGTCCTCAAGCCCTTGACTGAGCTGAGTCTCAGGCCGGGCCGGGCGCTCGAACTGTGGGCAGTGCCCGCGCAGGGCGCGCCTCGCTCGCTGGGCCTGGTGCGCGCGGCAGGCGCGACCACGCTGCTGCGCACGCAGCTGCTGCGCGACACCGCGGCCTTCGCGGTCAGCGTCGAGCCCGAAGGCGGATCGCCCACCGGGGTGCCGACCGGCCCCATCGTCTCGCTCGGCAAGCTTCAGAGCTGAGCCGGTCAAGACCCCTCCCGCAGCACCGCCTGCATCCGATCGGTCGCAGGCCGCGTAAGTGGGCCTGGATGCCGCATCGCGGCGTCGATGTCCGGCACCCCTGGTGCCGCCCACTGCCCGAAGGAGACCGATCTTGAAGACTACCCACCGCATCGGCGGCACGCTGGCCGCGATCCCCATCGCGCTGGCTGCGCTGTCCGGCAACGCCCTGGCATCCAGCCACCGCGAGGCGCCGTTCATCACGACCGTGCCCAAGGTCGACGCGACCGACTTCTACATGTTCCGCAGCTACGAGAGCGGCCGCGGCGACCACGTCACGCTGATCGCCAACTACCTGCCGCTGCAGGACGCCTACGGCGGCCCGAACTACTTCGCGCTCGATCAGAACGCGCTCTACGAGATCCATGTCGACAACAACGGGGACGCCAAGGAAGACCTCACATTCCAGTTCCGGTTCAAGAACACGCTGGCCAACAACGGCGCCGGCGTCAGCCTGAACATCGGCGGCAAGTCGGTGGGCATCCCGCTGATCCAGGCCGGTGCGGTGGCCAACGTGAAGGACGGCAACCTGCAGGTCGCCGAGACCTACACGGTCAACGTCGTGCGCGGCGACCGCCGCGGCGGCGCCATGCAGGCGGTGACGCAAACGGCCAACGGGAGCGCGACGTTCGACAAGCCGGTCGACAACATCGGCACCAAGACCATTGCCGACTATGCCGGCTACGCCGCCAAGCATGTCTACAGCGTCAACATCCCGGGCTGCGCCATGCCGGGCCGCGTCTTCGTCGGTCAGCGCCAGGATCCGTTCGCGGTCAACCTCGGCACGATCTTCGACCTCGTGCACGCGCCGGCCTCGGTAATCACCGATCCGACGCTGATCGGCGCCGCGCCCAACACGCTGGCCGACAAGAATGTCACCACGCTTGCGCTCGAAGTCCACAAGAGCTGCCTGACGAACGGCGACGACGTGATCGGCGGCTGGACCACGGCCAGCATGCGCCAGGCGCGCCTGCTGGACGGCAAGCCCGGCATCGGCCACCAGGCCAGCGAGAAGGCCGGTGGGGCCTGGGTGCAGGTGTCGCGCCTGGGCATGCCGCTGGTCAACGAAGTCGTGATCGGCCTGAAGGACAAGGACAAGTTCAACGCGTCCAAGCCCGCAGGCGATGCGCAGTTTGCAGACTACGTGACGAACCCGACACTGCCAGCGCTGCTGGAGATCGCGCTCGGCCTGCCGAACATCGCGCCGACGAACTTCCCGCGCACCGACCTGGTCACGACCTTCCTCACCGGCATCAAGGGCATCAACCGGCCCAAGTCCGTGACCGCCTCGGAGATGCTGCGCCTGAATACCGCGTTCGCGCCGGTGCCGTTCGCACAGCAGAACCGGCTGGGCATCGTCGGCAACCTCCTGGCCGGTGGCAGCGACTACGCCGGATTCCCGAACGGCCGCCGGCCCAAGGACGACGTCGTCGATATCGCGCTCGTCGCCGTGATGGGTGGGTTGTGCATGGCCAACGGCAACACGGACGCGCTCGGCTTCGGCGCGGCGTGCAAGCCCTCCGCCGTGCCGCTCGGCGCGACGGCGTTCAAGCTGCACGATGCGGTCGACCAGGCCGTGGTGCCGCTGCTCGCCGGATTCCCGTACCTGAACACGCCGATTCCCGGCAGCAAGTGAGGGACGCGCCATGACGATGAACAAGCTGTTGGTTGCGGTGCCGCTGGCGGCGCTGCTCGGTGCCTGTGGCGGCGGCGCCGGCGCCGTTGCCGAGGCGGTGGTCGAGCGCGCCGTGCCGGCGAGCGCGACGGCGTCGCCGCAGGCGTACGCACAGTTCGCGAACTCGGAGCCGGCCGACGACCGGGCCGAACCGCTCGAGGTCGGCATGCTCACGCCGCCGACCTCGGAGTCCGCCGAGCCGGTCGACCTGCGTTGACTTCGCGACTCGGCCGCGCCGGCTGGAGCAATCCGATGCATCCAAGACTCGCCCAGGGACTGGCCGGACTGCTGGTCGGCGCCGTGACGGCGCTGCAGGCGGCGCCGTTCACGCCCGCCAGCGATGGCGACATCGTGGAGCGCCTGCCGGCGCGCGCCGATGCGGCGGCACGCCGGCAACGGGCCGAGCTGGCCCGCGAGCCGGGCCTCTTGCCGCTCGCGCTGAGCGTCGCGCGCGCCGCGATCGATCGCGCGCGGCGCGCGGGCGATCCGCGCGAACTCGGTCTGGCCCAGGCCGCGCTCGCACCCTGGTGGAGCCGGCATGACGCACCGGCGCCGGTGCGGCTGCTGCGCGCGACCATCCGGCAAAGCCAGCACGACTTCGACGCCGCCTTGACGGACCTCGATGCCCTGGTGCGCGATCCGGCGGTGCCGCTGCCGATCCAGGCCCAGGCGGGGCTGACCCGCGCTGGCGTGTTGCAGGTGACCGGCCGCTGGGCCGATGCCGGAGCAGCTTGCCGCGACCTGCAGGCGGCCCGCTATGCCGCGTTGGGCGCGGCGCTGTCGTTGCCGGCAAGGGCTTGCGAGGCCGAACTCCGCAGCCTGGCCGGGTCGCCGCGCGCGGCCGCCGCGGAACTGGCAGCGCTTGCGCGCGCGGCGCCTGCGGACCGCTGGCTCGCCCTCGTCCGGGCCGAACTGGCCCAGCGCATGGGCGACGACGCCTCGGCGCGCCACCTGTTCCTGGCCGCCACCCGCGGCGCCGACGATCCCTACGCCCTGGGCGCATTCGCCGACTGGCTGCTCGACCGCGGCGAGGCGCGCACGGTGCTGACGCTGCTGGCCGACGGCCCGAGCGAGGCCGATGCGCTGCGGCTGCGCCGCTCGATCGCATTGCGCCGCGTGGGCGACCCGCAGGCGGCGGCCGCGGCGTCCGACATGAAGGCACGCTTCGCGGCGGCGCGCCAGCGCGGCGAGAACCTGCATGCGCGCGAGGAGGGCCGTTTTGCGCTCGACGTGCTCGACGACCCGGCGGCGGCACTCGCGCTGGCGCGCGAGAACTGGGCGCGCCAGAAGGAGCCTGCCGATGCGGTGCTGCTGTGGCGCGCCGCGCAGGCCGCTGGCCGGCCCGCAGTGGCGGCCGAAGCGCTGCGGCAATGGGCTCCCGAGCCGGCACGCATCGACGTGCGCCTGGGCGCGGCGGCGTCGAAGGGGCCGGCATGAACGCCAGCCACTTCAGGTCGGGACTCGCGGCGCTCCTGCTGGCCGGCGCGTACGCGCAGGCGCCGGCCCACAAGGCGAGCGATGCCTACCTCACCTGGCGCGTGGACGGCGCCGTGATCGAGCAGCGCATCGACATCGCGCTGCGCGACATCGACCGCGATCTCGCACTCGATGCCGACGACGATGGCCAGCTGAGCTGGGGCGAAGTGCGCTCGCGCTGGAGCGAGATCGAGCGCCTTGCGGCCGCGTCCGTGCACGTCGATGCCGATGGCCAGGCTTGCGTGGTGGCTGCGCGTGCGACACCGCAGCTCGACGCGCATGTCGACGGCCGCTACGCAGTGCTTCGGTCGACGCTGCGCTGCGCGCGGCCGGTGCGGCGCCTCGGCGTGGATTACCGGCTGTTCGCCGCCAGCGACCCGACGCACCGTGGCATTGCCCGCATCGTCGCGGAACACGAAGACAGCGCGGTGCTCGTGCCGGCGGCCGGGCCGCAATCGTGGCCGCTGGCGGCCGAGCCGCTGCGCGACCGCCCGCGCGGTCTTCTCGGCTTTGTCGCCGAGGGCGCGCACCACATCGCGATCGGTCTGGACCACATCCTCTTCCTGGTGACCCTGCTGATCGTCGCGGTCTGGCGGCGCGAAGGCCGCGCCTGGCTGCCGCGCGCGACCGCGGGCTCGGCCTGGCGCGAGACGCTGCGGCTGGTGACGGCGTTCACGCTGGCCCATTCGCTGACCCTCGGTCTGGCGACCGCGGGCGTGCTGGCACCACCGTCGCGCTGGGTCGAATCGCTGATCGCCGCGAGCGTCCTGGTCGCCGCGGTCGACAACCTCTGGCCACTGCTGCCCGGCCCGCGCTGGCCGATCGTGAGCGTGTTCGGCCTCGTCCATGGCTTCGGATTCGCGGGCCCGTTGCAGGACCTCGGCCTGCACGACGGCAACCTGGCGCTGCCGCTGCTGGGCTTCAACGTCGGTGTCGAACTCGGGCAGCTGGCATTGATCGCGCTGCTGCTGCCGCTGGCCTGCATCTTCCGGCGCGAGCGGCTCTACGAGTTGGCCGTCGTGCGTGCAGGCTCGGCCGGCGTGGCGCTGCTGGCGCTGACCTGGACCGTCGAGCGCAGCCTCGAGGTCACGCTGTGGCCGTGAGCGGGACTGTGTCCGATCCGGCGGCGGTCGCGTGAGTGGCCCGGACGCGCCCGCATCGCCAGCGATCGAGGGCTGCGAGCGAGTGCCGGCGGCGCGGCGTCATGCGCGGTCAGGTCGGCCTTGTCTGCCCGAAGCCGGCCCGACCCCCCCGGTAACCCCACGGTAACAGCGGGCATGGGATACCAGGCTTCCAGCCCGCGCAGTCTGTGGCGAGGGGCCTCGGTTGCCGGACTTCCCCGGCCGCATGACACTCGCCCATGGTCCTCCCAGCCGACGCATCGACCGCCACCGCCGACGCCGGGCCGCGCTGGCAACTGCTGCTGCTCGGCCGGCCGGCGCTGGTCGAACTGGCGTCGACCCGCCGCATCGAGTTGCGACCGAAGGATGCCGCGCTGCTGGCGCTCGTCGACCTGGCGGGGCCGATCGAGGCCGGGCGGCTCGCTTCCTGGCTGTGGCCGGGTGCGAACCGGCGCCAGGCCGATACGAGCCTGCGCCAGCGTCTGTTTCGATTGCGGCGCGACACGGCGTCCACGCTGGTCGCGACCGGGACGCTGCTGAGTCTGGCGGCCGATGTCCGGTCCGACCTGGACGGCACGCTGGCACGCATCGCCCTGGACGCGGCCGCCGGCCGCGATGACCTGCTGGGCGACCTGCAGTTCGACGATCTGCCCGAGCTCGCGCAATGGCTGAACGAGGAGCGCCAGAAGTGGCACGAGCGGCGCGACGAGGCGCTTGCAGCGGCCGCCCAGGCCTGCGAGGAGGCCGGCTCGATCGCGCGCGGGCTGGTCTATGCGCTGCGTCTCGTCGAGAGCCAGCCGCTGGCCGAGCACGCGCGGCGCCGCGTGATGCGACTGCATTACCTGCGCGGCGATCGCGCGGCCGCGATTGCGGCCTTCGAGGATCTCGAACGATGCCTGAAGGACGAACTCGGAGCGCGCCCGTCGGCCGAATCGATCGAGTTGCTGGCGATGATCGAGCGCGAGGGAGCCAGTCTGCCGGCACGACGACGGGTCGCGCCCGTGACTCTGACACGGCCGCCGCGGCTGATCGGGCGCGCTCAGGAGCTCGCGGCGCTCGCCCACGCCTGGGCAACGGGGCAGGTCTTCCAGCTGTCGGGCGAGGCCGGCATCGGCAAGAGCCGGCTGCTGGCCGACTTCGTGGCCGGCGAGCCGGGCATCGTGTCGGTCAGGTCGCGCCCGGGTGATGCCGGCGTCGCGCATGCGCTGCTCGCGCGCCTGGTGCGCGCCGTGATCGCGGCCCATCCGCTACCGCTCGAACCGGCGCGCGCAAAGGCGTTGGCGCTGGTGGTGCCCGAACTCGGCGAACCGGCGGCGCTGAGCGGCACCGCGCAGCGGATGGCCGTGATCCGCGCGGTCGAGGCCTGCCTCGCCGACGCGATGCAGGCCGGGCTGACGGCCGTGATCGTCGACGACCTCCATGTCGCCGACGACGCGAGCGTCGAGCAGCTGCAGTGGCTGATGCAGTCCGACGAACTGGAGCGACTGCGCTGGGGCGTGGCGATGCGACCCGGCGACGTCGGGCGGGCCGTGACCAGCTGGCGCGCCGCGCTCGAGGACGCACAACGTCTGCTGGACTGCAGCCTGTCGCCGCTGACGCTGCCGCAGCTCGCTGAGCTCATCGAGTCGATCGGCGTGCCCGAGCTCGACGCGGCCACGCTGGCACCCGCACTTCTGCGGCACAGTGGCGGCAACCCCTTGTTCGCCCTCGAGACCCTGCGCGATCTGGTCGTGACCGAGGCCGCCGGGCCAGGCCGGGCCGCGCGCCTGCCGCAGCCTGCGAGCGTGAATGCGCTCGTCGAGCGTCGCCTCATGCAGTTGTCGCCGGAAGCACTCAAGCTCGCGCGCGTGGCAGCCCTGTCGGGCACGGACTTCCACGCCGAACTGGCCGCCGCGGTGCTGGAGCAGCACCCGCTCGACATGGCCGAGCCCTGGCGCGAACTCGAAGCCGCGCAGGTGATCCGCGACGGCGCCTTCGCGCACGACCTGATCCTCGAGGCCACCCGTGCCAGCGTGCCGGACGCGATCGCCGAGTTGCTGCACGAGCGCATCGCGCGCCATCTCGAGTCCCGACGCCGCCCGCCCGCGGCGATCGCGCCGCACTGGGTCGGTGCGGCAAAGTGGCTCCGCGCCGGCGATGCCTACGCGGCGGCCGCGCGCCAGGCGCGGACCGCGTCGCAGCGCTCGCACGAACTCGAGTACTGGTCGAGCGCCGCACAGGCTTACGAGTTTGCCGGCGCGCGCGACCTGTCCTTCCAGGCGCGCTGCGACAGCGTGCAGGCGCTGATCGTCGTGCGCGGTGTCGCGCCGGCGCGCGAACTGGCCGCGGCGCTCGTCGCCGCGGCCGCGGGCGAGGCCGAGCGCGTGACGGCCCTGCTGGCCCAGGCGACGGCCGCGTTGATGGGCGCCGACCATGCGGTCGGCATCGACGCAGCGGTGCAGGCGGGGGCGCTCGCGCATCGGCTCGGCCAGCCGGGCCTGGCGCTGGAGGCCGCCTGCCTGCGGGCGGTCGGTCTGGCGCAGGCCGGCCGCGCGCCGGAGGGGCTGGCGGTCATCGAGCCGCATCGCGAATGGGTCGAACGCGAGGGAACGCCGCAGCAGCGAGGGCGCTTCTGGGCTGACTACGCCTATGCGCTGAATGCCGTGCGCCGCCTGCGCGACACGGCTCATGCGCTCGATCAGGCGATCGCCAATGCCCAAGCGCTGGGCGATCTTGCCGAACTGGCCACGCTGACCTGCAACCTGGCCACGGTGAAGGGCAACCTGGGGCTTGTCGACGAGGCCCTGACATTGGCCCATCGGGCGCTGAACCTGCAGACTGAACTCGGTGCAACCGACGGGCCGGAAGGAGGCGTCGTGCAGGCCTACGCGGGCCTGTATTGCGGCATGGCCGGGCGCTACCGCGAATCGCTGCAACACCTGGACGCGGCCCTGGCCTGCTTCACGCACGACCGCCAGGCCCTGTGGACCGCCGTCGCGGCCAATCACAAGGTGCAGATCCTGATCGAACTCGGCCAGTACGCACGGGCACGCCAGGCGCTGGACTACGAGCAGCCGTCGGTTGCCACCGTCCAGGCGCGTCGCACCACGCTGGCAGCACGAATCGACCGCGTGCTCGGCCAGCGGTCGCCCGAGCAGCTGCGGGCGGCGCTCGCCGTGCTCGGTGCTGGCGACGACGCCCATGTGCGCATGCACCTGATGCTCGAGGCGGCCGTCGACAGCGAGCCTGACGAGGCCATGCGGCTGTGCGACGAGGCGCTGTGCCTGGCGACGCAGCTCGAGTTCGCCGGCGTCACGTTGAAGGCGAGGCTGCGGCACGCCCAGGCGCAATGGCTCGCCGGCCGGGCCAGGCCGGCCGCACGCGCCATGCGCGAGCTGGTCGAGCAGATGGCCAGCCTGCAGCCGGCGGACCTGTACGTCGGCGAGGCCTGGTGGATCGCGGCCCAGGTATTCGACGCCAGCGGCGATGGCGACCAGTCGCTGATGGCGCTCGCTCGTGGGGCCCAGTGGGTCCGCCGGGTTGCACTGCCGCAGGTTCCGGACGAATACCGCGACAGCTTCCTGCTGCGCAATCCGACCAATCGCGCACTGCTGGCAGCAGCCGACCGGCGCCTGGTAACGCCCCGGTAACGGCAGCGCGCCACCCTCGGTCCCGCACCGGCCCGCGGTGGGCCGGACCCGAGGTCGCAAGCGACCGTGAAAGGACACCACCATGCTCGAGATCCGCCTGCGTCGCGCCCGCCGCGACCGTTACTGCTGCCGCGCTGCACGCCTGACGCTGGGTGCGCTGGCGTTCGCCTTGGCGACGTCGGCCAGCGCCCAGATCGTGACGATGAAATATGTCGTCAACAACCTTGGCAACCTCAAGGGCGAGGATGGCGCCGCCGTCTCGGCCTGGGCCCTCAACGAGGCTGGCCAGGTCGTCGGCCAGTCGGCCACGGCCAATGGCCAGACTCGGGGGTTCCGCACCGGCGCGAACCGCCCGATCACGGCGGCGGACGATCTCGGCACGCTGGGTGGCGCCTTCAGCGCAGCCTATGCGATCAACAACCAGGGGCAGGTGGCGGGTGACGCCGACACGGCTGTGGCCGGCCCGCTCGGCTCGGTGGTTCGGCGCGCCTTCCGGCGCGACCCCGGCGGCAGCATGATCGACCTCGGCACGCTGGCGCCGAACGGCGGCGTCAACGGTTTCAACAACAGCGGTGCGCGCGGCATCAACGATGCGGGCATGGTGGTCGGGTACGCCACGGTGCCCGTCGACAGCTGCGGGTCGGTCTCGCAGGCCTTCCGCACCGCGCCGAATTCGCCGATCAACCCGAGTCTGGACCGGCTCGGCACCCTCGTGCCGGCACCGTTTGCCAATTGCCGATCGAGCATCGCGTGGGCTGTCAACGGGCCGGGCCTGATCGTCGGCGACAGCGCGACCGTCGTCACGACCGGCGTGCCGAACCACGCGTTCCGCTGGGCACCGGCCACCGGAATGATCGACCTCGGCACCCTGGGCGGGCGCGACAGCCAGGCCCTGGCAGTCAACGATCGCGGCGAGATCGTGGGCCAGTCGCAGGTGCCACTCGATCCGACCGGCAACCCGTTCAACAGCCCACGCGCCTTCCTGGGGCAGGGCAGCCTGGTGCCGCGCATGATCGACCTCGGCACGCTGGGCGGCACCTACAGCAGCGCCAGCGGCATCAACTCGCGCGACCCCTACGACAGCCAGGTCGTGGGCACGGCGAGTACCACCGGCGACGCGGCCTTTCGTGCCTTCCTGTGGACCGGCAACCTGCTCAACGGCGGCACCATGGTCGACCTCAATACGCGCATCGCGTCGGGCACCGGCTGGCAACTGATCGGTGCACGGTCCATCAACAACAAGGGGCAGATCATCGGCACGGCGTGGCGTGACGGCGTGCCCTTCGTGGGCTACGCCGTGCGGCTCGATCCTTCGGACGTGGCGGTCGACGTGCTGAAGGCGGCGCTCGCCGATCCCGCCTACGGCCTGACGCCGGGGCAGATGAACAGCCTGGGCGACAAGCTCGCCAACGCCTATGTGTCGATCCAGCAGGGCCTGTTCAAGCAGGCGACGAACCAGTTGAACGCCTTCGTCAACTCGGTGGAGGTGGCCGTGGCCAACGGGAAGATGTCGGTCGTCACCGGCAGCGCGCTGGTCGCGAGTGCCAAGGCCATCATCGCCACGTTGACCTAGGCCGCGCAAGCGCTGGCCGCCACCGACTCAGGCGACGCTGAGTGCCACGTCGATGTTGCCGCGCGTGGCGTTGCTGTACGGGCAGACCTCGTGCGCGGTGGCGACCAGCGCCTCGGCCGCGCTGCGCTCCATGCCGGGCAGGCTGACGACCATCGCCACCGCGATGCCGAAGGCGCCCGGCTTGCCGGTCATCGGGCCAATGCTGACATCGGCGTTGATCGAGACCTCCGAGGTCAGCGCGATCTTCTGGCGCGCGGCCACGGCCTTGAGCGCGCCGATGAAGCAGGCCGAGTACCCGGCGGCGAAGAGCTGCTCGGGGTTGGTGCCCGGGCCGCCATCGCCGCCGAGTTCCTTGGGCGTGGACAACTGCAGCTTGACGCGTCCGTCGGACGATTCGGTGGTGCCGGTGCGGCCGCCGGTGGAGGCGGCGTGGGCGGTATAGACGGCTTTGTCGATGGCCATGGAAAAATCCCTTTCGGAGCGGTTGGAGAACGCGGCCTTCAGGCCGCGCGGGGGGTGGATCCGGTGAGCTGGCTGCGCAGGGCCTTCAGGCGCGCCGTGAGCGCGGCCAGTTCGTCGAGTTCGCAGCCTGCAGCGCAGGCGATCGTGCCCGGCACGGCCTGGGCCTTGCGCTTGAGCGCGCGACCCGTGCGGGTGAGCTGCACACGCACACGCCGTTCGTCGGCGCTGTCGCGCAGGCGCTGCACGAGGCCGGCAGCCTCGAGCCGCTTGAGCAGCGGCGTCAGCGTGCCGGAGTCGAGCATCAGGCGTTCACCGAGCTGTGTCACGGTGATGCCGTCGCTCTCCCACAGCGCCAGCATCGCCAGGTATTGCGGGTAGGTCAGGCCCAGCGGGTCGAGCAGGGGCTTGTACAGCTTGGTCATCGCGAGCGACGACGAGTACAGCGCGAAACAGAGCTGGTGGTCGAGGCGGAGCCAGCGGTCGTCGGCAGGGGGCAGGGCGCGCGTCGGCATGGCCCTGAATATCGAGCACAACTGAATTGTGTGCAATCTAATCGATCGACGGCCCTGAGGCCGGCAGGGGCATGCCGGCACGCGGCGTCGACCGCCGGATTCGGCCCTTCACAGAGCTTTACGCCTGCATCACGTCGCGCCGTGAACGGCGGCATGGGCACGGCCGTTGTGGACAGGCGCCGGGTCGATCCGATCCGGCACAACCCCCGTCGAAGGAGATGCATACGTGAACAACAGGAAACCTCTGATCGCCGCCGTGGCACTGGCCGCTGGGCTGTCGGCCGGTGTCGCCCGTGCCCACGGCGACGACGACGTGCGCTGGTCGGTCACCGTCGGTTCGCCGACAGCGGTACCGGTCTATCGCCAGGCAATGCCGGTTGCAGTGATGCCGCAGGGCCTGGCCCATCGCCAGCCCACGCGCTGGGACATCGACGGCGACGGCATTCCGAATCGCTACGACCGGGTCTACAACCCGCGCTGGGACATCGACGGCGACGGCATCCCGAATCGCTACGACCGGGTCTACAACCCGCAATGGGACCGCGACGGCGACGGCATCCCGAACCGCCGCGACCCGCGTCCGGACCTTCCGCAGCGCGGCGGCTGGGGCCGTTGAGCCGGCGGCGCCGCGCCCGGTCTCAGGACGCGGCGGCCTGCAGCGCCTCGATCTGCTCGTTCAACTCGAGCCAGCGCTCCTCGAGCATCGCGGTCTCGGCCGCGATGTGATTGAGACGCCGGCCCATCTCGGCGATTTCGGCCGGGGCGAGCGTGCCGGCAGCCAACCCCTGCTCGGCGGCCGCTTTCTCGGCCGCCAGGGCCGCCAGCCGCCGGTCGATCTGCGCGATCTCGTTGCGCAGCGGCCGCGTGGTGTCGGCCAGCCTGCCGCGCGCCTGCGCCTTGGCCTTGCGGTCGTCGCGCGCGTTCGGGGCCGGCGCCTGCACTTTCGCCTGGGCTGCCGCGACCGTGGGCTTGGGTGCGTCGATCTTGGCGGCAGGGGCCAGGGCCTCACCGGTATTGGCGCCGCGCACCGCCGCGCGGCTGAGTTCGAGCAGCCAGCGCTGGTAGTCGTCGAGGTCGCCGTCGAAGTCCTCGACCCCGCCGCGCGTGACGAGCCAGAACTCGTCGCAGACTTCGCGCAGCAGCGCGCGGTCGTGGCTGACCAGCAGCACCGTGCCCTCGAATTCGTTGAGCGCGATCGACAGCGCCTCGCGTGTGTTGAGGTCGAGATGGTTGGTCGGCTCGTCCAGCAGCAGCAGGTTCGGGCGCTGCCACACGATGGTGGCCAGTACCAGGCGTGCGCGCTCGCCGCCCGACAGCGTGCCTACGCGCTGCTGCACCATCTCGCCCTCGAAGCGGAACTGGCCGAGGAAGTTGCGCAACTCCTGCTCGCGCGCATTCGGGCTGACCTCGCGCGCCAGGCGCACCATGCGCTGCATCGGCGTGTCGTCCTCGCTGAGCAGATCCATCTCCTGCTGCGCGAAGTAGCCGATCGACAGGCCCTTGCCCTCCGTGACCGTGCCGCCCAGCGCTGGCAACACGTGGGCGATGGTCTTGACCAGCGTCGACTTGCCCTGCCCGTTGGCGCCGAGCACGCCGATGCGCTGGCCGGCCATCACGGTGCGGTTGACGTTCTTCACGATGGC
>Ga0209682_10000160_pt1 | contig 22309 bp, 13 predicted proteins | sample DOMMetBare2Fresh_2_FD_187471 | JGI IMG/M metagenome (GOLD analysis project Ga0209682, IMG submission 187471) | Wetland sediment microbial communities from St. Louis River estuary, USA, under dissolved organic matter induced mercury methylation -... | ecosystem: Environmental > Aquatic >... | reverse complement strand
TTGTAGAAGAAACCGTAGCGGTACCCGGTCGAGTTGTCGTCCTTCTTCCTTCGCAACGCGATGGTAGGATCTGCGGTCGTTCCCCGCCAGTGCGCTTTGGGCCTTCCCTCGAACCAACCACCGCCCCGGTCACGGGTGAAATGCCAGACAATCCCATGCACGCAGAGAGCCTTTTCCTTCTCCGAAGACGCCGGTCGCAACGCCCGCGTGACGTTCCTGATCTCGCGGAATGCCGTCGACAGGTTTTTGTTCGGCGAGATCCGAACCTCCAGAGACCGCAGCCCCCGATCGCCACCGCAGATCTCTTGCGCAAGCTGCGCCGTGAGCTGACCATCGAACAGGCTGCTACAGGCCGGCCAGATGCGTCTGAAGAAACGGACGAACCATTGCAGACCCGGCGTCATGGGCCGCTGTACGAGGTGGCGATAGAGCAGGCAGCGGACGCGGACCGTCTGCCAGAAAAGCTCCGCGAAGAGGGCATCCTTGGAATCCTCCCTCTCCTCCAGATACTGGAGCCCCAGCGCGATCCATTGCATCTCAGGAGACCTTGCACCACTATGGACAATGGGGAATATGGGGTCCCAATCCCAGATATCTTCCACCTTTGGAGGTCTCGGGTTGCGTCGCGCATCGATCAAAGAGCGATAGAGAAACCGGATGGCGGCGAACCGCGAACCATCCGACAGCTTTCCAACCCGGAGGTCTTCCAACGCAAGGGCGAGAGTCGTGGCGGCACCAGGCCCGAGCCGCTCGCGGACCTTCTCCAGGACCGTAGTACGGAGAAAGCTCCGGAAATCCTCCTCCCCTCTCCGCTGCTCCAAAAAGGCCGCGAGCACATAGCGCGCCACCGCGGCACGCAGGAGCCAGTCCGCCATGGCCTTTCCTTCCTGAAGCGCGGCACCGGGACTCTCGAAGACATCGTCCTTGAGGCCGGACTCGGCGAGACCTCGAAGGGTGCTGATCCAGATCCGATCGAAATCGAAACAACAGTTGAGATGGACATGGGGCTCGGCAAAACCCTTGTCCCGCAAACGGCGGTCGAGGAGAGGCGAGACCGCATCCACCTTCCAGGGCCCTGACGAGGCCGGGTCCAGGGCTGCCGGCAACAGGTCCGGGGGAAGGGCGAAGCTCAGCCATCGCCAATAGGTCCGGGCGCTCCCATCCCCATGCGGACCCGGAGGTCCGGCCGGCTCGAGGTCGAGACAAGGAACGGCCTGGGCACCGCGCCTCTCAAGAAAACGTCGGGCGACTCTTCGCAGATAGCTTCCGAGGGAGGGGCCATGCCCGCCTTTGAACCAGAGATCGTCGCGAATAGCCACCAGTTCGTCGAGCGCGATCGAGGGATGCCTTGGCAAGAGGTCCTGCTCCGCCCGGCGCCAGAGTTTGGAGGTCTCGCCGCCCAAGGTTGAATCCAGGGACGTGAGGCCCAGCTCAAGCCCGGCCTCCGAAGCGAGGGGATAGGCTACGACCTCAGCCACCACGTGGGCGATCGGGATGAGGGCGGTCCGGGAGGCGTTCACGGAGCCGGCGTCTCGTCGAGCTTTTTTTGGATCGCCTTGATCTCTTGAGCCCTGGATTCCCAGAGGCTCCCCAGGGCTGGGGAGAGTCGATTTCTGACCGAGTCTGGAACAGCAAATTCGGGTGACAAGAGGATGTCGAGTCGAATGAGCCACTCTTCGCTCAAGGAGCGATCCTCGGCTGATCTCTTCGGATTCCAGAGCTCACGCAGGTCATCGCCCAGCCTCTTCCAATCCTCTTCGGCCACCTCATCTTTCGGCTGGGCCTTCAGCGCATCTTCATTTCCATTCGGCAGGAGGATGTCGCTGATGTAGCGCAACCAATGGAAGGCCAGCCAATCGAGGAGCACTTCGGTTTCCGTACTCTTCTTCCTCTTCTTCGCTTCTTGCACCACCTTGCGCCAAGCGAAGCTGAGCCGGTCGAAGTGCCGGAAGGAAATCCAGTGCGGCGTCGGCCAAACCCGTTGCCGGTCCCCCTGTGTCACGCGGACCAGACTGAAATCAAAGGGCCCCGGAGTCAAGGGCTCTCCTATCAGGAGGTCTTCTCCTGATAGGGCCATAAGATCGTGCAACACCGTGAGCCAGGCAGTCGGCCGAGGAGCCATGTTCTCTCTCGGATTTCCACTGGGAGCAATGCGCCAGCCCTTGTGCTTCGATAGGGCGAGTATTTGACCGTCTCCCAGGGGAGCACGAAGCCATGGCGCCAGGTCCGGGCTCGCCGCCAGATACGACGTATCTAACGATTTCTCGTAACCACGGTTGCCTCTAATGGCGAAGGTACTACAGAGATCCTGCGCCTCCTTGCTGACGTAGCTTTGACCGGAAATGGCGAGAACAGCAGCATCAATCACAATGTTAAGCGTCGTTTCCCATCCCTTATCCCCCTCCCAACAGTCTATGGGGTCTTTGCTATCGACCCGCTTTGGCAGTACGTTCATGATGGAACACCAGAGGTCCACGACTTCTCTCGGGGGCAGATCGAGAATCGCCAATCCACTGTAGGTGTAGTACTCGTCGTCCTTCTTCTCCTCGGAGGTCTCTCGTAGCTGGATGAACTCCAGCAAGGTTCGGGGCGCAGTGCCCACACCTTCAAGCCTGACCGGGAGTTGCTTCAAGAACCACTCGAGGGTCTCGATCTTGCCCTTCGTCTGCTCCTCGCACAGCGCCGGATCGAGCCTGGAAGGGTGGAACATCAGCGCTCCCAGCTGATGCATCACTTCGAGCCGATAGCGCTGAGCAGCAGGAATCAGCTTTCGGAGAGAGTGCGCAGTCAGCTCAGTGGCTATCGAAGTCAGCATTTGCTTCTGCCTCTCGATGCGTACGAAGGCATGCTCGCCGGCTTGCCTGACCAGCTTACCCAACATATTTTGGTAAAAGAGCTCCTCAATAGTGTAGTAGTCACCCAGAATCAGAACAAACAGGCGGGGAACGGAGATCATGCGGAGGAGCCGAAGCAGCTCGAGAGAGGAGGAGGGGTTGAGATAGAAATCCTCGACCGGCAAGATGAAGAGGCTCTCCCGGTATTTCTCATTCTCCCTCATCGTCCCTTCCAAAGCCTTTCGGAGGCGGGCATTGATGTCGAGACTCGCAGTGGCGGACCGGATCACCTCCATTGAATAGACCTCGGGATCGATGTGCTCCGCCCGCTCTCGGAGGTTCCCTTCCCAGGCCAGGACGACATCGTCGCGCAACTTTTCGAAATCCTGGAGTGCTTCGGCCGACCCGGCTTCCAAAACACCCCGTCTCCGGTCCTTGCCTTGGGCGCCACCCTCCTTTCCCAACAAAGCCTGTTCGATACGCACCAGGGTCGCCGCGAGGAAGTTGTGCGTGTGCGCTCCCGGGGCATACTCTAGATCGAGCGGTTCAAGCCAGATCAGCTTCTCCCGCTTGGGCCATAGCTTCTCGAACATCTCGAGCTTTTTTCCGTCATTCTGGAGGTCCTTTTCGGTAGGTACCTTTGCACAGGGGGCCAGAGCCTCTCGGAGAGACAGATACACCGTCGTCTTTCCGCCCCCGGCCTCTCCAGACAGGAAGAAAAGGCGGCTCGCTCGATGAGCGTCCAGGTCGCCCTTGGGCGCTTTGTGGGAGCAATCGCGATCCTCCAGGACCTCCAGTGCCTCCAGCAAGACCGCCGAGATCCGGTCGATCGCCTCCTTCTGGTAGTAGTCCAGCACCTCCAGCTTCAAGGGCCGCGCTTCCGGACGCATCCGCGACTTCGTCATTCCCATCCCTCCTTGCCGATTCTTGAGCAACTCCAGTATAGCGAAAAAGAGGAGGGAGCAACGCCGTGGGTACAGAAACCGTGAGCCACAGGGGCCGGAGCGCCCCGGACCACCGCTGGAGCCCCCTGGCTTGACCAAGCGAGCCAGGAGGCGAGGGTCCCGGCACGGCGCCCACCCCCGGGAATGGAAAACCTCTGGCCGACGTCAGGAGGCGGATTCCCCCTCGGGCGGTTCCGGAAGCTGCGCTCCGTGCCAAACGGCGACAACCCAGACGCGTGCAGAGGGAGTGAAGCGGACCTTCACGGGGCGCAGCGGGTCAGGAGCCGATCCGCTTCCGCCAGGACCTCATCGAGATCGTAGCCCACCCCTTCGACGATCTCCTGCTCGCCGCGGACCAACGCGGCCAGGACCTCCCGCTCCGATTCGTTCCGCCGATACGACTCGATGTCGATCAGGACGGCGGCCTCGCGGCCCTTCTGGGTGATGACGGCGGGTGCTCCAGACTGTCTGAGGCGCTCGAGAACCGAGATCGCGTCCTGTTCGAGGTCGGACACAGGGATGACGGCCGGCAGCTTTGCAATCATCGGGATCGGCTCCTCACGGCTTTAGCTTACACCAGCGCAGGGACAGCGTTCCGGAACGACGATCAACGCAGCGGCTCAAGCTCCCGCGCCAGCTCGTCCTCGTCATAGTCGAACGGCGCGATGCGGGCTTTCGAGAATCCAGTCATGGTCCCAGTATAGCTCTGGCATGCATAAGGGGGCGCTTCGCGCCTGATTCCAGGGTCCTCCCCTTCCCCCCATCGCTCCCGCACGATATCTTTGACGGATCTCGGGAGACTTCCTATACTTGGGGCATGGCCGAGCCTGTCCGGAAGATCACGACCGCGCGGTGGGAGAATCCGAGCCGCGAGCTTCCTGATGACGAGGACGAGGGGCCCGGCATCACGTTGCTGCGCTGGGTCGAACGCCCCGACGGAAAGTTGGAGCAGGTGGCCATGCCGCTGACCCCCGAGCTTTTCCTGCATACCGAGCTCGGAGACCAGATGAGCCAGGGGACACGGCACAGCAAGACCGCCCGCAAGATCGCCAACCTGCTGGAAGACCACTTCTCGGCCGAGCCGGACGTCCTCGTCACCTTCGACCTGAAGCATCTCCTCGGCTCCGGGCTGCCATATCCCTCCCCCGACGTCTCGGTCATCCGCGGTGTTCCGGACCGCGAGGCCGACCGCGGGAGCTTCTCCCTCGGCAAAGAGGGCAACCGGCCTTGCCTGATCGTCGAAGTGGTCTCTCCCCTCTCCTCGCGGATCCGCCAGACCGATCTGGTGGCCAAGGTGGAGATCTATGAGCAGGCCGGGATTCCGGAGTATGTGATCGTCGACTCCACGCGCCGCGACCGCCGCTTCCGCCTTCTCGGGTATCGGCTGGACCGCTCGGGCCAATACCAGAGCATCGAGCCCGACAGCCAGGGGCGCATCCTCTCGGAAACGACCGGGATCTGGTTCCAGGTCTCGCCGGACGGCAAGCAGATCCTCCTCTTTGAACATCCCTCGGGCCGTCCGCTGCTGACCGGGCAAGACGAAACGAAGCTGCGCAAAGCGGCTGAAGAGAGGGCTCGCACCGAGGCGGAAGCCCGCAGATCAGCCGAAAAGAGGGTCCGCGCCGCCGAAGAGAAGGCCCGGACCGCCGAGGAGAAGGCCCGGACCGAGACCGAGGCGCGCAGGGCTTTGGAAGACGAGCTCACACGCCTTCGCGCCGAGATGGAACGCCGGCACGGCGGCGCCTGAAGAAGGCAACCAGGAGGGGTGCCCCTCCATCCCCCCAGCTTCATCCTTCCCCGCACCGCGTCTCCCCGCCCCCGGGAATGGAAAAATCTGAGCGTCCGTTCTACAATGTGAGTGCTGAGTACTCAATCTTCCGTCCGGGAAGGGGGAGGCTCGCGGAAGGCGGCGCACGAGGGTGCCGCGAGAGTCTCATTCGGAGGGAGGCGAGGTTCACTTGGACTACAAGGACTACTACGCCACGCTCGGGGTCAAGAAGGACGCGTCGCAGGACGACATCCAGAAGGCGTACCGCAAGCAGGCGCGCAAATTTCACCCCGACGTCAACAAGGATTCCGGCGCGGAGATGAAGTTCAAGGAGGTCGGCGAGGCCTACGAGGTCCTCAAGGACCCCGACAAGCGGACGAAGTACGACCAGTTCGGGTCGGCGTGGAAACGGACCCAGCAACCCGGCGGACCGCGACCGGGCTACGGCGGCGGGATGCCGTTCGATTTCAGCGGGTTCGAGGGGTTCGACTCCAGCGGCTTCAGCGGTTTCGGCGGCTCCGGCGGGGGCGGCCCGGAAGGGTTCAGCTCCTTCTTCGAGATGCTGTTCGGCTCCGGCGGACCCGGGGGCGGCGGGCGCCGGGCGGCCCGCGGCGGCGGCCGGGGGCGTGCCCGGGCGCAGGATACGGAGGCGGTGATCCAGCTCACCCTGGACGAGGTGGTGCGCGGTGGATCGCGCGAGATCACCCTCTCCGACGGGGAGACCGGCCAGCGCAAGACCCTGTCGGTGCGCATCCCCGAAGGGATCCGCCCCGGGCAGAAGATCCGCCTCGCGGGCAAGGGCCAGTCCGGCTTCGACGGCGGACCGGCCGGGGACCTCCTCCTCAAGGTCGAGATCCTCCCCGACGCGCGGTTCCGCGTCGAAGGCTCCGACATCCACACGCTGGTGCCGGTGACCCCGTGGGAGGCGGCGCTGGGCGGCGAGGCCGAGGTGGAGACCCCGACCGGCCGCCTGCGCGTGCGCATCCCGGCCGGCTCGTCGTCGGGGCGCAAGATCCGCTTGCGCGGGAAAGGACTGTCGGCCCCGGGCGGGGTCAAGGGGGACCTGTTCGGCGAGTTCCGGATCGTCGTCCCCGAGGCGTTGTCGGACCGCGAGCGCGCTCTGTTCGAGCAGCTCGCGGAAGAGTCGGAATTCCGGCCGAGAGACAGAAACAATCTGGAGTGAGGTAGACCGAGATGGACATCAACCGTTTGACCCAGAAATCGCAAGAGGCGCTGCAGAGCGCCCAGACCAAGGCGCTGCGTTATGGCCACCAGGAGGCGGAGGCGGAGCATCTCCTCCTGGCGCTCCTCGAACAGCCCGAGGGGCTCGCGCCGCGCCTGCTCGCCCGCATGGACGTCCCGACGGCCTCCCTGATCACCGAGCTGGAGCGCGAGCTGGCGCGCCGGCCGAGCGTCTCCGGCCCCGGGATCGAAGCCGGCAAGATCTACATCTCCAGCCGGTTGCAGAAGGTCCTGCTGCGCGCCGAGGACGAAGCCAAGCGCCTCAAGGACGAATACGTCTCCATCGAGCACCTGGTGCTCGCCATGATCGAGGAGGGCTCCGCGGTGCCCGCCGGCCGCGTGCTCGGCCAGTTCGGCGTCACGCGCGACCGCTTCCTCGCCGCGCTCACCGCAGTGCGCGGCAACCAACGAGTGACCAGCGCCATGCCGGAAGCGGCCTACGAGGCGCTCGACAAATATGGCGTCGACCTGGTCGCCCAGGCGCGGCGCGGCAAGCTCGACCCGGTGATCGGCCGCGACGCCGAGATCCGGCGGGTGGTCCGCATCCTGTCGCGGAAGACCAAGAACAACCCGGTGCTGATCGGCGAGCCCGGCGTCGGCAAGACCGCCATCGTCGAGGGCCTCGCCCAGCGCATCGTGCGCGGCGACGTCCCCGAGTGGCTCAAGGACCGCTCCGTCTTCTCGCTCGACATGGGTGCCCTCCTCGCCGGTGCCAAATACCGCGGCGAGTTCGAGGAGCGCCTGAAGGCGGTGCTCTCCGAGATCAAGCAGGCGGAAGGGAAGATCCTCCTCTTCATCGACGAGCTCCACACCATCGTCGGCGCCGGCAAGACCGAGGGCTCGACCGACGCGGGGAACATGCTCAAGCCCATGCTCGCCCGCGGTGAGCTGCACTGCATCGGCGCCACCACGCTCGACGAGTACCGCAAGCACATCGAGAAGGACGCCGCCCTGGAGCGCCGCTTCCAGCCGGTGCTGGTCGAGGCGCCCACGGTGGAAGACACCGTCTCGATCCTCCGCGGCCTGCGCGAGCGCTTCGAGGTGCACCACGGCGTGCGCATCCAGGACAACGCCCTGGTCGCCGCCGCGGTCCTCTCGAACCGCTACATCACCGACCGCTTCCTGCCCGACAAGGCGATCGACCTGATCGACGAGGCCTCGGCCATGCTCCGCACGGAGATCGATTCCATGCCGCAGGAGCTGGACGAGGTGACGCGCCGCGTGATGCAGCTCGAAATCGAGGAAGCCGCCCTCAAGAAGGAGAAGGACAAGGCGAGCAAGGAGCGCCTGGAGGAGCTGCGCCGCGAGCTGGCCGACTTGAAAGCCCAGGCCGACTCGATGCGGGCGCAGTGGGAAGCCGAAAAGACATCGATCGAGGAGGTCCGCGCTCTGCGCGAGCAGCTCGAAGGGGTGCGCCAGGAGATCGAAAAGGCCGAGCGCAGCTACGACCTCAACAAGGGCGCCGAGCTGCGCTACGGCAAGCTGCCGCAGCTCGAGCGGGAGATCAAGGAGACGGAGGCGGAGCTCACCGCCAAGCAGAAGAGCGGCGGCCGGCTGCTGCGCGAGGAGGTCACGGAGGAGGAGGTGGCGGAGATCGTCTCGAAGTGGACGGGCATCCCGGTGACCCGCCTGGTCGAAGGCGAGCGCGAGAAGCTGCTCCGCATGGAAGAGCTGCTGCACGACCGCGTCGTCGGGCAGGACGAAGCCGTGCGGCTGGTCTCCGACGCGGTGCTGCGCGCCCGCGCCGGCATCAAGGACCCGCGGCGGCCGATCGGCTCGTTCATCTTCCTGGGTCCCACGGGCGTCGGCAAGACCGAGCTCGCGAAGACGCTGGCGCAGACCCTCTTCGACAGCGAGGAGAACCTGATCCGCATCGACATGAGCGAGTACATGGAGCGCCACACCGTGTCGCGCCTGATCGGCGCCCCGCCGGGCTACATCGGCTATGACGAGGGAGGCCAGCTCACCGAGGCGGTCCGGCGCAAGCCCTACACCGTGATCCTCTTCGACGAGATCGAAAAGGCGCACCACGACGTGTTCAACGTGCTCCTCCAGATTCTCGACGACGGGCGGGTGACCGATTCGCAGGGCCGCACGGTGGACTTCAAGAACACCGTGATCATCATGACCTCGAACATCGGCTCGCCGCATCTGCTCGAAGGGGTCACCCCGGCGGGCGAGATCACCGAGCCGGCCCGGCAGGCCGTGATGCGCGATCTGCGCGCCCACTTCCGGCCCGAGTTCCTGAACCGGGTGGACGACATCGTGCTCTTCAAGCCGCTGACGCTCCCGGAGATCGAGCGCATCGTCGACCTGCTGACCGAGGACCTGAGGAAGCGCCTGACCGACCGCGGCGTCCGCCTGGAGATGACCGAGCCGGCCCGCGTCTTCATCGCACGAGAAGGCTACGACCCGGTTTACGGCGCGCGTCCGCTCAAGCGCTACCTGCAACACCAGCTCGAATCGCGCATCGCCCGCTCGCTCATCGGCGGCCAGGTCACCGAAGGCTCGGTGGTCCGGGTCGGCTTCAAGGATGGGGCGCTGGCGGTGGAGATCGAAGCTCCGGTGGCGCAGGAGGTAGGGGTGGGGGTGTAAAAAGCAAGCCCGCATGGAGAGCCTGGGGTCCCCACCCCAGGCTTGCGCGGTGGCCCGAAGGGGTAGAATAGTCCCGTGAAGCTCAGACGGCTGGAGATCCACAACTACAAGTCGCTGCGGCACGTGGTCCTCGAGCCCACGCCGCTGTCCGTCTTCGTGGGACCAAACGCCGCCGGCAAGAGCAACCTCGCCGACGCCCTCGACTTCCTGGGAGACGTCTACCGCTGGGACCTGGAAGGGGCGGTCAAGCGAAAGGGCGGGTACGAGAACATCTGCTTCCGGCAGGCGCGCCCGACCGAGAGAATCAAGTGCCGGGTGGTCTTGGAGGTGGAGGCGACGTACCGCCGCGGCCGACTCCGCCCACTGACGGGCTTGGTCTTCGACCACACATTCAAGCTGGGAACAAGATCCGGTCGGGGACAAGGCTCTTTCTATGTTTCTTATGAGGAGCTGTCTATTTTCTCGCGGCTCGACGACTCTGACGACGAGCTGCTGGTTCGCTTGGAGCGCTCCAGAAATGGGTTCGATGCTGAGCTGCCAGACCATAGCCGCGAGGACGTCAAAGAAAAAAGTGGCGTGGCCACCGAAGACGAGCTCACCACCCTCATGGGGGCCCTGGTTCAAGATGGGGACGAGAGCTCTCTTTTCTTCGGTTCGCTTCGAGTGGCATTCCCCTGGGTCTCCGCATTTTCCAAGGGGATGTCTGCTCTGCGGGTTTTTCAGTTGAGTCCCCGCGATTGTCGAGAGGCTGCTGTCCCTACCCGGAATGCGTCACTGGATCGCTTCGGCGGCAACCTTCCTGCCGTCATCGATTACTTGAAGAACAATGAACCAGATGCCTTCGAGGGGTTGGTGAACGCCGTTCGCTGCGTCATGCCCTCTCTGGAGTCGATCGCAACGGACTTCACGCACACCAAGACTCTGGCTCTGTTTCTGAAAGAGGCAGGTGTGGAGCGACGCTGGACGGCGGAGGACATCTCCGACGGCACCATCCAAGCCATCGCTCTCCTCGCGGCCACCTTCGACCCGCGTATCCCACTCCTTGTCCTCGAGGAACCCGAAAACTGCGTCCACCCGTGGGCCATCCGAAACTTCGTCCAGGCCTTCCGGGATGCGTCCGAGACAAAACAGATCTTCCTCACCACCCACTCGCCGATTCTCATCGACCAGATCCGGCTCGAAGAGCTTTGGGTGGTGCAGCGTCCGGCACTGGAAACGAAGATCACACCCGTGCTCGAGCTGGACCCCACGCTCGAGAAGGCATGGGGCCAAGGCAAGTTCACGCTCTCCGAATACCTGGACAGCGGAGCGCTTCCCGCGGCGGTACCGGCGCCCGGCGCATGAAGATCGGGATCCTCGTCGAGGGGGAGGGAGAGTTCCATGCCCTCCCGCATCTCTTGCGGCGGCTCGGTTCGCCCCACACGATCCTGGACCCCCTCCATGACCGAGAGCGGTTTCGAGCTGCTGGTCTACGCCTGGCTGGCCGATCTGGTCGCCGGGACCGAACCTGAGCCCGAAGCCGCGAAGTGGCTCGAAGGCTCGGGGCTTCCGGATTCCATCCGGAACGGCACGATCCAGGCACAACTGGCGGCGTGATCGTCTACGTCGAGACCAACTTCCTGCTGGAAATCGCTTATCAGCAGGATGAGTGTGAGAGCTGCCGCGAGATCCTCGCGCTTGCGAGGCAAGGTCGGGTCGCGCTGGCCGTGCCGGCCTTCTCGTTGATCGAAGCGCGGCAGACATGGCTCCGCTCGAGTGCAAAGTGATCGTCAGCTTCAAGAGGGGCCTTGAATTCATCCGAAACCACGTGCTTCAGGGGGATTGGCGGTAGGCCCACAGCTCCCGGCCATGCTCCCCGTCGTCCGCGCCGGAGAGCACGAGGCCGGCGGTGACCTGCGTGAACGGCCCCGGGGCCGAGGCGTCCAGGCCGGGATTCACGTCGCCCAGCAGGACCGTCCCCTCCGCCGTGCCGTCGCTCTGCCAGGCCTCGAGGCCGTGTACACCGTCGTCGGCGGCGAAGATCAGGAGGCCGCCGGCCGCGGTGAGCGACTGCGGATACGAGCCCGCGGGGCCGGGGCGCAGATCCGCCACGCGATGGGTCGAGGGGCCGGTGCCGCCGGTCACCCAGAGCTCGGGGCCGGCCTCTTCGCCGGAGAGCACGAAGAAGAGCTGCCCGCCGGCGACGGTCAGGCTGCGCGCCCAGGAGGGAGCGGACTGGACGGCGAGCCGGCGGACGCGCACGGTGCCCTGCGGTGTGCCGTCGGTCCGCCAGAGGTCCTCGCCCTGCCCCTCGCCCGAGGCGACGAACCAGACACGGCCGCGGAACAGCACGAGATCGTGCGGCTCCGAGCCCTGCGCACCCGGCCGGAGATCCGCGACCCGCCGGGTGCCGGCCACGGTGCCGTCCGTCCACCAGAGCTCGCGGCCCGCCGCCGCATCCCCCGCGGTGAAGAGCACGCCATCGCGGAAACGGAGGAAGTCCCGCGGCTCCGAGCCCACTCCGGTCCGCAGCCGGTCGTCGCAGGAGCCCACCGGCGCTCCGTCCAGGCGCCGCGGATCGACGTCGCGCAGCAGGAGGGTGCCGGCGCGCGTTCCGTCGCTCGTCCAGAGCTCACGGCCGCGGGCTCCGTCGTCCGCCGCGAAGATCAGGTGCCCGCCCAGGGCGATCCCCGGTCCGGGGATGGATCCCTCGCCGTAGCAGATGTGGTGATGGCCGGTGTCGGCGCTGAATCGGTCGATGTTCTTGACCAGTCCGGTGCCGGCCAACGAGCCGTCGCTCCGGAACAGCTCGAGATCGGGATCGCCGTAGTAGCTGTGCTCCCGCGCGGCGCGGAAGAACAGGGACGAACCGGCCGCCACGGGAGATCCGTAGCCATCGATCCGCGGGTCGACCTGCACCGTGCCGGCCGCGGTGCCGTCCGTCGTCCAGAGGCCGAGCGACTTCCGCGTGAGGTAGCCGCTCCCGTTCTCGTCCACCATCCGGGCCGCCTCGAAGAATACCCGGCCGCCCACCCGGGCGAATTCGCGGCCCCAGCCGGCCGTGCCGCTGATCTCGTGCGTCCCCGCGGGCGTTCCATCCGAGACGAACAGCGGCTCTTCGGTCCGCGACATGGAGGACGGGAACAGGAGCTGGCCGCCGAGGGCGATCTGCTCGCGCGGACCGCCCGACGCCGGCAGATCGACGAAGTCGTGGAGCGGGAAGATCCCGGCCGCCGTGCCGTCGGTGACCCAGAGCTTGCCGAGGTCGTCCGTAAAGACGAGCCGGCTGCCGACGGGAGCGGGATCATAGCTGCACCCCACGGGCGCCTCGTCCGCGCGGCGGGTCCCCGCGGCGGTGCCGTCGGAATACCAGAGCTCGCTCTGCTCGGAGCTGCCGATGAGGCAGATCGCGGCCTGGTCGCGGAGCGGGGCGATGCCGCGGACGTAGCCGGGCAGCTCGACCACCTGCCGCGTCGTCTCCGCGGTCCCGGCGGTGCTCCAGACCGTCTCGGGGGATTGCAAGAGGAAGAGGAGGGACTGCTCCAGGGGCGCGAAACCGATCAGGTTGCCGCCGTTGGGGATCTCGCCGATCTTCACGGTTCCCTCGGGCGTGCCGTCCGACCGCACGATCTCGCCGCCGGCGAATCCGGAGCGGACCGTGATCAGCATCCCCTTCCAGACCGCGCTCCGGCTCCAGCCGACGAAACCGTCGTTCGAGGTGATGCCCAGCTCGGCCTTGGTCTTGAGGCGCCGGGTGCCCGCCGCGGTGCCGTCGGTCTTCCAGAGAGAGTCGTCGCCCCAGACGAACGCGGTGCCATCGCCCGCCGGCACGATGTTGACGTAGTCCGGAAAGCCGGGGACGAGGTCGGAGAACGGTCCGGTCCCGGCGGCGGTGCCGTCGCTGCGCCAGACGCCCAGCAGGATGTTCTCGCGCTGGAACAGCACTCCGCCGCCCACCCGGTAGAGCCCGAAGGTGCACTCGCCCTGCGCGCACAGATTGCGCACCAGGCGGGTGCCCCCGCGGGTTCCGTCGGAGGTCCACAGGCCGCGCCCCGCCCCGGCTCCCGCCTCGAAGTAGAGCCGGCCGCCCACCACCGCCAGGTCATTGGGATCTCCGCTGCACGGCCCCGGACAGAGATCGCGGACCCGCCGGGAGGTGCCCGGACGGTCCGTGGTCGCCCACAGCTCGCGGCCGGAGACGCCGTCGCCGGCACTGAAGTAGATCTCGCCACGGAAGACCTCGATCGAACCCGGCTCCGCGTTGCAGGGTCCCGGGCAGACGTCGGTCAGCCGGAACGTGCCCGCCACCGTACCGTCGGTCCGCCACAGCTCGATGCCGTGGATGGGATCGCTCGCCGAGAAGTACGTCACGGCACCGCTCTTCGCGTCGTAGAGGCTGACGAAGGCACTGAAAGGGGCCGTTCCCGGCGCGACGTCCTGCACCAGGACCGGCTCGGCGGGTTGCGCCGCCCGCACGGCGGCCGGCAGGACGGGCAGGGAGAGGCCCGCGAGGAGGGCACACAGGAATCGGCGGCGGAAGAACATGGCGGCGAGTCTCCTTCGAGGAACCGGTGGTCCGTACGTCTCGTATACGGAGACGGCCCGTCTCGCGCCCATTTTCGCCCCCGGGCCCCCCCACAGCAGACTTTTCCCCGGCCATCGGGTAAGATGACCCCACTGGAAGCTTGCTTTCATCTTTTCTGTGGGAGAGCTCATGCGCGGAGGTCGCGCGGAAGCCTCGGGCGGGGCACCGGCCTGGACGCCAGGCGGGGACCCCCTCCTCGGCAACGTTGTGTCGCACTACCGCGTCCTCGGCCTGCTCGGCCGTGGCGGCATGGGTGTCGTGTATCGCGCGGTCGACCAGCAGACGGGCCAGGAGGTGGCGCTCAAGCTCCTCGCCGGCGGCCGGATGCGCGGCAGTGACGCCGAACGCTTCCGCCGCGAGGCGCGGGCCGCGGCGGCGCTCGACCATCCGAACATCGCGAAGGTGCTGGAGGTCGGCGAGCACGAGGGGCGGCCATTCCTCGTCCTCCCTCTCTATCAGGGCGAGACGCTCAAGAAGCGGCTCGACCGGACCGAGGAGACCGGCCCCATGCCGGTGGCGGAGATCGTCTCGATCGCCGCGCAGCTCGCCTCGGCGCTGGAGACGGCGCACAGCGCCGGGATCATCCACCGCGATCTCAAGCCGGCGAACCTGATGCTGCGCGGCGGCCGGCTGAAGCTGCTCGACTTCGGCCTCGCGTTCTGGGCCGGATCGAGCCGCGTCACCGACGTGGGCGGCGCCGTGGGAACCCTGGCCTTCATGGCTCCCGAGCAGCTCCGCGGCGAGGAGGTCGACGCCCGCGCCGACATCTGGTCGTTCGGCGCCGTGCTCTACGAAATGCTGGCCGGCCGGCCGCCGTTCGTGCGTGCCCCCAACGCCACCCTCCAGGACCTGATGGAGACCGTCCTGGAGAAAGAGCCGCCGCCGCTCCGCGAGGTGCGCCCCGAAACACCACCGGTGCTCGCCGCGATCGTCGAGCGCTGCCTCCAGAAAAACCCGGCGGCCCGCTTCGCCGGCGCCGGAGAGATCATCGACGAGCTGCGCGGCGCGGCGCTGTGGACCGATCCGCATCCGCTCCCGGACCGCGAGGCCGGCGACCTGCGCCTCTGGCTGTTCCTCCTCGCCGGGGTCTTCCTCGTCCTGGTGCTCGCCGTGGCCAACCAGCTCACCCGCAAGGACACGATCGAGGTGGGAGTGGCCGAGCCCGAGGTCCAGGGCCTGCCGCCTGCGGAGACCGCACGCCTCGCGAATGGCCTCCACCGCGCCATCGAGCAGGCCCTCCGGGAGATCGACGGCGTCACCCTGATCGAGCCCCCCCGGCCGGCCGCGGAGGAGATCACCACCAGTGCCTACTGCGGCCCCAGCATCTGCCAGGTGGTCCTGCGCCGCCGCGCCACGAAAGACAGTCGCGAGCTGTGGACCGAAAGCCTGCAAATCCCCGTGACCCAACCCGCCGACCTGGTCGTCGAGATGAGCGCGCGGCTGCGGCGGACGTATCCGGGGAGGCGCTGAAAGGGCCGGCAAAGGACCCGAGGGACATCAAGGACAACAAGGACGAAAACCCGGGGAGCAGCTCCGGGGGCGTTCAGTCTTTGTTGTCCTTGATGTCCTTGTCGTCCTTTTCCTCCAGCCTCTGACTCTTGAACCACTGCAGCGGCTTCACCAGCCGGTAGCGCCGCTCGCTCCCTTCGAGGTCGACGCCGACCGCCAGGCGGCGCCAGCGGACGTAGAGGTGGCCGTGCTTGCGCTCGCGGGTGAGGCGCAGGCGAGAGAGGATGTCGAAGTGGCCGCCCAGGACCTGCAACGAGTCCACCTCGATGGCGTTGCCGGCCAGGCGCAGCTCGCCGCGGGCAGCCACCGGTGTGTTGCGCAGCCGGTTGCCGAACCAGGCGAGGTAGGGCTTGCGCCGCGAGAGAAGAGAGAGGAGGAACCCGGCCTCCTTGAGCTCCACTTCGACTGTGCTGCTCAGGGTGAGCGGCTGCGTCCACTCCATGGTGCCGCTGACCAGCTTCAGATTCGCGAACCACGCGGTCTGCCGCGGCCGGCCGCGCGGCGGGCCGGCGTAGGCGCCGGCCGGGCCGAGCACCACCTGGTCGAGCGCGAGGGTCGTACCGTCCAGGGAGAAACGGCGCTTGCGCAGATCGGAGCTCTGGAGCCGGGTGTGCAGTTGGAGGGTGCCCGAGAGATCGAGGTCCTCCAGCCGCACCCGCACGGCGTCGGAGCGGAGGTCGATCTCGCCATGCGCCGTCTGGTTCGCCAGCTCCAGGCTCAGATCGAAGCTCAAGCGGCCGGTTCCGCCGAGGATCGCGATGCCGGTGTCCGGCGGCAGATACGCGTTGTAGAAGGCCAGGTTCTCCACCACGGCGCCGGGGAGGACGAAGCGCGCCTGGACGTTCTTGCCTGGGTTGGCGAGGTCGAGGTCGGCCGAGGTCAGGCTGATGTGCATCCCCTCTCCGGTCACGTGGGCCGGCGCATCGGGGCGGTCGCGGGCCGTGATCCGGAAGCGCCCGAAGTCGACGCCGAGGACCAGATGGGGCTCGCCGGGGCCGGGGAGCACTATCCCCTCCACCGTCGCCGAGCCCGTGGCCCGGCTCAGCAGGTATTCGGCCTGGATCTCCGCCGGAGAGACGGTGAGCCGGGTGCCGGGGAGGAGCCGCCCCGCGTCGAGGCGGACGTCGGCGGCGAGCCGGCCATGGCCGTCCAGGGTGAGCCAGGACGACCGGCCGCCGAGATACGGACGGAGGAAGCCCAGGGAGTCGACCTCCCCCTCCACGGCCAGGGTCCCGGAGAACAGGCGGAAGAGGCTCGCGCCGCGCAGCTCTCCCGGGGTGAACGGTGCGACGCGGAGATCGGAGAGAACGGAGATGCCGCGCGCCACCGGTCTCCCGTTCGACTCCAGGTGGGCGGCATCGAACGCGAGAAAGAGACGGTCGAGCCGGCAGGACCGCTCGGCGCCGAAGGTGGCCGCCAGGTCCGCCTCGATCCGCCCGTTCCCGAGGAGCCGGCTGGTGCCGAAGGCCGCCTCCCGCAAGCCGGTGAGGCGGGCATCGGCGAGCCGCAGGGTCCAGGCCTCGGTGGCCGCCGATCCCGCGAGCCACTCCCCGGGCGCACTCTTGCGCACCGCCAGCCGCGCACCATTTCCACGCACGGCGGAGAGCAGCGCTTCGTGGCGCGCCAGGGCCGGGAGGTCGACCTTCCCCCGCGCCCGGTCGAGGGAGAGGTCCCAGACCACCCGTTCGCCCACACCGTTCATGCGCAGCCCGGCCGTCTCGAGCTCCGCCACCGGGGGGAGGCCATCTCCCTGGAGCGCCGCGAGGAAACGCCCCAGGTGGAGATCGCCCGCCGGCACGCTCGCCCGCACCGCCGCGGCGCGCAGCAGCGGGGGCCGCCCCGGAACCTCGCCGAAGGCCAGATTCCGCGCTTCGACGGAGAGCCGGGGCGCGTCGCCCCCCTCGGCCGTGGCGATGGCCGTGCCGAGCTCGGCGAAGCTGCCCGGCAGCACGAAGCCCTTCTCGATCCGCAGCTCCGCGCGGAGCGGACCGGCCCCGACCGACGGCAGGCCGGAGAGGCGGGGGACCGCCGCCTTCAGCCGCGCGGCGAGGGAGGCGCAGTCGAGCAGCGCCAGGCCGGAGACCCGCCGCACGGCACACGGTGCGAGGCCGCCGGCCAGCCGCGCCTCCACGCCACGGGCGAGCACCTCCTTTCCCTGTACGAGGCGGCCCTGCCGCATCTCCACCACCGCCTCGCGGAGCGCCAGCGCCTCACCGTCCCAGGAGAGGCTTCCCGCCAGCCGCCCGGCGCCTTCCAGACGGAACGGACCGGTGCGCACCTCATGGAGCCGCTCGATCCGCGCCGCCGCGACCTCCACGGTCCACGACGGCCGGGCACCGGGCTCCGGAGGCACCGGCGGCTTCCCGGCCCGGTCCACCTGCACGGTCACGCCTTCGGCCAGGAGATCGTCGAGCACGATCCGCCGGGAGAGGAGCGCCGCGAGATCGAGCCGGCCGCGTCCTTGCTCGACGGTGATCTCGGCCGCGACCTTCCGTCCGGCCGCTCCGAAGCGGAGGTCCGAGGCCACGACCTCGCCGGTCAGGGGCTGCGCGCGCAGTGTCCGCGCCTGGGCCACCAGCCGGCTCACCTGCAGCTCGGGCGTGGCCGCGGCGACCCGGGCCCGGCCCGCCACCAGGAACGGCGTCCCGTCGCGCCGGCGCAGGGTGACGCCCGCGGCCTCTCCGTCCACCGCCAACCGTCCGCCGTCGACCGACCCCGCCACGACGAGCCGTCCGCCGCCGGGAGCCGCGAAACGGAACCGGCTGCCAGAGACCAGCCGCCCCTTCTCCATCCGCAGGTCCACCGCCAGCGTCCCGGCGCCGGCCGGCGTCCCTCCCGCGGGACCGATCCGGTCCAGGATCGGCAGCTCCGCGACCTCGCCCGTGGCCTGCAACCGGCCGGTGAGGAAGTCGAAACCGGCGATCCCCCGGTGCTGCCGCGGCGCGTAGGGACCCAGCGCCAGCTCGGCGTGCACGTCGACCTGCCGCGCCACCTCCCGGCCGCGCACCAGAAGCCGCCCCGCCGGCACGGTGACCACCGTTCTCCCCAGCTCGGCCTCCCGGCGCATGACGATCCGCAGGCTCCCGGCAGCCCGGCCCTCTCCTTCCAGAAGCAGCGGTCCGTAGCCGATCGAGCGCACACCCGCAAGCTCGACGCGCTCCAGCCGGACCGTCCAGGGCGGTTTCCGCGAATCGGGCCTCACCGTGGGAGGCGGCGGCACCCGGTCGGTCTGCGACCGCACCCCCCGCGCGTGCAGCTCCTCGACACGCACCTCCCGCCGCAGCAGGGCCGGCAAGTCGATCCGCGCCTCTCCCGCCTCCGCGGTGATCCACCAATGCACGCGCGGCTGATGCCCACGCAGCTCCAGGCCCTGGAAATGCACCGTGCCCGGCCAGACGCTCCATGCCGAGTGCCAGGCGATGCGGAACCGCTCCGGCCGCCGGCTGATCACAGCAGGACCGATGGAAGGAAGGAGGAACAGGTTGGCGGCGAGAGGATAGAGAGCCACCAGGACGGCCACCCCGAGGACCAGCCGCTTGAGCCAGGAGCGCAGGGTGGGGGGGACGTGCATCCTGGGGGAAGCTTATCGCGGCGGCGCACCGCCTGTCCCTCGGGGTCCCGGCCGCCGTCTCCTCCGGGGGACGCAGCCGTTCCCGCCGTGAGACACCGCCCCCTCCTCCTCTCTCCGGGCGCGCCGGTGCAGACCACTGGCACAGCCTCTGCGTAAGGTTGCGTAGACTCGATCGGAAAGGACACCAGGATGCGTCTCAGCCGTGGCTTCCACTGGATCAACGAAGTTCCTTACAATCGCTGAAAACCTCAGCGCTGACCTCAGGAGGTGCCGCTTGATCAGCCCGGATGCCGACGCCGCCGAGACCGCCCCCGCGAACGACGATGCGCCGCAGCCGGTTCTCGCCCTGGTGGAGCCGGCAAGGAGCGAAGAGCCGGCGCGCTGGAGCCTCGCCCGGAAGGTGCTGTTCCGCTTCGCCTTCGCGTACCTGGTCCTCTACAACCTGCCGTTCCCGCTGAATTTCATCCCCGGGATCGACGTGCCCGTCCAGTCGGCGTACGGGAAGATCTGGGAATTCGCCGTGCCCCAGGTGGCGGACGACGTGTTCGGCGCCGACGCCTCCGTCCTCCCCAACGGCAGCGGCGACACCACCTTCAACTACGTGCAGGTGTTCTGCTTTTTCGTCCTCGCCCTGGCGGCGGCCGGCATCTGGAGCTTCCTCGACCGGAAACGCGCCCACTACGCGCGGCTCTCCGCAGGGCTGCGGATCTACGTCCGCTTCGCCCTCGCCGCCTGGATGATCGGCTACGGCGCGGCCAAGGTCATCCCCACCCAGTTCGTCCTCCCGTCGCTCGACCGCCTCGTGCAGCCGTTCGGCGACGCCTCCCCGATGGGCATCCTCTGGACCTTCATGGGCGCGTCGGTCGCCTATACCGTCTTCGCCGGCCTGGGCGAGATGGTGGGCGGGCTGCTGCTCATCGCCCGCCGTACCACGCTCCTGGGAGCGATCGTGAGCGCCGGCGTCCTGGTCAACGTGGTGATGCTGAATTTCAGCTACGACGTGCCGGTCAAGCTGTTCTCCTCCCACCTGCTGGCCATGGCGGTCTTCCTCATCCTCCCCGACGCAGGGCGGTTGATGAACCTCCTCGTGCTCAACCGCCGGGTGGAGCCCGCACCGCTCTCCCCGCTGTTCGGCCGGAAATGGCTCAACCGGGGCGCTCTCGCACTGCGGACCGTCTTCATCGTTGGCTACTCCGGCCTCTCTCTCTATCAAGGCTGGGAGGGAATTCAAGAATATGGCAACCTCGCGCCCAAGCCGCCGCTCTATGGCATCTGGAACGTGGACGACTTCGTGATCGATGGCGAGCCACGGCCGCCCCTTGTCACCGACGAGACTCGGTGGCGGCGTATGATCTTCAGCTATCCCGGCCTGATGGCGATCCAGTCCATGGGCGGCTCGCGCACGAGGTACCGGATCGTCCTGAGCACGGAAAAGAAGACCATGGCGATCACCAAGCGTGACGATCCGAAATGGAGGTCCGGCCTCATCTACCGGCAGCCCGGCCCGAAGCTCCTCTCCGTCGAAGGAACGTTCGACGGCCACAAAATCCGGGCGCGGATGAGCCGGATGGACGAGTCGCAGTTCCTGCTCGTGACACGAGGATTCCACTGGATCAACGAATATCCATACAATCGCTGACAATAGATCAGCCATGCGGATATCCTGAAAACCCGCCTGCACGGCGGGTTTGATTTTTGTTTACGCCTTCAGTATTCTCCCCTTGCAGTTTGGCAGACGCCCCTGCCCAGAGGCTGCAGCAAAGACCAGCAGCATTCCGCGGTTGTCTTTTCTGATTTGTTTTTGGTGAATCGTCCGGGAAGGCCCGGTGGCCTTTCGTAAACGATTGTTGACATGAGAGGGAAACCATGAAAAAGCAAGAGAAGAAGAAGCTGTCGCTGTCCCGAGAGACCCTGGTCCGCCTGACCGAGCCGGAGCTCACCAAGGCCGGAGGCGGCGGCTGGTCCGACGACAGCGTTTGCCCCACGACGGCTCCTTCGGATTGCCGGCCCTGCGGCTGATCCACTGACGGCCACTCCGGAGCTCACCCGAGGGGGCGCCTGCGGGCGCCCCTTCCCTTTTGGAGCCCGGGGATGTGGTAGGAATGAGGGCCATGCCGGACTGGTTCTACCGCACCGTCACCCAGCCCCTGTTCTTCCAGATGCCCGCCGTGTTGGCCCGCGACCTGGCCCTGGGGTTCATGGGCCGGCTCGCGCGCCTGCCGTTCGGTCCGGCGGCCATCGACTTCCTCGGCCACATGCGGGCGGATCCCCGCCTGCGGCAAAGGCACCTCGGCATCGACTTCCCCACCGCGGTGGGCCTGGGACCCGGGCTCGACGCGCGCTGCGTCTCCCTGCCCGCCCTCGCCCGCTTCGGCTTCGGCTTCCTCGACGCCGGACCGGTGGCGGTCGACGGGTCGGCCGGAGCGCCGATCGAGCGGCGGCCCGGGCAGGAGGCGATCTGGTCGCCCGATCCGCCGGACCGCCTCGCCCTCGCCGTGATCGCCCCCCGGCTGGCGGAGGTGGCCCGGCGAGGAGGGCTCCCCGTGATCGTCCGGCTGGCGGCGGGCGTCCCGGCCGAGGACGGAGTGCGGATCGTCCAAACGCTCGCCCCCCATGCCCACCTCTTCGCGCTCGCCCATCCGGCCGATCCCGCGGTCCTGCGGAGCGTCCTCGACGCCGCGCAGGCGGCCACCCCTCCCCGTCCGGTGCTGCTCGCCGTGCCGGCCGACCTCGACGTGGAGGCAGAGGGTCCGGAAGTGGACGCGGCGCTGGACGGCGGTGTCGCGGGCCTGCTCCTCGACGGCAGCGTCCGGGCACCCGATCCGGCAGAGATGCCCGGACGGCTGACCGGCGGACCGGCCCGCGAGCCGGCGCTCGCGCAGATCCGCCACTGGCGCAGCCGGCGCGGCGAAGGTCTCTTCCTCATCGCCTCCGGCGGCGTCCACGAGCCGGCCGACGCCCTCGCCCTGCGCACCGCCGGGGCCGACCTGGTGGAGGTGGACGGCGGCCTGGTCTACACCGGCCCCGGCCTGCCCAAACGGATCAACGACGTGCTCCTCTACGCGGCGACGCGGAGCGATGCCCCCGAGCCGCCGGAGCGCACCTGGTTCTGGACCGCCCTCCTGGGCGCCGGCATGCTCATCGGCAGCCTCCTCGCTCTCGCCATCGCGATGACCCGGGTCGTGCTCCCTTATGACGAAGCGTTCGTCGGCATGCACCTGCACGAGCTGGCGGCGGTCAATCCGCGCCTCCTCCACTTCATGGCCCACGACCGGGTGAGCC
>Ga0209682_10000159_pt1 | contig 22479 bp, 6 predicted proteins | sample DOMMetBare2Fresh_2_FD_187471 | JGI IMG/M metagenome (GOLD analysis project Ga0209682, IMG submission 187471) | Wetland sediment microbial communities from St. Louis River estuary, USA, under dissolved organic matter induced mercury methylation -... | ecosystem: Environmental > Aquatic >... | reverse complement strand
TCCAGGTGGCACTGGAGGCCGTGAGACGGCCGGTGGTCGCCGTGGCTGTCGCCCCGGTCCACTCCGCGCGCAGGTCGAGCCACGAGCCGGCCGGATCGGTGAAGCGGGCCTCGAAGCGGGCCGGCCAGGGTTCCTCGGCCTCCCCCATCGAGCAGTCCAGGGTGGGAGCCTTGTAGAACGTGAGGTTCATCCCGGCCGGAGCATAGCTCGCGGGCAGGGCGGGCCGGGGATCGCCGAGCCCGGCGGCGGCGAGATCGGTCCTCCTCAGGGACGGAAAGACTTCACTGAGCAGGGTGCTTGCCGGACGGTTGGGCGAGCCGCGGTCAGAACCCCGGAGGCGGAAGGTCTCCCCCCCCGCCTCCGGGCAGTGCTGCGGTGTGGTGCTGCGGTGCCTTGGTGCTGGGCATCTACTTCTGGGGAACGGCGGGCGATCCGGCCGCCGCGGCGGCGAGGATCTCCTCGGCGGCGGCGAGCTTCTCCCGCTGCGCCTTCGTCAGGCGGCTCCGCTTCTTCGAGATCCGGGGGTTCACCCCGAACTCGACCAGGACCGCGTTCTCGACGCCGAAGGCCGCCTGCACTCCCGCGATCAGACGGTTGCGCAGGCTGCGCCCGCGGCGCGCCAGATCACGGCTCCGGACCGTCGCCTCGCGGAGCTGGCGGCGGTAGACGTCCTGCGTGCTCTGGAGCTCCTTGCCCTCGAGGATCAAGGCGTTGAAATCCCGGAGGGTCGCCTCCAGGTGCGGGAGCTCCGCCAGGCGGGCACTCACATGCGCTCCCAGCGCCTCCCAGGGAGCGAGATTCTCGGAAAGACTCAAACTGGACATACTTCTTCTCCTTTCTTGCATTCATGGTTTGGCTTCTTCACATTCTGCTTCGACTCAGAGATCAGGGCCGGGTCACTCATCCACCCGGCGGCCCTCGGGCCCTCATCAACACCATCTTCTCCTCCCTTCGGCCATTGAAGCCTGTATGCTGCTCTCAGCGCTGAAAAAATAATATTCACGCAGCGATTCGGTGTCAAGCCCCGATTTCGGATTCCATCGCGTGGCTTGCCGTTGGCCGGACGTGGCGGCGGTGATGTGGGGGTGGCTTGCCGCCGGCCGGAGCTGGCCAATGGCGAAGCGGGGTGGCTTGTCGCCGGCCGGACCGGGCCGGCGGTGATGAGGGGGCGGCTTGCCGTTGGCCGGGCGTGGCCGGCGGTGATGCAAGGACGGCTTGCCGCCGGCCGCCGCCCGGCGGGAAACTTTGTGCGAGAATCAAGGGCGGCCTTGCAAAGAGACTCCATGGATACAAACGCCGCGCCCGCACCGAAGCCCCTTCCCGCTCCCACCGCTCCCGAAATCGCCGCCTGGATCCTCACGGCGCTCGGCCTCTTCCTCGTCCTCCATCTCAAGCTGCTGGCCGCTCTCCTGGGGGGGCTCGCCGTCTACGAGCTGGTGCACGTCCTGGCGCGCCGGCTGCGCTTCATCCGCAGCGGCGGCCGGGAGACCCGCAAGGTCCTCGCGGTGACGCTCCTCGCGGCGCTCGTGGTCGCCGCGCTGACCTTCGCGACCCTCGGGGTCATCGCCTTCTTCCGCAGCGATCTCGGCAACCTCTCGGCCCTGGTCGCCAAGATGGCCGACATTCTCGACAGCTCCAAGGAGAACCTCCCCGTCTGGGTCGCCCGCGAGCTCCCCGCCAATGCCGACGAGCTCCGGACGGACGTCGTGACGTGGCTCCGCGAGCACGCGGGGGAGCTGCAGACCCTCGGTGCGGAGGTCGGGCGGACGTTCCTGCATGCGCTGATCGGCATGATCATCGGCGCCATGATCGCGCTCAACGAGACGCGGCAGACGGCGCAGCGCGCGCCCCTCTCCGGCGCCCTGGCCGAGCGCGCCCGCCGCCTGGGCGATGGTTTCCGCCGGATCGTCTTCGCCCAGGTGCGGATCTCGGCCTTGAACACCGCGCTGACCGCCATCTACCTCCTGGTGGTGCTCCCGCTGGTCGGCATCCGGCTGCCGTTCACCAAGACCCTGATCGCCGTCACCTTCCTCGCCGGCCTGCTGCCGGTGGTCGGCAACCTCATCTCGAACACGGTCATCGTGATCGTCAGCCTCGCCGACTCCGTCGGCGTCGCGGCCGGCTCGCTGACCTTCCTGGTGGTGATCCACAAGCTGGAGTACTTCGTCAATGCGCGGATCGTCGGCACGGAGATCCAGGCCCGGGCCTGGGAGCTCCTGCTGGTGATGCTCACCATGGAGTCGGCGTTCGGCATCGCCGGCCTCATCGCCGGGCCGATCTACTACGCCTATCTGAAGTCCGAGCTGTCGGCCCGCGGGCTCGTCTGACGGCCGGCTTTCCGTCGCTCCGGACAGGGGGCTTTGACGCTGGCGCGGCCGGCCTAGTAACATGTGCCCCGATGGCACACAAAAGCAGCAGCACCTTCGAGAAGAGAAAGAAAGAGCTGGCCCGCAAGGAAAAGCAGCAGCAGAAGGACGAGCGCCGGGTGCAGCGCAAGCTGGAGAAGGCCCAGAGGCCGCCGGACGACCCTCTCGCAGGCATCGTACCCGGCCCCCAGCCCCTGGAGCCCCTGGATCAGGACGATTGAGCAGAGGCCCCGCCGCGCGGGACGCGGCGGGGCTCGCCGTTTGTGCAGAACCCCTCCGTGGCGGCCGGTCAGCCGGCCACTCGCTTCAATTCGCCGAGGAGGTCCTCCAGGTCGAGCGGCTTGGTGAACATGGCCAGCTCGCCGTCCGGCGTGCGCGGCCAGGATTCCTGTGGGCGGTCCCAGTACAGCTCGACGCCATTGTCGTCGGGATCGCGCAGGTAGAGTGCTTCGCTGACTCCGTGGTCGGCGGCGCCGTCGAGCGCGATGCCGGCGGTGCGGACGCGCCGGAGCGCCTCGGCGAGCTCGGCGCGGGCCGGGTAGAGGATGGCGAGGTGGTAGAGGCCGGCCGTGCCGGGAGGGGGTGGCGGGCCGCCGCGGCTCTCCCAGGTGTTCAGCCCGATGTGATGGTGGTAGCCGCCGGCCGAGAGGAACGCCGCGCCGGTGCCGAAGCGCTGGGTCAGCTCGAAGCCGAGGACGTCGCGGTAGAAGCCCAGGGCGCGCTCCAGGTCGGCCACCTTGAGGTGGACGTGGCCGATGCGGACCCGCGGATCGATGGGACGTTGGCTGGAATCGGTATGGCTCATGCTGCCTCCAGCAGAGCAAACGCCAACCGCCCGCGGATCTCTTCCAGCGCGTCCTCCGCATAGGGCTCGGCCGCCCCGGAGCCCCAGACCGGGCCGGGCCAGGCGGCGTCCGCCGCGAAGCGGGCGACGACGTGGACGTGGAGCTGCGGCACGACGTTGCCGAGGGCGCCGACGTTCACCTTGTCCGGCGTGAAGAGCCGGGTCAGCACCCGGCCCGCCCGGGCGACCTCTTCAATGAGCATGGCCCGGCCGGCCGGCGGCAGCTCGTGGATCTCCCGCACGGATTCGCGCTCCGGCACCAGGATCAGCCACGGGAACCGGCGGTCGTTCATCAGCAGCACGCGGCAGAGCGGCAGCCGGGCCACCTCGACGGTGTCGCGGGCGAGGGTGGGATGGAGGGCGAAGGGCGCCGGGCCGTCCGGCAGACCGTCTCTCACCGCGCCAGGATCTCACGGATCGCCAGCTCCTCCACCTTGGCGGCGAGGGCGGCGACGGTGCGCTCTTCGTAGAGGCTGCGCAGCGGGATCTCGACGCCGAAGGCGTCGCGCAGCCGTTGCAGGACCTGGAGGAGGAGGAGCGAGTGCCCGCCCAGCTCGAAGAAGCTGTCGAAGACGCTCACCCGGGGAAGCCCCAGGGCCTCGCACCAGATTTCCGCGACGATCTCCTCCACCTCGGTGCGCGGCGCCACCCGCGGCTGCCCGGTGGCGGGGAGGAGAGCGTCCGGCGCCGGCAGGGCGCGGCGGTCGATCTTTCCCGTGGGGGTCCGCGGGAGCGCGGGGAGCGGCACGAAGGCCGCGGGGACCATCCAGGCCGGCAGGCGGCTCTCCAGGAAGTCGCGCAGGGCGCCTGAGGAGATCTCCACACCGGGGCCGGCCACCACATAGGCGACCAGCCGCAGATCGCCCGGCCGCGACGCGTCCTCGCGCGCCGCTGGTTGATGACAAGCCACGGCGCACTCCGCCACCCCGGGCGCGCCGGCGAGCACCGCCTCGATCTCCCCCGGCTCGACGCGGAAGCCGCGGATCTTCACCTGCTGGTCGACGCGCCCGGCGAACTCCAGATCGCCGGACACCCGGCGGCGCACCAGGTCGCCGGTGCGGTAGAGGCGGCCCCCCGGGGCAGCGGACCCGGACGGGTCCGGCACGAACCGCTCGGCGGTCAGGTCCGGGCGGCCGAGGTAGCCGCGGGCCAGGCCGGCGCCGCCGAGCAGCAGCTCGCCCGGCACGTCCACCGGCACCGGCCGCAGCGCGCGGTCGACGGCGAAGGCGCGGACGCCCGCGAGCGGCCGTCCCATCGGCACCTCGCGCCAGCCCTCCGCGGCGAGCGCGGGCGGCAGCTCGGCCGCCGTGGCGACCACGGTGGCCTCGGTGGGGCCGTAGGTGTTGAACAGGCGGGCCCGCGGCTCCCCCGCCGCCGCCGGCCGCAGCCACGCCGCCACCCGCTCCGGCAGGGGACGCTCGCCGCCCAGGATCACCGCGCGCACCGAGGACGGCAGCCCGCGGCCGGCCGGCTCGGGGGAGGCCGGCTCGGGGGAGGCCAGCTCGGGGGCGACCACCAGCTCGTGCCAGAAGGCGGTGGGCAGGTCGAGCACGGTGATCCCCTCCGCCTCGCAACCGCGGAGGAAGCCGGCCACCGTGCCGGCCATCTCGTCGGTGCGCAGCACCAGGGTGCCGCCCGCGGTCAGGCAGGGGTAGATCTCCTCGACGCCGGTGTCGAAGCCCAGGGCGGCGAACTGGAGCACGCGGTCGTCCGGGCCGATCCCGTAGAGAGAGCGCGCCGCGGCCACGAAGGCGGCCAGGGCGCCGTGCGGCACCAGGACCCCCTTGGGACGCCCGGTCGAGCCGGAGGTGTAGATGACGTAGGCGCCCTGCTCCGGCGCGAGGGGCGGGAGCGGCGCGTCCACCGTCTCCTCTCCCTCCGGCGCGTCCGGGAACAGCACCTTCCCTTCCCAGGCGATCCGCGGGAGCAGGGCGCCGTCGGTCAGCAGGACCTCGGGCGCCAGGTCGGCGAGGATCCAGGCCAGCCGCTCGGCGGGCAGGGCCGGATCGAGCGGCGCGTAGACGCCGCCCGCCCGCAGCACGGCGAGGAAGGCGGCGACGATCGCGGGCGAGCGCTCCAGGAAGACGCCCACCCGCACCTCGGGACCGACACCGGCGGCCGAGAGGCGCGCGGCCAGGGTGCGCGACCAGCGGTCGAGCGCGCCATAGGTCAGGCTGCGGCCGGCGTGGCGGAGCGCCTCGGCTTCGGGAGCGCGGGCGGCCTGCGCCGCGAAGAGGGCGGGGATCGAGGCGCCGGCCGCCACCGCCTCCGTGGCGTCTCCGGCGAGCAGCTCCCGCTCCTCGGCGGCGGTGAGCAGAGGGAGCTCGGAGAGCGGGGTGCCCGGATCGGCCACCACCCCGGCCAGGAGCGCGGCGAGCCGGCCGAGCAGCCGCCCGGCCGTCGCCTCTTCGAACAGCCGCGCGTTGTACGTGAGGACGGCGCGGAGCTCCGGGCCGTCCTCCTCGACGGTCAGGCCGAGGTCGAAGATGGAGGTGCCGAGATCCATCTGCCATTCGGTGAAGAGCGGGCTCAAGGTGAGGCCCGGCACCCGGATGGGCGCGGGGGGCCGCAGGTTCTGCAACAGCAGCATGACCTGGAACGGACCCCGGGCGCCGCGTTCGAGGCGCAGCTCCTGGAGCAGCGTCTCCAGCGGCAGGTCCTGGTGCGCGAAGGCGCCGAGGGCGGTCTCGGCGGTGCCCGCGAGGAGGGTGTCGAAGCGCGGATCGCCCTCCAGGCCGACCGGGAGGATCAGGGTGTTCAGGAAGAAGCCGACCAGCCCTTCGACCTCCACCCGGTTGCGCCCGGCGACCGGCGTCCCCACCAGGATGCGGCCGTCGCCGGTGGTCCGCTCGAGGACGGCGGCGAAGGCGGCGAGGAGGACCATGAAGAGGGAGGCGCCGCGCGCGCGGCCGAGCGCCCGCAGCTCGTCCGCCAGGTCCGCCGGCAGGGTGCGCTCGACCGTGCCGGCCTGGAAAGGCTGGTTGGCGGCGCGCGGCCGGTCGGTGGGGAGGCGCAGCACGGGGAGCGGCGGCGGGAGCTGCCGGCGCCACCAGGCGAGCTGCTCCTCCAGCACCTCGCCGTGCAGCCGGCGGCGCTGCCAGACCGCGAAGTCGGCGTATTGCAGCCGCGGCGCCGGGAACGGCGAGGGCGCGCCCGCGGCGAAGGCGGCATAGAGGGCCGCCAGCTCCTGGAGCAGGATGCCCTGCGACCAGCCGTCCGTGGCGATGTGATGCAGGGTGAGGAGGAGGGCATGCTCCGCCGCCGCCAGCCGGACCAGGGTGGCGCGGAGCACCGGCCCGCGCACCAGGTCGAACGGCCGCGCCGCCTCGATCGCCTGCAACCGCGGCAGCTCGGCGCGCCGCCGCTCCTCCGGCAGGGCCGTGAGATCGACGGCGGCGAGCGCGAACGGCGCCGCGAGATCGGCCACCTGCACCGGCCGCGCTCCGGCCAGCTCGTAGCGGGTGGCGAGCACCTGATGCCGCCGCCGCAGCTCCAGGAAGCAGGCGGTGAGGACCGCGGGACGCAGCGCGCCGTCGAGGCGGACGCCGAGCGCCAGGTTGTAGGCCGGCGATTGCGGATCGAGCAGATGGAGGAAGCCCATCCGTTCCTGCGAGAACGAGAGCGGCGCCGGCCGCTCCGGGTGGCCTTCCAGGTCCTCACGCGGCCCCAGGGGCTCCGGCGCGGCGGCGCGGCCCGGGAGGCGGCGGATCGCGGCGGCGGTGCGGGCGGGCGGCCGGGCGAGGAGGGCGTCCGGAGCACCGGCCACCTCCTCCAGCAGCCGCTCGTAGCGGTCGAGGATCTCCTCCGCCATGGCGGTGCCGAACAGGCCGGTGTCGATCTCCAGGAACGCGGTGAGCCCTTCCGGGCTCTCGGCCAGGTGCAGGCTCAGGTCGAGCTTCGCGGTCTCCCCCGCGACCGGCACGGCGCTCAGGGTGAGCCCGGGAACCGGCGGGAGAGCGCCCGCGGCGCCCTGGACGGCGTTCTGCAAGGCGAAGAGGACCTGGACCAGCGGCGGGCGGGAGAGGTCGCGCTCCGGCACCAGCTCCTCGGCGAGCCGGTCGAAGGGCATGTCCTGATGGACGAAGGCGGCGAGGACGGTGGCCCGCACCCGGGCGAGCAGGGTGGCGAACGTCGCCTCCGCGGGCACCGCGAGGCGCAGGACGACCGTGTTGGCGAAGAAGCCGATCAGCCCCTCGCTCCCCGGCACGTGGCGGCCGGCCACCGGGGACCCCACGAGCACCTCGTCCTGCCCGGCCAGCCGGCCCACGAGCACCCCCCAGGCGGCCAGCAGGGCCATGAAGGGGGTCGCATCCAGCCGCCGGCAGAGATCGCGCACGGCCGCCACCACGGCCGGCCGGAGCGGCCGTTCGAGGACGGTGCCCCGGAAGGCCCGCACCGCCGGACGCGGCCGGCCGGTGCGCAGGTCCAGCTCCGCCGGCGCCCCGGCAAGGGCGTTCTTCCAGAACGCGAGCTGCTCCTCCAGGACAGCGCCGCGGAGCCGTCGCCGCTGCCAGACGGCGAAGTCGGCCACCTGATACGGCAGCTCCGGCAGCGGCGAGGGGCGCCCCGCGGCGAACGCCGCGAGCAGGGCCGCGACCTCGCGCACCAGCACGCCCATCGACCAGCCGTCGGCGACGATGTGGTGCACGGTCAGAAGCAGGAGGTGATCGCGCGCGGCCAGCCGCACCAGGGCGAGGCGCAGCAGCGGACCGCGGCCGAGGTCGAACGGCCGCCACGCCTCCTGGCGGGCCAGGTCGCGGGCCTGCCGGGCCTGCCGGGCCTGCCGGGCGGATGGATCGGACGGATCGGACCGATCGGACGGATCCGTCCGATCCGGCAGGCCCGGCAGGCCCGCGAGATCGATCACCGGCAGTGCCGGCCGCTCCGCGGGGTGGATCACCTGCACACCCTCGCCGTTGCGGGTCGCGAAGGTCGTGCGCAGGGCCTCGTGCCGGCGGACGACCTCGGCGAAGGCCCGTTGCAGCAGGGGAATGGAGAGCTCGCCGTGCAGGCGGACGGGGAACGGGATGTTCCAGGCGGGATTGCCCGGCACGAGCGGATCGAGGCACAGGTGCTCCTGCGCGAAGGCGAGGGGGAAGGCGCCGCCGCCGTCCGTGCGCGGCAGGGGGACCGGCACGGGTGAGCCCTCGTCCTCCGGCCGGACCCGCGCCTCGATCCGCGCCGCCAGGCCGGCCAGGACGGGATGGCGGAAGATCTCGGCCAGCGGGAGGTCGACGCCGAACGCCTGCTCCACCCGCGCGCGCAGCCGGGTGGCGAGCAGCGAGTGCCCGCCGAGCTCGAAGAAGCCGTCCTCCACACCCACCCGGCCGGCGCCCAGAAGCTCCTGCCACATCGCCGCGAGCGCCCGCTCCACCGGCGTCCGCGGCGCCACCAGCCCTTCCCCGCCGTCGCGCCGCGAGCGGTCCGGCGCGGGGAGCGCCCGGCGGTCCACCTTGCCGGTGGGCGTGAGCGGGAACGCCGGGAGCACCACGAAGTCCGCGGGGATCATGTAGTCGGGGAGCCGCTCCCGGAGGGAACCGGCGAGGACCGCTTGCGCGTTGTCGATGCCGGCTTCCGGAGCGAGGACCACCCAGGCGACGAGGCCCGGATCGCCCGCCGGCCCGGCTAGCACGCCGGCCACCGCGTCCCGCACCGCGGGATGGCCGCGCAGAGCCGCCTCGATCTCGCCCAGCTCGATGCGGAAGCCGCGCACCTTCACCTGGAAGTCGATCCGCCCCAGGTACTCGACCAGGCCGTCCGGCAGCCGCCGCGCCAGGTCGCCGGTGCGGTAGAGGCGACCGCCGGCTCCGCCGAACGGATCGGGCACGAAGCGCTCGGCGGTCAGCTCGGGCCGGCCGTGGTAGCCGCGCGCGAGGCCGGCGCCGCCGATGCACAGCTCGCCGGCCGCCCCCGGCGGCACCAGCTCGCCCCACAGCCCGAGGAGGTGGAAGATGGTGTTCCCCAGCGGCCGGCCGAGCGGGATCGGCCGCGTGCCCGGCTCCACCCGGTGGGCGGACGCCCAGACCGTGGTCTCGGTGGGGCCGTAGACGTTCCACAGCTCGCCGGCGCGCGGCAGGAGCTTCTCCGCCAGCGCCCGCGGCAGCGCCTCGCCGCCGCAGAGCGCCCGGAGCCCCGGCCGGCCCGCCCAGCCACCCTCCAGCAGCATCGTCCAGGTGGCCGGCGTCGCCTGGAGCATCGTGGCGCCGGAGGACTCCAGAGCCGCGGCGAGGAGGGCCGCATCCCCCGCCGTCTCGCGTCCCACCAGCTCGATGCGCGCCCCGGCGGTCAGCGGCAACAGCAGCTCGGTGACCGAGATGTCGAACGCGAGCGTGGTCAGCGCCACCACCACGTCCCGCGCCGAGATCCCCGGCCGCCGCGCCATCGTCGCCAGGTAGTTGACCGCGCCGCGGTGGCGCACCGCGACCCCCTTCGGCCGCCCCGTCGACCCCGAGGTGTAGATCACATAGGCCAGGTTCTCCGGGAGGGCGGTGGCGCCCCCTCCCCCGGGGGTGAGGGCCTCCACCGCACCGTCCCTCACCACCACCCGCACCCGCGCATCCTCCAGGATGAAGGCGAGCCGCTCCCGCGGATGCGCCGGATCGAGCGGCACGTACGCCCCGCCCGCCCGCAGCACGCCGAGCACGGCTTCGAGCATCCGCGGCGACCGCTCCATCCGCACCGCCACCAGCACCTCCGGCCCCACGCCCAGCGCGGCCAGCCGCGCCGCCTGGCGCCCCGCCTCCTCCCACAGCGCGCGGTAGCTCCACCGCTCTCCCGCAAAGGAGAGCGCCACGGCATCCGGCGTGCGCGCCACCTGGGCCGCGATCAGCTCGTGGACCGTGAGGTCCTCCGGGAACCGCTCGGCCGTGCCGTTCCAGCCGGTCAGGAGCTCTTCGCGCTCCGCCGGCAGAAGGAGCGGCAGCGCGCCGAGCGGGCACTCCGGATCGGCCACGGCGCCGGCGACCAAGCGGGCATAGCGGGCGGCCAGGTGCTCCGCCGTCGTGCCGTCGAACAGATCGGTGTTGAATTCGAGCGCCCCGCCGATCCCCCCGGCGCCCTCGGCCAGGTAGAGCGACAGGTCGAACTTCGCCACCGTGCTCTCCGCCGCGACCGGCTCCAGCTCGAGACCGGGGAGCCGGATCGCTTCGATGGGGAGGTTCTGGAGCGAGAAGAACGCCTGGAAGAGCGGCGAGACGGAGAGGTCGCGCGCCGTGGCCACCTCCTCGACGAGGCGCTCGAACGGCAGGTCCTGATGGGCGAAGGCGTCGAGCGCCACCTCGCGGGTGCGCCGCAACAGCTCGGCGAAGGAGGTGCCCGCGCCGCCGAGGTCGATCCGGAAGACCAGGGTGTTGACGAAGAGCCCGATCAGCTCCTCGATCTCACGCCGGTTGCGCCCGGCGACCGGCGAGCCCACCACGACGTCGTCCTGCCCCGCGTGGCGCCCGAGGAGGAGCGCCCACGCGGCCAGGAGCGCCATGAACGGCGTCGCCCCCGCCTGCCGGCAGAGCGCCGGGAGCTCCGCCACGGCGCCGAGGACGACCGGCCGGGTGGCGCCGCGGAACGTCTGCACCGCCGGCCGCGGGCGGTCCGTGGGGAGCTCCAGCAGCCTGGGCGCCCCGGCCAGCCGGCGCGTCCAGGCGCCGAGCTGCTCCTCCAGCACCGCCCCCTGGAGCCGGCCGCGCTGCCAGACCGCGAAGTCGGCGTACTGCACCGGCAGCTCCGGCAGCGGCGAGGCGCCGCCCCGCACGAACGCCGCGCCGAGCGCCCCGATCTCGCGCAGCAGAACGCCCGTGGACCAGCCGTCGGCGATGACGTGGTGAAGGGTGATGAGCAGGACGTGCTCCTCGGCCGCGAGGCGCAGAAGGGTGAGGCGCAGCAGCGGGCCGCGCCGCAGGTCGAACGGCCGCCGTGCCTCGTCGCGGGCCAGAGCGCGGGCCTGCCGGGCCAGGAGATCGGACGGATCGGACCGATCGGACGGATCCGTCCGATCCGACAGGCCCGGCAGGCCCGCGAGATCGATCACCGGCAGCTCGGGGGTGAACGGTGCGGCGATCCGCTGCACCGGCTCTCCCGAGCGCACGTCGAAGGTGGTGCGCAGGATCTCGTGGCGGCGCACCAGCTCGGCGAAGATCTGGCGCAGGAGCGCCGGTGCGAGCGCGCCGCGGAGGCGCACGGCGAGGGGAACGTTGTAGGCGGCGCTCCCCGGTTCGAGCTGGTCGAGCAGCCAGAGGCGTTGCTGCGCGAAGGAGAGGGGGAGGGCGCCCTGCCGCGGCACGGGAATGACCGGCGTCTCCACCCCGGCCCGGGTCGCGCGCACCACCCGCGCCAGCTCCGCCACCGTCGGCGCCTCGAACAGGCTGCGCAGCGGCACCTCGACCCCGAAGGTGGCGCGCAGCCGCGAGACGACGCGCGTCGCCAGCAGCGAATGCCCGCCCAGGGCGAAGAAATTGTCGCGGGCGCCCACCCGCCCGGCCCCCAGAAGCTCGGACCAGAGCGCCGCCAGCATCTCCTCCTCGGGACCGGAGGGGGCCTCGTACTCCGCGGTCCGGGCGAGATCCGGCGCGGGGAGCGCCTTCCGGTCCAGCTTGCCGTTCGCCGTCACCGGCAGGGCCGGGAGGACCACGAAGGCGGCTGGCAGCATGTAGGCCGGCAGCGACTCCGCGAGCCAGGCGCGCAGCTCGTGCGCCTCCGGCACACCCCCATCCCCGGGCACCACCCAGGCGGCCAGCCGGCCGTCCCGCACCTGCACCACGGCCTCCCGCACCCGGCGATGGCGCAGCAGGGCGACCTCGATCTCGCCCAGCTCGATGCGGTAGCCGTGGATCTTCACCTGCTGGTCCACCCGCCCCAGGAACTCCAGATTGCCGTCGGCGAAGAAGCGGACGCGGTCTCCCGTGCGGTACAGCCGCGCGCCCGGCTCCCCGGCGAACGGATCGGGCAGGAACGCCGCCGCGGTGAGCGCCGGCTGGCCGGTATAGCCCACGCAGAGGCAGGCGCCGCCGATGTAGAGGTCGCCCGGGACACCGATCGGGCACGGCCGCAACCACCCGTCGAGAGCGTGATAGCGCGCGTTCGCGATCGGACGGCCATACGGGATGCTCGGCCGGCGCGGATCGACCGCCTCGATCGGATACCAGTTGGACCAGACCGTCGCCTCCGTGGCGCCGCCCAGGCTGATCACCCGGGCGCCCGGGAAGGCGGCGCGCACCTGGTCCGGCAGCGGCACCGGAATCCAGTCGCCCGAGAGCATCACCAGGCGCAGCGGTCGCGGCGCCCCGTCCGGGAAGAGCGGAGCGAGCTGCTGGAGCGCCGCGGGCGCCGAGTCCCAGATCGTGACCGGCTCGGTGCGGAGGAGGCGCACCAGCTCGGCGGGCTCGCGGAGCGCCGCCTCCCCGGCCACGTGCACCGTGCCGCCGGCCGCGAGCATCCCGAAAACGTCCCAGACCGACAGGTCGAAGCCGAGCGAGGTGACGAAGAGGAGCCGGTCCGCCGGCCCGACGCCGAACGTCCGGTTGACCCACCGGACCAGGCGCACCGCGGGCGCGTGCTGCACGGCGATCCCTTTCGGGAGGCCGGTCGAGCCCGAGGTGTGGATGACGTAGGCCACGTCCTCGGGAGAGCCCACGGCGGGCAGGGGGAGGGCCGGCGAACGGTCGACGTGCCAGCCCGTCCAGGTCCGCTTGCGCCGCTCCCGCTCCCGCGGCTGGAGGATCACGTCGTAGCGCTCGCCCAGCTCGTTGGCGAACCCCTCCGTCCGGTGGTGGATCTCCGCCCGCCCCAGATCGTGGAACAGCTCCTCGTCGAGCGCCAGCGTGTCCGCCGCCGGCTCCCGCCGCGCATCGATCACGTCGGCGACGAGGAGGGCGCCGCCCGGCGCGAGGAGCGTCAGGGCGTCGGCGATCACCTTTCCCAGGTAGCGCGGCCCGGGGAAGAACTGCACCGTGCTGGCGCAGAGGACGAGATCGAACGAGCCGGGGGCGAACCGCGCGCCGATCTCGTGGGCGAAACCGGACGGCAGCTCGACGTTGGCGATCCCCTCCGCGCGGGCGTGCTCGCGGTTGCGCTCCTGGGTGCGCTCCGACGGATCGAGGCCGGTACAGCGCTCCACCCGCCGCGCCATCTCCCAGAGGATCAACCCGGCGCCGCATCCGACCTCCAGCACCCGGGCGTCCGGACGCAGCCAGGGCGCGGCGAGCGCCAGCACGCGGTCGCGGTACTCGTCCACCTCGGCCTCGCTGAACGGCAGACCGGTGCGGCGGCTCACGAAGCCGCCCGCCAGGACCCGGTCCTTCCCGTCCGCCGCCCGTTCGGCGACGAAGTCGAAGAGCGCGCGGATGCCCGCCGCATCGAGGCTCTCGCACGGAGGCTCCGGCGTGGCGAGGTCCAGGCAGACCGCGTCGCCCAGCCGCGGCAGGCGCCAGCGGAGCCTCTCCACCGCCGGCAGCGTCGCCTGCGAGGTGAGGATCACCGGCGCGCCGGTCGCCGCGAGGATCGTCTCCACCCGGTCCGCCGGCCAGGAGGGGTCGAGCGGCACGTAGAATCCCCCGGCTTCGAGGATGCCGAGCACTCCCGCGAGCATGCCGGGCGAGCGCTCCATCCACACCCCCACCGGCGTCCCGCGGCCGGCCCCGCGGCCGCGCAGCAGCGCGGCGAGCCGGTGCGCGCGCTCCGCCAGCTCGCGGTAGGTCCAGGCCTGCCCCTCCCAGACCACCGCCAGCGCCTCCGGCCGCGCCGCCGCCTGCGCCGCGAACAGCTCGTGGAGGAGACCCGGAGGCTCCTGCGCCGCCGTGTCGTTCCACTCGCAGAGGAGCTGCTGCCGCTCGCCCGGCAGGAGGAGCGCGAGCTCGCCGAGCCGCGGATCGCCGTCCTCGGCGAAGGCGGTCAAAACCTGCGCCAGGCGCTCCAGCAGGCGGACCACCTCCGGCGTGCCGCAGCGCGCCGCGTCCCAGCGGAGGGAAAGCAGCAGACGCTCGCCGCTGGGGATGACGACGACGGCGAGCGGATAGTTGGTCAGCGAGCTCGCCGCCTCCTCGACGATCTCCAGGCCGGCCAGCGGCACCGGCTCGGCCGGCAGCACCAGGTTCTCGAAGACCAGGATGTGATCGAACAGCGCCACACCCGCCGGCAGGCCGCTCCAGCGCTGCACGTCGACGAGCGGTGCATGCTCGTACCGGCGCGCCTCCACCTGCTGCTCCTGGAGCGCGGCGAGCCAGGCGTGGAGGCGAGATTCCGGCGCCACCGCCACCCGGAGCGGCAGCGTGTTGAGGAACGGCCCGGCGATCTCCTCGACACCCGGCAGGTCCGCAGGCCGGCCCGCCACGGTGGCGCCGAACACGACGTCCTCGCGGCCGCTCTCCTGGGCGAGAAGGAGCGCCCACGCCCCTTGCACCAGCGTGTTCGGGGTCAGCCGCCGCCGCCGCGCCACCTCGCGCAGCGCGGCGCCCACCGCCGCCGGCAGCGCGAGATCCCGCCGCCGCGCGTCCTGCCCGCCCGGCTCCCCCGCCCGCTCCTCCCGCCCGGCGAGGAAGGTGGGCGCGGTGAGCCCCGCGAGGCTCCGGCGCCAGAAGGCCTCGGCCGCCCCGAGGTCCTGCCGCCGCAGCCAGGCCAGGTAGTCATGGAAGTCCGGCGCCGGCGGGAGATCCGGCTCCCGGCCCGCGGAGAAGTCCGCATAGGCGCCCACCAGCTCGCACAGCACCGCTCCCTGCGACCAGCCGTCGGCCACCAGGTGGTGCTGGGTCCAGACGAGCTGGTGCACGTCCGCCGCCAGCTCGAGGAGCGTCAGGCGCAGGAGCGGCGCCGCGGTGAGCACGAACCCGCGCGCCCGGTCCGCCTCCAGAAAGCGGGCCAGCCGCTCCTGCTGCTCCCCTGCACCAAGACCGCGCCAGGACTCCCGCTCCACGGTCAGCTCGACCTCCCGGAACGCCACCTGCCGCGGCGTCTCCAGCTCTTCCCAGAAGAACGCCGTGCGCAAGATGGAATGCCGCGCGACGAGATACCGCCAGGCCCGCTCGAACGCGGGAACGTCGAGGCGGCCGGTCATCCGCAGGCTCATCTGGAGCACGTAGACCCCCGAGCCCGGGGCCATCAGGCTGTGGAAGAGCATCGCCTGCTGCATCGGCGACAGCTCGTCGATCGATTCGATCGATTCGATCTCTTCGGGATTCATCGCCTCCCATTCCGCCAAAACGAAATGTTTCAAACCACGCCCCGCCGGGGGGTGCAGGCGTGCGTGGGCGGGTGGGATGGGGTGGGTCAGCCCCGGGGCTCGCCCTCGGCGGCGGCGAAAGCGCTCTCCAGATGCCCCACCATCTGGTCGAGGGCCGGACCCGCGAGCAGGGAGAAGTGGTCGGCGTCCTGGAGGAGGTGGGCTTCGATCCCGGCCAGCCGGCCCCAGCCCGACGTGAGATCCGCGGCCCCCGGCGCCAGCGAGGCGCCGGCCCGGAAGAGGGTCACCCGTCCGCCGTAGGGACGCGGCAGGTAGAGCTCCAGGGTCTTCGTGCCGCGGCGGAACAGGTCGAAACGCTCCCGCAGCCAGGGCTTGCCCATGCCCGGCGGCAGCACGCCCGCGGCGCGCGCCAGCTCGAGCAGGCGGTCGAGCCCGGCCTCCACGTCCAGCCCTTCCAGCCTCTCGCGGATCGACTCCCTCTGCTCCGCGGAAGGATGCCAGAGGCCCGTGAACGCGGCCAGGAGCGCGGTGTCGTCGCGATCGCTCCGCCCTTGCGGGGGTGGCGGCGGGTCGAGCATCGTCAGGAGCGACGCGCGGCCGCCCGTGCTCTCGATCTGCCGCGCCATCTCGTAGGCGGTGACGGCGCCGGACGACCAGCCGGCCAGCAGCCACGGCCCCTCGGGCTGGACCTCGCGCACCGTCTTCAGGTACTGCGCCGCCAGGTCCTCCATCCCCTGCGGATGGCCGTTGCCTTCCGCGAGCGCCTGCAGGCCGTAGACCGGACGTTGCCCCCCGAGCTTCTTCGCCAGCTCCACGTAGGAAAAGACGTTGCCGCCCACCGGATGGACCAGGAAGAGCGGCCTCCCCGCACCTCCCGGATGCAGACGCGCCAGCGGCGCGGAGCGCGGTACCTCCCCTCCCTCGATCAGCCCCGCCAGATGCTCCACCGTCGGCGCCTCGAACAGCGCGGCGATGGGCACCTTGACCCCGAGGACGTGCTCGATGCGCGCCATCACCTGGACCGCCAAGAGCGAGTGGCCGCCGAGGGCGAAGAAATCGCCGTCCGCTCCCACCCGTTCGACCCCGAGCACCTCGGCCCAGGTGCCGGCGAGGACCTCCTGGACCGGCGTCCGCGGCGCCAGGTAGCCCTCCTCGGCCCTCTGCCACTCCGGGGCCGGCAGGGCCTTCCGGTCCACCTTGCCGTTGGGCGTGAGCGGCAGCACCGGGAGCACGACGAAGGCGGCGGGCACCATGTAGTCCGGCAGCGTCTCGCGCAACGACCGGCGCAGCGCGTCGGGGGTGGCGTCGCCGGTGACATAGGCGACCAGGCGCCGGTCGCCGGACCGCTCCTCGCGCACCACCACCACCGCCTCGCGAGCTCCCGCCTCGGCCAGAGCTGCTTCGATCTCGCCCGGCTCGATGCGGAAACCGCGGATCTTCACCTGCTGGTCGATGCGGCCCAGGTACTCCACGTCGCCATCGGGGAGGAACCGTCCCAGGTCGCCCGAATGGTAGAGCCGCGCTCCCGCATGCCCCGAAAGCCCGCCGGCCGGGTCCGGGACGAAGCGTTCCGCGGTCAGCCCGGGCCGCCCCAGGTAGCCGCGCGCCAGGCCCGCGCCACCGACGACGAGCTCGCCCGGCACGCCGACCGGCGCCGGATGCAGCCCTGCACGGTCCATCACCGCCAGAGACAGGTCGGGGATGGGGACGCCGATGACGCTGCGCCGCTCGGCCCTCGCGTCGGCCGCGCGCAGCCGCCGGTAGGTGACGTGCACCGTCGTCTCGGTGATCCCGTACATGTTGACCAGCCGGGGGCTCGCGTCGCCATGGCGGGCAAACCAGGGCGCCAGGCCGGCAGGGTCGAGAGCTTCGCCGCCGAAGATCACCAGGCGGAGATCGGTGGGAGCCCCCTCCCGCTCTGCGCCGGCGTTGGCGAGCTGGGCGAAGGCCGAGGGGGTCTGATTGAGCACCGTGACCCGCTCGCGGCGGAGCAGGTCGAGGAACAGACCGGGCGAGCGGCTCACGTCGAAGGGGACGACCACCAGGCGGCCGCCATGGAGCAGCGCGCCCCAGATCTCCCAGACCGAGAAGTCGAAGGCGCAGGAGTGGAAGAGCGTCCAGACGTCCCGCGCGCCGAAGCCGAACCAGCCGTCCGTCGCGGTCAGGAGCCGGACGGCGTTCCCGTGGCTCACCAGGGTGCCCTTGGGGCGGCCGGTGGAACCCGAGGTGTAGATCACGTAGGCCAGGTTGGCTCCCTCCGCCAGAGGTGCGAGGTCCTCGTCCGGGAGCGTATCCAGCAGCTCGCGGTGGGCGTCGAGGAGGATCCGGACGGGGGTCTCCGCCAGCGCGGCGACGAGCTTCTGCGTCCCCACCACGATCTGCACGGCCGCGTCCTCGATCATGTAAGCCAGCCGCTCCCTCGGATAGCCGGGATCGAGCGGCACGTAGGCTCCGCCGGCCTTGAGAATGCCCAGAATGCCCACCAGCAGGTCCACGGAGCGCTCCAGGCACAGGCCAATCCGGCTCTCGGGGCCGGCGCCTGCGCTGCGCAGCCGGCGGGCCAGCTGGTTGGCCCGGCGATTCAGCGCGCCGTAGCTGAGCGTCACCTCCCCGCAGGTGAGAGCCGGGGCTTCGGGCGCACGCCGGACCTGCGCTTCGAACCAGTGATGCAGCGTGGGTGCCGCGGGAGGCTCCCCTCCCGTTCCTCCCCACTCCGCGGCGAGCTGGTGGCGCTCGGCCGGCGAGAGCAGCGCCAGCTCCGCGACCGGCTGCTCCGGATCTGCCAGGGCTCCGGTGAGCAGCCGCTCGAAGTGCCCGGCCAGGCGGTCGATCGTCGTGGCGTCGAACAGATCGGTGGCGTATTCGAGCCGGCCGGCCAGCTCGCCGCCGTGCTCCCCGAGGCTCAGCGTGAGATCGAACTTCGCCGTCGTCCCCGGCCGGCCCACCGGCCGCAGTTGCAGGTCGCGGATCTCCAGGCCCTCGACGGGAGCGTTCTGGAGCACGAGCATCACCTGGAAGAGCGGCGCGTGCGCGAGGCTCCGCCGCGGCGCCAGCTCCTCGACCAGCTTTTCGAACGGCACGTCCTGGTGCAGCGAGGCCGCGAGCGCCCTCTTCCGCGTCCGCCCGAGCAGCTCCCGGAACCCAGGCGCTCCGCTCAGATCGCCGCGCAGCACGAGGGTGTTGACGAAGAACCCGATCAGCCCTTCGATCTCCACCCGGTTGCGTCCGGCGGTGGGAGAGCCAACCGCGAGATCGCCGAGATCGTCCTGTCCGCCGGTGCGCGCCAGGAGGGCCTGGAAGCCGGCGAGGAGCACCATGAACAGCGTCGCGCCCTCGCGCCGGGCGAGAGCCTCCAACTGCCCGGTGAGGCCGGCCGGCAGCCCCACCGGCCGCGCGGCGCCACGGTAGCTCTGCCGGGCAGGCCGTGGCCGGTCGGCCGGCAGGTCGAGGAGAGGCGGCAGCCCGGCAAGCTCCCGGCGCCAGAAGGCGATCTCCCGCTCCAGGACCTCGCCGTGCAGCCAGGAGCGCTGCCAGACCGCGAAGTCCGCGTATTGCACCGGCAGCTCGGGCAAGGGCGCGCCGGCATAGAGCGCCGCGACCTCGCGCACCAGGATGCCCATGGACCAGCCGTCGCTCGCGATGTGGTGCATGGTGAGAGCAACGGCGTGGTCGTTTGCGCCAAGGCGCAGCAGCACGCCGCGCAGCAGGGGGCCGCGCGCGAGATCGAACGGCCGGCCGGCCTCTTCGGCCACCAGGGTGAGGGCCTGCCGGGCGAGGAGATCCGACCGATCGGACAGATCCGTCCGATCCGACGGATCCGGCAGGCCCGGCAGGCCCGAGAGATCCACCATGGGCAAGATGAAGGGAGACGCCGGCTGGACCACCTGCACCGGCGCGCCGTCCCGCAGGGCGAACACCGTGCGCAGCGCCTCGTGGCGGCGCAGGGTCTCGCCGAGGCAGCCCGCCAGAACCGCGGCATCGAGCGGCCCCTCGACGCGCAGCGACACGGGCATGTTGTAGAGCGAGCTGCCCGGCTCGAGCTGATCGATGAACCAGAGGCGCTGCTGGGCGAAGGAGAGCGGCTGCGGCTCCCCCCGTCCACCGGCCCGCGGGATGAGCGGCGGCGGTGGGGGTGCCGCGGGCGCCGGCCGCTCGTAGCCGAAGCGGACGGCCATCTCCCAGGCCGGCTCGCCGAGGGAGTCTTCGTGCGCCTCCCGGGAGCGCTCGGCCACCCCGGCCTCGACCGTCTTGTACCCGAGGAACTTCATATCCCCGAGCATCTTTCCCTCGGCATGGATGCCGTCGGTCATCCGCGCCCGCCCCTCTTGATAAGGATCGATCATGGCGGGGTCGAGATCGATCCCGAGGGCGTCGCAGAGCTTCCGCAGCTCGGCTTCGGGATGCCGCACCAGGTCTTCGAAGAGGACGCGGTGCTGGCGCTCGGCCGGCACGCCGGCCAGGTGCTCCAGGATGTTCTCGTGGCTCGCCACCCAGATCAGCTCGGCCAGCTCGGCCCGTTCGAACGTGTGGGGATGGCGGAAGAAGAGCTCGTCGAGCTTGACCTCCTCGAACGAGCGGATCGCGGCGTAGGGGTGGCGGACGAGATGGATGTAGAACGGATTTTCGAACGCCTCCTCGGCCCGCCGCAGGACGGCCGGATCGAGAGCATAGGTCGTCGTCTTGTCGACCAGGGTCCGGCCGTCCAGCCACACCTGGAGCCGGCGGTAGAAGCGCTGTGCCGTCCAGTCCTCCGCGACGGCGGCATCGAGGATCCGCCGCGCGTCGTCGACGCTGCGACGGCGCAGCTCCATGACGGCACGGATCGCCCCTTCCAGCCAGAAGCTGTCGCGGCCCGGGAAGGCGGCCTCCCGCTCGGCCATCGTGTTGAACGAGAGCAGCTCCAGCTCCGGCGGCGCGAACAGACGCGGATGGCCGCCGAGCATGACGCGGAGAAGCGTCGAGCCCGCGCGCGGCGGGGAGAGGAGGAAGATCATCGGCGGGTTCTTCTCCGCCGCCAGATCCGGGGACGGCGGCAAAGGAGGGATCACGGAGCGGAACGCGGCGAGCCGGGCGAGGTCGACGCGGCCGGCCACGGCGCGCGGCGCGCGGACCGCCTCCTCGCCGAGCGACGCCTCGCCCCAGAGGCGGACGACGGTCTCCCGCTCCTCGCGCGCCAGGTAGGCCGCCATTTTCGCGACCGTGGGCGCGTCGAAGAGGACGACGACGTGGACGACTCCGCCCATCTCCCGTTGCAGCCGGTTGATCAGGATCGCCCCGGTGATCGAGTTGCCGCCGAGGTCGAAGAAGGAGTCGTGGATGCCCACGCTCTCGACCGCGAGCGCCTGGCGCCAGAGGCCGGCCAGGTACTCTTCGAGCGGCGTCCGCGGCGCGGCAGGCTCCGTCCCGGTGGCCGGCGCCGTCTCCGGATCGGGCAGAGCCCGCCGGTCGACCTTGCCGTTCGAGAGCCGGGGGAGGTCCGCGACGGGCACGAAAGCCGCCGGGATCATGTAGCCCGGCAGGCGGGTCTGGAGATGGCTCCGCAGACCGGCGGCGAGGTCCGGGTCCCCCGCATCGGCGCCCATCCCACAGACAGCCACCCAGGCGACCAGCCGCTGGGCGGTCCCCGCGCCGCGCAGGTCCACCACCGCCTCCTGCACAGCCGGGTGCGCGGCGAGAGCGGCCTCGATCTCCCCCGGCTCGATGCGGAAGCCGCGCACCTTGACCTGATGATCGATCCGGCCGAGGAACTCCAGCGCACCCTCCGGCTGCCACCGCGCCAGGTCGCCGGTCCGATAGAGCCTCCCGCCCGCATTCGTGCCGGAACCGGGGTCCGGCACGAACGCCAGGGCGGTGCGCGCCGGCTCGCCGAGGTAGCCGCGCCCCACGCCTTCCCCTCCCACGCACAGCTCGCCCGGCACGCCCAGGGGTTGCGGGCTGAGGTCCCGGTCCAGAACGTAGAGCTGCGTGTTGGCCACCGGACGGCCGATCGCCGGACGCCAGGCCGCCGCGGCCGGCGCCTCCCGCACCGGCCCGTGGCTGACGTCGTCGGAGCACTCCGTGGGGCCATAGGCATTGAGCAGCGGGATGGCCGGGTGGCGGGCGAGCCAGCGCCGGCAGAGCTCCGGCGGCAAGGCCTCGCCGGTGGGGATCAGCCAGCGCAGGCGCGGCAGGTCGTGCCCGGTGCTTCCCTCGACGATCTCCAGCATCGCCGCCAGCAGCGAAGGGACCACCTCCAGCACCGTCACTCCGTCGCGCGCCACCGCGGCGAGGAGAGCCGCCGGGTCGTGGGCGACCGCATCCGGGTAGATGGCGACGCGGCCCCCCGAGATCAGGGCCGACAGCATCTGCCAGACGGAGATGTCGAAGCTCTGCGAGGCGTTCTGCGCCACCGCGTCCGCGCCGCCGAGGCCCAGCGCCTCCACCTTGGCCAGCGCGTGGTTGAGGAGGCCCCGGTGATGGACCATCGCACCCTTGGGCAGCCCGGTCGAGCCGGAGGTGTAGATGACGTAGGCGAGATGGCCGAGCCCGCCGCGCGGGGGCTGCTGCGCCACCTCGCCGCCCAGCCGCAGCAGGTCCTCCAGCTCCAGAACGTCCAGGAGGGGAGGCTCGGAGACCTCCGCGAGCAACTGCGGGCCGAGCCCGCCGCCCGAGAGGAGCAGGCGGGCTCCGCTCTGGCGCAGCACGCCCAGGGCGCGCGCGGCAGGTTGTTGGGGGTCGAGAGGGAGATAGGCGCCGCCGGCCTGGAAGACCGCCAGCACCGCGGTCAGGAACGGCAGGCCGCGCGGGGCGAGGATCGGCACCACCGATTCAGCGCCCACGCCGCGGCCCACCAGCACCTCCGCCCAGAGGCGGGAGCGGTGCAGCAGCTCGCGGTAGGTCAGACGCTCGGCACCGCAGAGGGCGGCCACCGCTTCGGGCGTCTTCTCCGCCTGCGCGACGAACAGCTCATGGACGCAGACGGCCGCGGGGCCGCCGGTCTGCGTGTCGTTCCACTCGCAGAGGGTCTGGTGGCGCTCGGCCGCGCCGAGAAGAGGCAGGGCGGAGAGCGACCTGCCGGGGGCGGCCAGCGCCGCCGCCAGCAGGGTCGCGAAGTGGTCGCCCAG
>Ga0209682_10000158_pt1 | contig 22503 bp, 20 predicted proteins | sample DOMMetBare2Fresh_2_FD_187471 | JGI IMG/M metagenome (GOLD analysis project Ga0209682, IMG submission 187471) | Wetland sediment microbial communities from St. Louis River estuary, USA, under dissolved organic matter induced mercury methylation -... | ecosystem: Environmental > Aquatic >... | reverse complement strand
CGTTTACTTCTCGTGGCTGCTGTTTGCGGCGGTGATGTGGTTTCTGTTTCGCAGCCGCTGGGGGCTGGTGCTGCGCGCGGTCGGCGAGTCGCCGTCGTCGGCGCACTCGATCGGGCATCCGGTGATCCGCTTGCGCTATCTCGCGACGCTCTTCGGCGGCGCGATGAGCGGCATCGCCGGCGCGTTCCTGTCCGTCTACTACACGCCGCTGTGGGTCGAAGGCATGGTCGCCGGCCGCGGCTGGATTGCGCTGGCGCTCGTGGTATTCGCCACGTGGCGGCCGTTGCGTGTGCTGGCCGGTGCCTATCTCTTCGGCGGCGTGATGATCATGCAGTTGTTCCTGCAGGGTTCGGGCGCGCAGATCAACATCCCGGCGCAGTTCCTGTCTTCGCTGCCGTACTGGGCGACGATCATCGTGCTGGTGCTGATCTCGCGCAATCAGAGCACGATCCGGCTGCATTCGCCGGCTTCACTGGGTCAGCCGTATCGACCCGATGCGTGAAAGTAGTCCAAATCAAGGCGAGCAACGTTGTTCCGAACGCCCGGCCGAGGCGCCGGCATACCAACCGATCCTGAGGAGACACACGCAATGCTGACACGCAGACAACTGATTCAAGCGGCAGGTGCCGCAGGCGCGCTGGGAGGCACAAGCCTCGCGGCGCTGGCGCAAACCAAGGCCGGTGAGCCGTTGAAGATCGGCTTCGTTTACGTCAGCCCGGTCGGCGATGCCGGATGGACGTACCAGCATGACGTTGGCCGCAAGGAAATGGAAAAGGCGCTTGGTGCCAAGGTGCAGACCAAGTTCATCGAAAACGTGCAGGAAGGATCCGATGCCGAGCGCGTGTTTCGCGAACTGGCGACAAGCGGCCACAAGCTGATCTACGGCACGAGCTTCGGCTACATGAACTACATGGAGAAGGTCGCCAAGCAGTTTCCGAACACGACCTTCGAGCATGCGACCGGTTACAAGACCGCCAAGAACCTCGGCGTCTACAACGCGCGCTTCTACGAAGGCCGCTACATGTGCGGCGTGATCGCCGGTCGCATGACCAAGACCAATGTGCTCGGCTATGTCGCGGCTTTCCCGATCCCCGAAGTACTGCAGGGAATCAATGCGTTCACGCGAGGCGCGCGCAGCGTCAATCCCAAGGCCGAAGTGCGCGTGGTTTGGGTCAACTCCTGGTATGACCCGGGCAAGGAGCGCGAGGCTGCCAACACGCTGCTGTCGCAGAAGGCGGACATCATCACCCATCACACCGACTCGACCGCGGTCGTGCAGGCGGCCGAAGCACGCGGCGCGATGGCCTTCGGCTACCACTCTGACATGAGCAAGTTCGGCCCGAAGGCGCACCTGACCGCGACCACGCACAACTGGGGTGACTACTACATCAAGAGCGCGAACGCAGTGCTGGCCGGCACTTGGAAGACCGGCAACGTCTGGGGCGGCGTGAAGGACGGATTCATTCGGCTGGCTCCTCTGAATCCCGCGATTCCCGCGCCGGTGAAAGAAGAGGTCGCGAAGATCGAAGCGGGCTTGAAGGCTGGCACGTTCCATCCGTTCGCCGGTCCCGTCAAGGACCAGGCCGGCAAAGAAGTCATCGCTGCGGGTAAGAACATGAGCGACGATGAACTCGGCAAGATGAACTACTACGTCGAGGGCGTGGCAAGCCAACTGCCAAAGAGCTGAACACGACTGTCCCTGATCAAGAGAAGCGTATTCAACACGGAGACACGGAGAAGGACAAATCACCCCCTGTGTCTCTGTGATGAAACAGGCGTCTTCGGTCAATTAGTGCTCCGCAGACCGGCAGTTCCGGCCGGTAGAGGGCAACTTGCGCCCGAAAGAACTGAACCATGGAAGCGTACGTTCTCGATTGGCTGAACCTGCTGGTGCGCTGGCTGCATCTGATCGCCGGCATCGCGTGGATCGGCGCGTCGTTCTACTTCGTGATGCTCGACAACTCGTTGAAGCCGCCGAAGAAGCCGGAAGACGTGAAGCGCGGCATGCACGGCGAACTGTGGGCTGTGCATGGTGGCGGTTTCTACGTCAGCCAGAAGTTCCTCACCGGCCCGAAGGGCGAGCCTCTGAGCGACGACCTGCACTGGTCCAAGTGGGAGGCGTACACGACCTGGCTCTCGGGCATGGGGCTGCTGGCGCTGATCTACTGGTTCGGTGCCAATGCATACCTGATCGACAAAAGCGTGATGCCGCTCGCGCCGGCGACCGCAGTGGCGATCAGCGTCGGCGTGATCGTCGGTGGCTGGTTGGCGTACGACGGTTTGTGCCGAGCGCTTGCCGGCAGGGACTCGCTGCTCGCCGCGATCGTGCTCATCCTGGTGATGACGAGTGTGTGGGGACTGTTCCATGTCTTCAGCGCGCGCGCGGCCTACGTCCATGTCGGCGCGATGATCGGCACGATGATGGTGGCCAACGTGTTTTTCCACATCATCCCCGGCCAGAAGAAGATGGTCGCCGCAATCCGCGCCGGTCAGATGCCCGACGCGCGCTACGGTGCGATCGGCAAGCAGCGCTCGGTGCATAACACCTACTTCACGCTGCCGGTGCTGTTCATCATGATCAGCAATCACTACCCGATGACCTACAGCCATCCGCAAGGCTGGCTGGTGCTCGGACTGATCATGCTGGCGGGCGTGCTGATCCGGCAGTTCTTCGTGCTGCGCCACCAGCACAAGGTCATACCGGCGCTGCCGGCGATTGCAGTGCTTCTGCTTGCCGGCGTGGCGATCTGGATCGCGCCGAAAACGAGCAGCGGTGGTGGCGACAAGGTGAGCTTTGCCAGGGTGCAAGGCGTGATCAACGATCGCTGTGTCGGCTGTCACGCCGCCACGCCGAAGCAGGAAGGGTTTGCGCAGCCGCCCAAGGGCGTGACGCTCGAGACACCCGAGCAGATCACGCAGCATCTGCAGAAAGTGGCCGAGACGGTTGCCAATCGCTATATGCCGATCGGCAATCTGACCGGGATGACCGATGCGGAACGTGCGTTGATCGCAGCCTGGGTTGCGCAGGGTGGGTCAACCAAGTAGGGCAGGGATGACCGCGCCAATCCAGCAGAGCCAGGCCGGCACGCGCGGCGTGCAGGGGTTCCGCGGCTCGATCCTGCACTTCCTCGAGGATCCGCTGCATGCCGGGGAGCGTTCTTACCAGTACTTCGACGATGGCGTGCTGCTGCTGCGCGATGGGTTGGTCGAGTCGCTCGGCGATGCATGCACGCTGCTCAAGACCTTGCCGACGGGCGTAAGCGTTGTCGACTACCGCGGCCGGCTGATCGTGCCCGGCTTCATTGACACGCACGTGCACTACCCGCAGGTCGACATGATCGCCGCCTATGGCGAACAGTTGCTTGCGTGGCTCGAGCGCTATGCATTCCCGACCGAGCGGCGCTTCGACGACGCGGTTCACGCACGCGAAGTTGCGGAGTTTTTTCTCGACGAACTGCTGCGTAACGGCACCACGACGGCGATGGTGTTCGCGACCGTGCATCCGGCCTCGGTCGATGCGCTGTTTGAGGCCGCGACGGCGCGCAACATGCGCATGATCGCCGGCAAGGTGCTGATGGACCGCAACTGCCCGGAATTCCTGCGTGATACGGCGGCCAGCGGCTACGAAGACAGCCAGCAACTGATTGAGCGCTGGCATGAACGGGGCCGGCAGCTTTTTGCGGTGACACCGCGCTTTGCACCGACCTCGACCGAGGAACAACTGCAGCTGGCCGGGCGGCTGCTCGACGAGCATCCCGGCGTCTATCTTCAATCGCACGTGGCTGAGAATCGCAGCGAGATCGCCTGGGTCGCCGAGCTATTTCCGTGGAGCCGCAGCTACCTCGACGTCTACGACCGCTTCGGGCTGCTGCGTGACCGCAGCGTGTACGCGCACTGCATCCATCTCGACCGAACCGATCGCACGCGCATGGCGCAATCCGGTGCGGCGATGTCATTTTGCCCGACGTCCAACCTGTTTCTGGGTTCGGGGTTGTTCGATCTTGATGCGGCGGCGGCGAGTGGCACGCGGGTTGGCATCGGCACCGATGTCGGCGGTGGAACCAGTTTCAGCATGTTGCGCACCCTCAGCGAGGCGTACAAGGTGGCTCAGCTCGCCGGACAGACACTGTCGCCGCTGCGGGCATTCTTCCTCGCCACGCTCGGATCAGCGCGGGCACTGTATCTCGACCATCTGCTCGGCAACTTCGAGCGCGGCAAGGAAGGCGACTTCGTGGTCCTCGATCCCTCCGCCACACCGCTGCTCGCGCGCCGGATGCAACAGACCGATGGACTGGCCGAGCGGCTCTTTCTGCTGCTGATGCTGGGTGACGATCGGGCGATCAGCGCCACCCACGTGATGGGCCGATCGTGCCGGCCCCGCGATGTATCTTCAGTGTCGTCCTAGCCGGAGCGCTGAGTCTCGAGCGCGGTGCGGTGTCGCTTCTCCGTGGCGCGGCGTGCACGCAGCAACGCGAATCGCAGTCGACCCGCGGTGGGTTCGTCGAGACCCAGGGACGAGTTGCATTGAATCAGCCGGTCGCAGTCCGGAGCGAACATCGAGGCGCGATCGTCGAGCGCAATCCATTCGCGTTTCGTATCGCCGTTGGCGATCATCCACTGCAGGCACTCGGCATGCCGCTGGTAGGGCCGCAGCACGGACGGTGTATGAAACGACGCAAAATGCGGGGTCGCGCCGATTACGCGCGCTGACAGCGAGGTGCCGAGCAGCTCACACATCTGCGCGAGGCTGTTCTCGATGCGCCAGCTGGTCGACAGCACGAGATGTATCTCGGGGAACTCATCGAGCACCGATGCCAGGCGCGGCACCTTTTCGAACATGCGCTGCGCGTCGAAGCACGGGTCAGGGTGGAGCACACCATCGAAATCGAGAAACAGAATCACGGTCGCGACGAGTCGTTGCGTGAGCAGCGACTATGACAGGACGTTGGCCGAACGCAATCGGTCGTTCGCTCAGGGTCAGGTGTTTCCGGGGCTTTCATCGTGTCGGGACGGCCGTTCACGCCGATGATGTCGCGTTCATGCACTTCATGGCGCGGATTCATCACTTTGTCGCACAGCGGTCGCACCGGCTTCCTAACCTGCCTACAGTCCCATCTGTCGCGACGGCATGGGGCGGTCGCAAGCAAGCAGGAGTCCATCCATGATCACCACCAAAGCGTCGACGCGGGTCGCTGGGTTTGCCGCCGCATTGCTGGTAAATGCCGCCCTGTTCGCCGCGGCGGAGAAAAGCGTTCAGACCGCGGGCCTGGTGCTCAGCGAAGATGATGCAGTGGTTGTGCAGCTCGATCGCGTGGTCGTTACAGCGCAACGCCCGGCCAGGACAGCCTCGTCGATGGAACTTTCGGGCGGTGCGTCTCTCTAATTTTTGTTGTCTCCTCCGACGCCCCGCCAGGGGCATGCGCGGGCCAGCTCTCCCCCAGTTGTGCCCGCGCTTTCTTTTTCTGGTCCCTCCGTTGTTAGACTGGCCTGATCCCCAAGGGCATTCAGCGACGGAGCCATCCCATGAACAAGGAAATCGTTTCAACCAGAAAGGCGCCCGCGGCGATCGGACCGTATTCGCAGGCGGTCAAGACAGGGCTCGTGGTCTTCACTTCTGGGCAGATCGGATTGGATCCCGAGACTGCAGAGCTTGTCAGCACCGATTTCGAAGCCCAGGTGCGGCAGGCGTTCAGCAACCTGGCCGCGGTTGCGCAGGCGGCAGGCGGGTCGCTGGCGAACGCGGTCAAGTTCACGTTGTTCCTGACCGATTTGTCGAAGTTCGCCATCGCCAACAACATCATGGCCGAAGTCGTGCCGCAGCCGTTCCCGGCACGCTCGACCGTCGGCGTGGCAAGTCTTCCCAAGGGCGCGCAGTTCGAGGTCGAGGCCGTGCTGGTCCTGTGATCCTCGACTCGGTCTCGACTTCCGATCCCTGGTGATTCGTGTTGGCTCGCGTGACGCGTCAGGCTGGCGCGCGCAACGGATCACCGATCGCCGATCTCCGGTCACGGCAAGCCAGGCTTGTCAGGCTCGGACTGCGGACGGACTGGGATTTCCTGCTTCATCTGCCGCTGCGGTATGAGGACGAAACTTGCATCACGCCGATCGCCGACCTGCAGCCGGGCACGGACGCGCAGGTCGAGGGCGAGATCACCGCGTCCCAAGTTGCTTATCGCGGCCGCCGGCAATTGAACGTGCGCTTGATCGATGACGGCGGCGCGCTGCTGCTGCGCTTCCTGCATTTCTATCCGTCGCAGTTGAAGAGCCTCGCGGTCGGCCGGCGTGTGCGCGCATTCGGCACCGTGCGCGCTGCGCATCTCGGTGCTTCGATGGGAATTGAGATGGTGCATCCACGCGTGCGTGCCGCGGACGCCGGGTCGGCGCTGCCATCGAGCCTGACCCCCGTGTATCCGACGACCGAAGGCGTGCCGCAGTCATGGCTGCGCAAGCGCATCGAACGCGCACTGCGCGATGTCGACATCGTCGACACACTGCCGGCCGCGCTGGTCAGGGAGCTTGGCTTGCCGCCGCTGCGCGAAGCGCTGCTTCGACTGCATCAGCCGCCTCATCAGGCCGATGCCGCGGCGTTGATCGAGCGGCGCGATCCCGCGTGGCAGCGGGTGAAATTTGACGAACTGCTGGCGCAGCAGGTATCGCTGCGCATCGCTCGCGCACAGCGTGCGCAACGCAGGGCACCGTCCTTGGTGGGGCAGGGCGATCTGGTGGCGCGCCTGCGCGCGGCGTTGTCATTCAGGCTGACGGGCGCACAGCAGCGCGTGTGGACGGAAGTGGAGGTCGACCTGGCACGCAGCGCGCCGATGCATCGGCTGGTGCAGGGTGACGTCGGCAGCGGCAAGACGGTGATCGCCGCGCTGGCGGCGGCGCGCGCGATCGAGGCCGGATACCAGGTCGCGCTGATGGCGCCGACCGAGATCCTGGCCGAGCAGCACTTCCGTCGCGTGGCCGAGTGGCTTGATCCGCTCGGCGTACGTACCGCGTGGCTTGCGGGCAAGCTGAAGGCGGCCGAGAAGCGCGCCGCGAATGCGCACACCGAATCAGGCGAGGCGCAGCTCGTCGTCGGCACGCATGCGCTGATCCAGGAGGGCGTCAGGTTCGCGAGGATGGGCCTGGCGATCATCGATGAGCAGCATCGCTTCGGTGTCGCTCAGCGCCTTGCATTGCGTGACCTGGCCACGCCCGAGGGTGCCATCCCGCACCTCCTGATGCTCAGCGCCACCCCGATTCCACGCACGCTCGCGTTGAGTTACCTGGCCGACCTGGACGTCTCGGTGATCGACGAGATGCCGCCGGGGCGCACGCCGGTCGTGACCAAGCTCGTGTCGACCCGTCGCCGCGCCGAGGTGCTCGAACGCGTGCGCGCGGATGTCGCGCGCGGACGCCAGGCGTACTGGGTGTGCCCGCTGGTCGAACAGGACGAAGACGCCGAGGCGACGGTCGACCTCACGGCCGCGACGCAGATGTACGAAGAAACGCGCGCACTGTTGCCCGAGCTGCGGCTGGGTCTGCTGCACGGCCAGATGCCGCCCGCCGAGAAGAACGAGGTCATGCATCGCTACGCGCGCGGCGAGATCGACGTGCTGGTGGCGACCACCGTGATCGAGGTCGGAGTCGACGTGTCCAACGCCACGCTGATGGTGATCGAGCATGCGCAGCGGTTCGGGCTGGCGCAGCTGCACCAGCTGCGCGGGCGCGTCGGCCGCGGCGCCGAACAGAGCTTCTGCGTGCTGCTGTTCGACGAACCGCTGTCGGAGACGGCACGCGAGCGGCTGAAGGTGATCTACGAAACGACCGACGGATTCGAGATTGCCCGGCGCGACCTGCAGCTGCGCGGGCCGGGCGAGTTCCTCGGGGCGCGGCAATCCGGTCTGCCGCTGCTACGCTTCGCGGACCTGGAGCGTGACGCCGCGCTGGTCGAGCGCGCACGCGACGTGGCGCAGCGGCTCCTGCTGGAACAACCCGGGGTCGCGCGCACACACGCGCAGCGTTGGCTCGCCGGGCGGGAAGATTTTCTCGACGCATGACACTGACTGAACTTCGCTACATCGTCGCGGTCGCCCGCGAACGTCACTTCGGTCGCGCTGCGGAGGCGTGCTTCGTTTCACAGCCGACGCTGTCGGTCGCCATCAAGAAGCTCGAAGACGAGCTGGGCGTGATGCTCTTCGAGCGCAAGAGCAACGATGTCACGTGCACGCCGAGCGGCGAGCGCATCGTCGCGCAGGCACAGCGTGTGCTGGACGAGGCGGGTCGCGTGAAGGAAATCGCCAAGCAGGGCAAGGACCCGCTTGCGGGCCCGCTGCGGGTTGGCGTGATCTACACGATCAGCCCGTATCTCTTGCCGTCGCTGGTGCGCCAGTTGCTGAAGGACGCGCCGCAGATGCCGATGCTGCTGAACGAGAACTACACCGGCAAGCTGCTGGAAATGCTCAAGGACGGCGAGATCGACGTGGCGATCGCGGCACTTCCGTTGGCCGAGGCCGGCTTGATGATCCAGCCGGTCTACGACGAACCGTTCATGGTCGCGATGCCACGCGAGCACCCCTGGCACTCGCGCAAGTCGATCGCGAGTGAGGATCTGAAGAAAGAGACGATGCTGCTGCTCGGGGCGGGTCACTGCTTCCGCGATCACGTGCTCGAAGTCTGTCCGGAGCTTTCGCGCTATTCCACTTCGACCGAAGGCATCCAGAAGACGTTCGAGGGCTCTTCGCTGGAGACGATTCGGCACATGGTGGCGTCGGGCCTCGGCCTCACGGTATTGCCGCAGACCTCGGTGCCGGAAAAAGTGCGGCGCGACTCGCTGATCGCGTACGTGCCGTTCAAGGCCCCCGTGCCCGATCGGCGTGTCGTGCTGGCGTGGCGCAAGAGCTTCACGCGTGTGCCCGCAATCGAGGCGCTGCGCCAGGCGATACTCAAGTGTCCGCTGCACGGGGTGACCAAGCTCGATCTGCCGCCGACTCCGGGTTGATGCAGAGTTAGCAGCTATCGCGCCGATTGGAATTTCTCAATGCACGCGGCGGCTGGCCGCGCTAAGGTTCGCTCATCGCAATCAAGGAGAGTGCAATGAGCAAAGGCAACGGCAAGAAGGCGAGCGCGAACGGCATCGGGTTGTCGGACAAATCTCGCAAGACCATGGTCGACGTGCTGAACCGGCTGCTCGCCGACGAGTTCGTGCTGTACGTCAAGACACGTAACTTTCACTGGAACGTCGTCGGTCCCAACTTCTCGGAACTGCACAAGTTCTTCGAAGCGCAATACGAGGCGCTCGATGATTCGGTCGACGAGATTGCCGAGCGCGCACGCGCACTTGACGGCATGGCCGCTGGCTCGATGACGGATTTCCTGAAGCTGACTCGGCTGCCCGAGGCGTCGAGCCATTTGTCCGCGCCCGAGATGCTTCGCGTGCTGCTGGCGGATCACGAGCAGATCATCCGACAGCTGCGCGCCGATACCGAAATCGCGGATGACGCCGGCGATGCCGGCACCGAGGATTTCCTGACCGGCCTGATGGAGTCGCATGAAAAGGCGGCGTGGATGCTCCGTGCCTACGTGAAGTAGTCGCGCGCGGCCTTTCGTCGTAGGCTAACTTCGGCGCAAGCCGAAGTTAAGGCGCGAAGCGCCAGCCGAAAACAAAAGACAGCGTGGATGTGGCGAGCGTACGTGAAGTAGAGCGCACGCTGAGTTTGGCGAATGCCAGCGTCGACGGACGCTGAAGTCCGGCAGCGCCACCGCGTTGCCGCCGAGGGCAAGAAAGCGCCGTGGCCCTTTGCGGCAATGCGTGAAGTCCTGACCCGGCGCTCATTCGCTCCAGGCTGGCTTCGTACGGCGACGTCAGGGCGCGCGAACTCCGGATGGAAACCAATGATGGTGCGGACGCCTGTGTCCTTCTAGGCAACCCTGCGCTCGACGCATCCATGCGGTGCTCATTGACCGCGCCATAGCGCGGGCGTAGCGTCCGCCGACCTGCCTCCCACTTCAGAATCGCTTGCTCGGTCAGCGCAGCAATGCGCCGCTGCAGTCGACCCTGAATGTGTGTCCGGCAGTCGGCTGCGGGCCACTGCGACCCGCGCGTTCCAAGAAGAAATCAGGGGGACACTATGCAATCAAGTCAGCATCCGCTGCTGTCAAGACTTCCGCTTGCGGCCGCGGTGGCGGCCACCGTACTTGCCGTGACGCCGGCGTCCGACGCCCGTGTAGTTCGCATCGTGATCGATGCGAAGACCTCGCCGGCGTTCTCAGGTCAGGAGTTTCCGGCAGGTTCGGGGCGCAAGTACGAAACGATCGTCGGTCGCGCATTCGGAGAACTCGACCCGCGCGACCCGTTGAACGCGATCATCCAGGACATCGACCTGGCCAAGGATTCGGATGGTGTCGTCCGCTACGTTGCCAGTTTCTTTCTGGTCAAGCCGGTCGATATGTCGATGTCGAGCGGTCTGATGTGGCACGACGTTCCAAATCGCGGGGGTCGAATCACGATCGTTTCGGCTGAGCGGGATTTCGGCGATGTCGGCCTGAGCAGCGCGTGGCAGGGCGACAACTCGGGCAACACCGCGGTGCCGGCGGGTGCGACGAATCTCACTCCGATCACGTTCAGCAACGAATGGGTCATGGTCCCGATCGCGAAGAACCCTGACGGGTCGAGCGTGACGGGGCGCGTGTTCGGGCGCATCGTCAACCGCAGCGGCGCAGCTTCACAGCAGATCTTCATCCAGAACAACCCGATGCCGTACCGGCCGGCGACGCTTGATACAACGCAGGCCACGCTGGTCACGCGCACACGCGAATCGGTCGATGGACTGGTGATCAGCGGAGAAACTGTGATTCCGTCGACCGACTGGGCGTGGGGCAAGTGCAGCGCATTTCCAACCGCGGTCTATGACCCAGCCCAGCCAACGCATGTCTGCGTGAAGGGAGGTTTCAATCCCAATCTGCTGTATCAGGTTGTGTACACGGCAATCGACCCGTACGCGCTCGGCGTTGGTTTTGCCGCATGGCGCGATGTCGGCTCGTTCTTCAAGTATTCGAGTAACGACGATTTCGGCAATCCCAACCCGCTGCAAACCAAGCTGCCCTCGTGGAGCATCGGTCGCGGCGTATCGCAGTCCGGGAACTACCTGCGTGGATCGCTGCATCTCGGCTTCAACGAGGACGAGGCGCAACGCCAGGTGCACGATGGCTTGTGGCCGATCATCGCCGGTCGACGCATTGCGCTGAATTTCCGCTGGGCGCAGCCGGACGGTGTGTTGGAGCTGTACCAGGCCGGGAGTGAAGGGCCGCAGTGGTGGCATCGCTTCCCCGACACGATTCGCGGGCTGCCGCCGCGCGGCATTCTCGACCGGTGCATGCGCAGCGAGACATGCCCGAAGGTCATGGAGCACTTCGGATCGGCCGAGGTGTGGGCGCTGAAGCTCACGCCCGAGTGGGTCGGAACCGATCCGAAGAACGACATTCCGATCCCCGACAACGTGCGCCGCTACTACCTGCCCAGCACCACGCATGGCGGCGGTGCGGGGGGCTTTGACAGCAGCCTGCCAGGCGTCGGCTTGCCCACCACCGGACCGAACTGCCCGGGCAATAACTTCGGGCGTGGCGTGCTGCCGGCGAATCCGGTGCCACACACGCAGACTGTCAACGCCCTGCGCGTGCACTTCCGCAACTGGGTGATGAGCGGCGCGCTGCCGCCCGAGAGCCGCTATCCGACGCTGCGGGGATCGAAGAGCGAACGCAACCTGGTCGACGCCGACAAGCAGGCAATCGGTTTCCCGACCCTGCCGCAACTGGCCACGTGGCCGAATGTGCCGAGCAATTTCATCATGCCGGTGCTCGACTACGACTTCGGTCCGGATTTCAATTACTCGGACGGATCCGGCGTACCGACCGTCGTGCCGCCGACCATCAAGCAAGTGATCAAGATGCTGGTCCCGCGTGTCGATGCGGATGGCAACGAGTACGGCGGCGTGCCGCTGGTTCTGCGCGATGCGCCGCTGGGGACCTACCTCGGCTGGAACATCACGGGCACCGACGGCGGCGCGCGTCCGTTCCACCGCGACCAGATCTGCGATTACGTCGGCAGCATGATTCCGTTCGCAAGGACAAAGGCGGAGCGGCTTGCCAACGGCGATCCGCGGCTGTCACTCGAAGAGCGCTACGGCACCCACGCGGGATATGTCGACGCGGTACGCAAGGCGGCCGCGAATGCGGTCGCTCAAGGCTTTCTGCTGCAGGCCGATGCCGATGCGCTGGTCGCGCAGGCGAACGCGAGCCAAGTGCTGAAATAGCCTGATCCTTGGGGCCCAGACGCTCGCGTTCCGCTTCAAGGCCGGAGCGCGAGTGTTCTTCGGCCAATACAACGCACACCGCGCGCGGTCGAGAGCTTGGCGATCCGGTGCCGCGCTGGAAGTGCTGCCTAGCGGAGACGCTCGATCGCGCGCGCGATCAGGTCTTCCGCCTTTGCGGCGTCATCGATGACGGCACCCAGCGTAAAGAACGGGTGAATCATGCCCGGAAAGCAGACGTACTCAGTCGGCACGCCTTCCGCCTTGAGCCGCTGCGCGTAGGCCTCGTTCTCGTCCACCAGCGGATCGTGTTCGGCGCTGATAATCAACGCCGGCGCCACGCCCTTGAGCGACGGCCGCAGCAGTGGTGAGGCGCGCCAGTCGGAACGCTGCCTGGGATCCGGTATGTAACGCTCGTAAAACCATCGCAGCGCGGCAGCGGTCAGCATGTAGCCTTGGGCGTTGCGCGCGTACGAATCGGATTCCCGCGTGAGGTCGGTCGCCGGATAAATCAGCACCTGCAGCGCAATCGCAGGTTCGCCTTCGTCGCGCGCCTGCTGGGCCACCACCGCCGACAGCGTGCCGCCCGCGCTGTCGCCGGCGACGATCACGCGGCCGGGGTCGGCGCGCAATGGTGCGGCGTTCTTAATGCACCACGTCGTCGCGTCCCACGCATCGTCGACCGCGGCCGGAAACGGATGCTCGGGCGCGAGCCGGTAGCCGACGGACACGACCTGGCAGTTGGCCTTCAGCGCGAGACGCCGGCACGGCGTGTCATAGCCCTCGAGGCTGCCGACCACCCAGCCGCCGCCATGAAAGTAGACCAGCAGCGGGCGCGCGGCGTCGTCGGCAAACGGTGTGTAGATGCGTGCCGGAATCGGTCCGCCCCGGCCGGGAATCTCGATTTCCCGCACGCTGGCCACATCGGGCCGCGGCGGCTGCAGCTTGATCCGCTGCTCGGTGTAGACGACGCGCAATTCCTGCGGAGACAGGCCGGTCGGCAAGTCGCCGGCCATGACGATCGCACGCGCTGCTTGAGGGGCAAGGCTCACTGGTCTTCCTCGAAGCGCCGGCTCGGCTCAGGTTGCTGCTGCGGCGGCACGGAACAAATGTATCAGTTTCGTTTTGACGTATTGCCGATTCGATGGGATATTGCCGCGACGCGCAGACCCGATAGCCAGACCGAAGCCGGCGCGCGCTGTCCTTTCGTCGCATAACTTCAAACGGGGAGACACCATGACGACGCAATCCAGACGCAGTTTTCTTGCGGGTGCAGGAGCGTTGGCGGCCGCCGCCGCGCTGCCGGTGTCGGCGCAGACGCCGATTCCGATCCGGGTCGCCAATCCGGCCGCTGACGACGATCCGATTGGTGTTGCCGCCGCGCATTTTTCCAGGCGCGTGCGCGAACTGGCCGGCGACGCCGTCGCGGTGCGCGTGTTTTCGCGCAGCGCGCTCGGCAACGAAAACGTCGCGCTCGAAGGCACGATCGCCGGCAACATCGACGTCGACATCGTCAGCAATACCGTGCTGAGCGGCGTGGTGCCCGAGATTGCGGTACTCGACGTGCCGTACGGACTCACCAGCCCGGACCATGCGTGGCGGGTGCTCGACGGAGACATCGGCAAGACCTTCAACGAAAAGATCCAGGCCAAGGGCGTGCGTGTTGCGGGCTGGTCCTATGCGGGCAGCCGCTGCCTGATGACGCGCACCAAGTCGGTGAAAGCGGTTGCGGATCTGGCGCAGATGAAGCTACGCGTGCCGAACAACCAGACCTACAACGACATCGCCAAAGCGTGGGGCGCGATCGCAACGACGGTGCCGTGGCCGGAGACCTATCTGGCGCTGTCACAGGGCGTGGTCGACGGGATCGAAACCGCACCGGGTCCATCGTTCGACCAGAAGCACTTCGAGGTCGCCAAGTACCTGATCCGCACCGACCACCTCATCTATTTCCATTTGTGGGTGATCTCGGAGAAGTCCTATCAGTCGTGGCCCCAGCCGGTTCGTACGGCGGTGGAGACCGCGGCGCGCGAGGCGGCGTTGCTGAACCGCAAGCTGCGCCTCGAGCAGGAGCGCGGTGTGTACGACGAGTTCGCCAAGAAGGGCGTCACGGTCGTTGTACCGAATCGCGAGGAGTTCGCAGCCAAGCTGCGTCCCGTGCAGGACGCGGTGAAACCCGAATTGCTGCCGACGCTGCAGCGTATCCGCGCGGCCTGAAAGGGAACCTCAGCCGGGTGCTCGGCAAGTGGATAAAGCGGCCGATCGGCTCGCGAACGTCATCAAGACGATGGCCGGCGTTCTGCTGGTGATCGTCGCACTCGCGATGCTGGCCGTCATCCTCGGGCGCTATGTCGGGTTCGTGACGGCGTGGGCCGATGAGGTCGCGCGCATCGCCTTCATCTGGAGTGCAAGCCTGGGCGCGGCCTCCGGCACCTATCGCGGCCTGAACTTCGCCATCCCGCTGATCGCCACGAGGCGCGAAGGTCGCACAAAGCAGATTCTCGAGACCGGCATCGCCCTGATGATGGTCGCGTTGTCTGCGCTGATGATCTGGGCGACGACGCAATCGCTGCCGGTCGCAAACCTCGCCCGCCTGCCGGCGCTGGGCGTCAGCGGCGCCTGGTTCCATGCGGCCATCACGGCATTCGCGGTGCTGACGGCCAGCTTCATGCTGATGAAGGTCGCCGCACTGTGGCGCTCGCCGTCATGAATTCCGCATCGGGGCGCGTGTGGAAGCGCTGATCATCGGCGTGATTGCCGCGCTGACGCTGGGGGTGGGCGTGCCGATCGCCTTTGTCATCCTGCTCGTCTGCTTTCTGCTCATCGCGAACGATCCGTTCGTGAGCATCGGCGCCGTGCCCGCCATTTTCGCGCAGGGCATGGATTCGTTCATCCTGCTGTCGATTCCGTTGTTCGTGCTGGTCGGCGTCATCATGAACGCCGGCGGCATCAGCCAGCGTCTGCTCGATCTCGCTGTGGCGCTGGTCGGGCACATGAAGGCGGGCATCGCGCACGTCAATATCGTGGCCAGCATGATCTTCTCGGGGATGTCCGGGACCACGACCTCGGACGTGGCGGGGCTCGGCCGCATCGAGATCCCGATGATGATCAAGGAAGGGTTCCGCCCGGAGACTGCGGCCGTGATTACAGCCGTCTCGGCGACCATCGGCCCCATCATTCCACCGAGCGTGCCGTTCATTCTCTTCGGCGCATTGACGAGCACCTCGGTGGGCAAGTTGTTTCTCGGTGGCGTCATCCCCGGCGTGCTTCTCGGACTGTGGTTGATGGCCGTCGTGGCATGGCTCGCCCATCGCGGCCACATCTTGTCCGCGCGCTACACACAGAGGCGGGCGAGTTTCAGCAACATCCTGCTGGCGGTGCAACGCAGCGTCTGGGCGCTGCTGACGCCCGTGATCCTGATCGGCGGCATGACCATCGGCTGGTTCACCGCGACCGAAGCGGCGGGCATCGCCGTCGTCTATGCGATTTTCATCGTGCGGTTCGTCTATCGCAGCGTCACCTTCCGCGAGATCTTCGTGATGTTCTGCGATTCAGCGGAGTACGTTGGCATCATCATGATCGTCGTCGCCGCCGCCAGCGTGTTCGGCTGGCTGGCGATCCAGGCCGGGGCGGCCGATGTGTTCCTGCGCCTGCTGCAATGGCCGGACCAGGGGCCGATGATGACGCTGGTTGTCCTGAACCTGATCCTGCTGGTGATGGGCATGTTCGTCGAGGCGACGTCGATGATCATCCTGCTCTCGCCCATCCTGGTGCCGCTGATCAAGCAGACCGGCATCGATCCCGTCCACTTCGGCGTTGTGTTCACGCTGAACATGATGATCGCCACGATCACGCCACCGGTCGGCATCTGCGGCCTGATCGCTTCCGACATTGCGGGCGTATCGATGCAGCGCTTCACGCGCGAAGTAATTCCCTATGTCATCGCGATGATTGCGTTCCTCTTCCTGATCCTGTTCGTGCCGTCGCTGGTGACGTTCCTGCCCAACCTGGTGTTCGGATAAGCCCGACCGGATCGTGACGCCGCCTTGCAAGAGGCTGCGTGCCGAGGCCTGCGCAGCGCTGGAGGACATGGTTGTCTCGCAGGTCCTGAAACCCGGCTCGACGATGACCGAAGGGGAACTCGCGCTGTCGACCGGCATCGGGCGCACGCCCACCCGCGCGGCGTTGCAGCGCCTCGCGCGCGAGGGCATCGTGTCCGTCCGGCCGCGTTCCGCGATCGTCATCGTCGAGATGACCCACGCGCGGCAGCTGCAATTGCTCGAAGCGCGGGCGGCGCTGCAGGAGAAGACCGTTCGCCTCGCCGCCGAGCGTGCTGACGTCGAGCAGAGCGCGCGCATGCTTCAACTCCTGCAGGCGGTCCAAGACGCCGCCGCCATCGGTGACGGCGAGCTCTACCTGCGTATCGCCCGTGACATCCGTCATCTTCTTTGTGGGGCCGTGCGCAACGAATTCCTGGAGCGCCTGATGAGCAGCCTGTACACGCTGTCGCGGCAGTTCTCCTTCACGCGCCTGCGCGAAGTCGATATTTCGCTGGCGGCGAGTACGCATGCGGACATCCTGTGCGCGATTGCGGCGGATGATCGCCTTCCTGCAGGAGTTCACCCAAAGCAGTCAGAGCAAAGCCGTTCTGAGGCATCCGTCAGGATCCGCTGTCAAGGTCCGCAGCCGAAGGAGCAAGTCGTCGGCCCGCCGACGACCGCATTTGTTACGACGATCGACCTCACGCGCGAAATCGAGTCCGCACTCGGCGTCTTGCTTGGGATTGGCGACGGCGACTGGGAGTACTCAAGGGTTCGCCAGACGAACGCAGAGTTAACCGGCGCGCGGAGGCAGGGCACGGCTGGCCGCGCAAGGACAATGACCATGTTTGGCCTGGAGCGGCCAGACGTGGCCTGGCGTAGCGTGTCCGGTTGAATGATGGGATGGACTCCCCCCGGCTTTGTTTCGGCATCACCGTGCCAGCTGGCCTCATGTGGAGTGGGGTGTCAGCGCAACGCGACCTGCGAGGGAGTCCGAGATGAATGCTACTGCTGCGTTTCCGGTTGTGGGCGTCGATCTATCCAAGAGCGTATTCGAGCTGGCCGAGGCCGATAGCCAGTGGCGCATTGTCGAGCGCGCACGGCTCACGCGCAGTCAGTTCGAGCGCTGGTTTGCCAACCACGCGGTCGGCCTGGTGGTGATGGAGTCGTGCGGCAGCGCGCATCACTGGGGCCGCTGGCTCACGGGGTTGGGGATCGCAGTGCGGCTGCTGCCGGCGCAGTACGTGCGCGCCTGTGTGAAACGCAACAAGACCGACGCGGCTGACGCCGCCGCCTTGCTGCACGCCCTGCGCGATGCCGACATCGTGCCGGTGCGCCTCAAAAGCGTGGAGCAGCAGGCGCTGCAAGCCCTGCACCGCGCCCGCAGTCTGTGGATGGCCACTCGCACCGCGCGCATCAACGCGCTGCGCGGCTTCTGTCGCAAATTCGGCATCGGCATCAGTGTGGGCAGTCGCATCGGCCTGGAGCAGATCGGCCGCTGGCCTGGCCGCCCCTGCCAGCGGATTGCCTGCGTTGCTGCGTCCGACGATGCGGCTGCTCGTCGAGGAAATCCGGCTGCTGGAAACGCGCATCAGTCAACTTGAAGTCGAACTGGCGCAACTGGCCCGACAATCGCCAGCGTGCAAGACGCTGTTGACGGTACCCGGCGTCGGACTGCTCACCGCCACCGCGCTGGATAAGGCCCGCGGCTCCGGACTCGCCTGCGCGAGTCCGGATGGAGCCGAATCGGAGCGGCTTGCAGGCCGCGACGTGAAGGCAGCCACCAGCGGCGACGTCACCCACTTCAAGGATGCGCGTCACTTTGCCTCGTGGTTCGGCCTGACACCGAAAGAAAGTTCGTCCGGCACGACGCGCCGGCTGGGCCGCATCAGCAAACGCGGCGACCGTTACCTGCGCATGCTGCTCACGCACGGCGCCAGAAGCGTGCTGCGCGCGGCCACCGTGGCAGATTGCAGCGGCAAGACCATCGACCCGCTGCGGCGCTGGGCGCTCACCGTGCAGGGCCGCACCAATCACAATCGTGCCACCTGCGCGCTCGCCAACAAGATGGCGCGCATCTGCTATGCGCTGCTGCGCGATCACCAGGACTACGGAGCGGCGCGTGTGAACCGCAAGCTCACCCGCGAAACCTATGCGCAACCGGCCTGAACCGCCGCTGTCCCGATGAACAAGACTTGCCCACCGCCGCGCGCGCTTTGCGTTCGCGATACGCGACGCCCGCGCGCGGCCGTGGACAAGTCCGCACCGCGACCTTCGATGAGCATCACCCCCACCCCACGCTTGCGACGAGACTGATCGCCCACCATGGCATCCCGGGTCACCCCCACACCGTTCGCCGCCGATAACTCTTCCGGCGACTGCACGTCCGCCGCTTGCAACGATTGGCGCTTCGGTGTCCGCAGCTTCCATGTCGGCACGGGCTACTCAAAGCCCACTCACGATGCCGGATATACGACTGCAGGCGCTCCCTACTTGCCAGAACTATCGGTCAGGCTCTTGCTTCTTGAGGGGAGTCCATATACGACGTTAGGCCCAATACTCTTAACTTAAGATTGTAGCTGCGCTATGCTTCTGCTTTCCACGGCGGGAGCACTTGCGATGGCGCGCACGGTTGCGGCACTGCCCGAGGGTAGCCGGATCACCGACTACGTCAGCCTCGGCGTCATTACCAAGACGTTTCCGTTGCAGCGCGTACGCACCGTGCTGGCGGCCACCGGCAAAGCCAGTCAGCGCGAGCGCGACCTGCCCGCGCATGTGGTGGTCTACTACGCGATTGCCCTGGCGCTGTACATGCAGTCGTCGTACCGCGAAGTACTGCGTTGCCTGCTCGAAGGCGTGCAGTGGCTGCTCGATCCGGCGGTGACGTTCAGGATCGCCAGCAACGCGGGCATCTCGCAGGCGCGCACGCGCCTGGGGTGGGAGGTGCTGCGGCAGTTGCACGACGAGGTGGTCAAGCCGATTGCGGTGGCCGCCACCCGGGGCGCCTGGTACCGCGGCCTGCGGCTGGTGAGCGTGGATGGCAGCACCCTGGAGGTGGCTGACGAGCGTGCGAATGATGCCGCCTTCGGTCGCCCGGGTGCCAGCCGCGGGACCAGTGCCTTTCCGCAACTGCGCTTTGTGTCGCTGGTGGAGAACGGCACCCACGTGCTGTTTGGCACCCAGATGGGACCGTATGCGAGCGGCGAGATCACCTTGGCCAAGACCGTTCTGAACGCCTTGCGCCGGGGGATGCTGTGTCTGGCCGATCGCAATTTCTTCAGCTTCGCATTGTGGGTGCAGGCCCGCCGCACCGGGGCCGATCTGCTGTGGCGGGCCAAGACCAACGCCCGCTTGCCACGCGAACAACCCCGGGCCGATGGCTCCTATCTGAGCCGTATCTACCCCTCCGAGAAGGATCGGCGGCACCGGCGCAACGGCGTGACCGTACGCGTCATCGAGTACCGGCTGCATGGGCTGGCCGATGCCGAGCCGATCTATCGGCTCCTGACCAGCCTGCTCGATCCGGCGCAGGCACCGGCGGCCGAACTGGCCGCGCTCTACCACGAGCGCTGGGAGATCGAAACCGCCCTGGCCGAACTGAAGACCCACCTGCGCGGCGCCAGGATCGTGCTGCGCAGCAAGACGCCGGATCTGGTCCGGCAGGAGTTCTACGGCCTGATGATGGCGCACTTCGCCGTGCGCGGCTTGATGCACGAGGCCGCCCTCAAAGCCGATGCCGATCCCGACCAGCTCTCGTTTCTGCATGCCGTGCGCGTGATCCGACGCAAACTCGCCCCCTTCAACGCTATTCCCCCCTCGGCTGCGCAAAATGTTTCATGACCGCGTGCTCGACGAACTTCTTCAGGATCGAGTCGCCTGCCGCCGCGGCCGCCGCAATCCGCGCGGCGTCAAGCGCAAGATGAGCAACTTCCCGCTGCGACCTCGTCACGCCATACCCCTCAGAACGATCGACGTCGAAAAGGCGATCAGGATAATTAAGTGAAGAGTATTGACGTTAGGCCGCACTGTGCACAAAGACCAACTTGGTGCATTGTCGTCCGAGAACCAAGTTCGGGAGAAGTTTGTATGGATCGAGTCACGTTCGCAGCGTCTTCGGGTGCCGTGTGGCTGGCCCTCGCGATTCACTTTGCCGCTGGGTTGGTGAGCATCGTCGCGGGAACCATCGCGCTCTCGGTAGCCAAGGGCGGACGGCTCCATAAACAGAGCGGTTTGGTCTTCACCTCGGCGATGGTCGTCCTCGGCCTCACTGCGGCGGGAATCGGCACGTACGAAAACAGACCAGGCCAGGTCTTCGGCGGGCTCCTCGCCGCCTATCTGGTCTTCTCGGGAATGACGACGGTCAAGGCTTTGCCAAGAATCGGTCAACGCGTCAACGTCGCGCTGATGGTCCTGGCATTCGCCTTCGCCGTGGCGATGCTGTACGGGGGCGTGACCGAATGGCTGGATCCTACGGTGAAAGTGGTAGGCCGCCCGCGTGTCGTACCGCCGCTGGTCGTCGGCACGGTCATGCTACTCGCGGCGATCGGCGACCTGCGCGCGATCCGCGCAGGCGGCTTGCGGGGATCGCGACGACTGGCGCGGCATCTTTGGCGGATGTGCTTCGGACTCTTCGTCGCGACGGGTTCGTTCTTCCTTGGGCAAATGAACTTCATCCCCGAGACCGTGCGCAACGTGCCACTTCTCCTAGTGCTCGCCTTCGCGCCGATTCTGTTCCTCATCTATTGGATGTGGCGCGTGCGCGTTCGCGGCCGAATGAGCGGCATGGTCCTTGGCAACACCCAGCCGCATTGACCACTTCCTGCCCGTTCGCGGCTTGGGTCCAGAGAGATGGAGAAGCATGCGATCGCGCCGGAGAGAGTGGCGCATGAGAGTGTGGCTTGTTGAAGGTATCGAATCGTCTTCGTTTGTATTCGCATGCTCAGACAGCGACGAGAACCCGTGTTGGCGCACCCTGCTCCGAGAAGGGTTTGGTCGGAATTGCGCAGAAGTGGTTCCTGTGCGCCCTAACGTTCGAGCTAACCGGCCTGCGGAGGCAAGCGCCGTAAGCCCGGGCTGAGGCACACGGTGCATCATCTCAGCCCGGGCTTACGGCGCTTGCCGTAGCGGGTCCGGTTTAGCGAGGGGTTAGGCCGCACTGCGCGGTACAGACGACGGATATGAAGGCTCATTGGACCATCGTGCTGACCGCTCCGCGCAGCGGCAAGAGCAGTCGCGGTACTCCGCGTCTGCGGCGACTGCCTGGAAGTTCGCATGGCGCTGCGCGCCCTGCATTGGCCACCACCCGAAGTTCAGTGTTTGAAGCGCAGCACGAGGCTGGCGGCGCGGAGCGCCTTGCCGCCCTTGAGCGCATCGAGCACGGCGGCCTTGTCGAGCCCGGGCGGCAGCGCCTCGGCTTCGAGCGAGGTGGCGATCAGTGTGTAGACGTAGTGCTGCGGCGCGTTGCCACGCGGCGGGCAGGGGCCGAGGTAGGGCATGCCGAGTGAGTTCTTGCCGACCGTAAAGGCGGCCGGCGCCGCGAGGGCCGCGCCCTCGGGCAAGCCGGATGCATTGGCCTTGATGCCGTAGCCGACCCAGTGGTTCACGCCGAGCCCGGCACGGCCGGCTTGGTCGTCCATCAGGATCACGAAGCTGCGCGTGGCCGATGGCGCGCGGGCCCAGGCCAACGCGGGCGAGATGTTCTCGCCGGGGCAGTTGGCGTTCGCCGGGTTCTTGCCGCCGTATTTGGTGTCTAGCAAAGCGTTGTCCACGCGGCCGGGCGACCACAGGCTGAAGCCCTTGTGTCCCGGGTCGCCGCCCGAAGGCGGGGTCGCACATGCCGTTGCAAGCAAAGCGACCGCCGCGAGCAACAAGCCGCGCAAAGTGAGGGATGGATTCATCGTGATCTCCTTCGAAGAAGTTCGTCGTTCAGTGGCTTTCGGCACCGCCGATTGTTCAATTCACGCCGACAGGCGCACTTTCTGCAGGCAGACCACGCCTGGAGTTCGTGCGGCCGAACGTTTGAGCTCACCTGCGGGCGCCAGACCGCGAAGCGGTCTGGCGCCCGCAGGTGGAGCGAAGGGTTAGGCCTCACCGCGCCGGCTCACTGGCGCGACGCCACAAGTAGTGACTGACGGTCTGTTGGCTACCCTGGAACGACATGACCGTGTCTTCGG
>Ga0209682_10000157_pt1 | contig 22539 bp, 14 predicted proteins | sample DOMMetBare2Fresh_2_FD_187471 | JGI IMG/M metagenome (GOLD analysis project Ga0209682, IMG submission 187471) | Wetland sediment microbial communities from St. Louis River estuary, USA, under dissolved organic matter induced mercury methylation -... | ecosystem: Environmental > Aquatic >... | reverse complement strand
AGGCCGTTCCGTGGCACGGAACGAGCTTTCCGTTGAACGGATCGGGCGTTCCGTTCAACGGAACGGTCGGCCCGTTGAACGAGCAGGCCGTTCCGTGGCACGGAACGAGCTTTCCGTTGAACGGATCGGGCGTTCCGTAGCGCGGGCGGGGCATTCGGGCCGCCACGAGGGCCTCGGGCTCCCTCCGGCGGCGCTACCTGTCCAGGCTGCTGAGCCGAGGGTAGAGCCGCTCCGCCTTCTCCCGCTGATCGGGGAAGAACCCCCGGAGGGGGTTCCGGCATGTAGCCCGGGGTCAGAGCGACGAAGGAGCGGCGACCCCGGGTAGGGCAGCGAAAATATTCCCAAGCCCCGCAGGGGCGGCAGCAACTTCTCGCGATCCGCTTTGATGCGGGCGAGGATGTGTACACGCCATGCTGGCCGCACATTCTCTCACAAGCCTGAGAACGGCGCCGGAGCCGGGAAGGGAATTTGCTGCCGCCCCTGCGGGGCTTGGGAGAAAATATGGGCTCCTTACCCGGGGTCGCCCGCGCCTGACGGCGCTCTGACCCCGGGCTACACGCCGTGACCCCCTCTGGGGGTCCTCACCATGGCCCACCGTACGGATCAGGGAAGTTCCGACGCCGCGGAACGGCATGGGTGAGTGGCCCGTTCGACCTCCTTGAGTCGCAATCCCACCGTACTGATCAGGGAAGTTCGTTGAGTTTACTCCGGTTGCCGCGGCTTGGCACCCCTCAAGCCCGGCCGTCCGGCCGCCCGGCTCCGAATCTACCTCAGCTTTCAAAGAACTGGAGGAGGACCGGTGGAACGGCGGCCGGCCTCCTCCCTTCATCTCCTGAGACACAGGGGGCGGGAAATTTGTTGGACGGAGGCCACGAGCGGGTCCTCCTCCGGGTGCCGGCCGAGGTGCTGCTTACAAACCGACAGGAGGGAAGAGATACGCGACGTCGAGACGCAGGCCGGCAAGGATGGAGGAGCTCACGGTTTCTCCCGCGCCTCGCCGTTCCAGCAGGACGTAGTCCTTCCGGGCCGCATCCAGGGCGTAGACCTCGACCGTCCGCGTGACCGGATCGACCAGCCAGGTCTCGGGGATGCCGGCCTCGCGGTAGGCGGGAAGCTTGACGGTCCGGTCGAATCGCCAGTTTCCACGGGACAAGACCTCGACCGCCAGGTCCGGAACGCCGTCGAACCGCAGATCCCCCGCTCTCGGCTGCCGCTCGCGCCGAATGAAGACGACATCCGGCTGAACCGGATCGCCGAGCCCCTCGGGGAGGAGGATGTCGAAGGGGGCGACCAGGACGATGCCGAGGTGGTCCTGGTCCACAAAGGCCGTCAGAAAAGCGCCCAGCTTCGTGACGCTGTATTGGTGGTCGTAGGAAGGAGAAGGGCTCACGTACAGGAATCCTCGGATCACCTCGTAACGCAGTCCGTCGTCCGGCAGGCACAGATAATCCGCATAGGTCCAGCTTCCCTGGGCGGGCCATGCGTGCCCATTGTCTTCGGGAAAGGTCAGGGGAACTGCCGGTTCTGCCATCGGTGCCTCCGCGACTCCAGGTCTGAGACTACTTGACCGCCGCGGCTCGGTCAACCGCGCTGCCACCCTCCATCCACCAACCGCCAGATCCCCAGCGGATTCCCATCCTGCAGCTCCGGAGGCAAGGCGTCCTGCGGAAAGCCCTGCCAGGCGACGAAGCGGGTGAAGCGTTCGATGGAGCGGGTGCCGACCGAGGTGCCGCGGCCGTCGGAGGTGGCGGGGAAGGGGCCTCCGTGGACCATGGCGGGGCAGACTTCGACGCCGGTGGGAAATTGATTGATCAGCAGGCGGCCGGCTTTGGTTTCCAGGAGACTGAGGAGCGGTGCGATCTCGCGCAGCTCGTCCGGCTCGGCGTGGACCGTGGCGGTCAGGTTGCCTTCGAGGTGGCGGAGCAGGGTTTCGAGCTGGTTTCTGTCGCGGTAGCGCACGGCGAGCGTGGAGGGGCCGAAGACCTCTTCCAGGAGATGGGGCTCGGCGAGGGCTTTCTCGCCGGAGACCTGCCAGATGGCGGCGCGGCCGGAGGTGGCGGCGGTGCCTTCCGGCCCCTGGACGAGCCTCCCGGCTCCCAGGGCGGCGAGGCGGTCCTGTCCTTTTATATAGGACCGGCAGATGCCGGGGGTGAGCATCGGGCCGGCCGCGGTCGTGGCGGTCTTCTCGGCGAGGGCGGCGAGGAAGACGTCTCCGGCGGTTCCCTCCTCCACCAGCACGACGCCAGGGTTGGTGCAGAACTGGCCCACGCCCTGGGTGAACGAGGCGTGCAGGCCGGCGGCGATGGCGGGGCCGCGGGCTTCCAGAGCTCCCGGGAGGACCAGGACCGGATTGACACTCCCCATCTCGGCGTAGACGGGGATCGGATGCGGGCGGCTCGCGGCGAGGCGCATCAGGGCTTCGCCTCCCGCCCGCGACCCGGTGAAGGCGACGGCGGCCACGTGCGGGTTCTGCACCAGGGCCTTCCCCACCTCGTAGCCGGCGTCGAAGAGGAGGGTGAAGGTCCCCTCCGGGAGGCCGGCTGCGCGGACGGCGGCGGACAGGACCCGGCCGACCCGTTCGCAGGTGCCGGGGTGGGCCGGATGGGCTTTCGCGAGCACCGGATTGCCGGCGGCCAGGGCGGACGCGGTGTCTCCTCCGGCGACCGAAAAGGCCAGGGGGAAGTTGCTGGCGCCGAAGACGGCGACCGGACCGAGCGGACGGCGCATCGAGCGCACGTCGGGCTTGGGCAACGGCTGCCGGGCCGGATCGGCGGTGTCGATGCGCGCGTCCACCCAGGAGCCTTCGTCGAGGACGGTGGCGAAGAGGCGGAGCTGGGCGCAGGTGCGGCCCATCTCGCCCTGGAGGCGGGCGAGGGGGAGGGCCGACTCGCGGTGGGCGCGCTCGATGACGTCCGCCGCCTGGGCCTCCAGCCCCTGGGCGATGGCGCGGAGCAGGCCCGCCCGCGTGGCGGCCGGCGTCGAGCGGAAGACCTCGAAGGCGTCCGCGGCCCGTTGACAGGCCTGCTCGACCTCGGCGGGGGTGGCGGAGGGGTACTCCTCCGCCAGGAGGTCGCCGGTGGTGGGATCGATCGCCTGGAAGGTGGCCGTGCTCATCGCGCCACCTCCACCGCCGGCCGGTGGGCCAGGGCCTGCTCCAGGACGGCGAGGGCTTCCGCGAGCTCGGCGCCCACCAGCTCCAGGCGCGGCGGCCGGACGCGGGCGCTCCCCCAGCCCACCTTCTCCTGCACCAGCTTGATGAGCTGCACGAACTTGGGCACGGTGTCGAGGCGGAGCAGCGGCAGGAACCAGCGGTAGAGCGCGAAGGCCTCGTCCGTCCTCTCCTCCCGGGCGGCGTCGAACAGGGCCACCGATTCGTGCGGGAAGGCGTTGACCAGCCCGGCGATCCAGCCCACGGCGCCCGCGGCGATCCCTTCGACGATGGCATCGTCCACGCCCATCAGGATCTCCAGCCGGTCGCCGAGCAGGGCACGGATCGCGGTGACCCGGCGGACGTCGGTGCTCGACTCCTTGACCGCCGCGAGGTGGGGAAACTCGGCCGCCAGCTCGGCGATCTGGGGCGGCAGGAAGTCGGTGCGGTAGGCCACGGGGTTGTTGTAGAGCATGCAGGGGAGGTCCGTGGCGGCGAGGATCGCGGCCATGTGGGCCTTCATCTCGCGCCAGTCCGAGCTGTAGACGTACGGCGGGAGCACCATGAAACCGCGCGCTCCGGCGGCCCGGGCGTCCTGGACGAAGCGGATCGATTCCGCCGTGCTCGTGGAGGCGACGGCCGGGAGGAGAGGGACCCGGTCGCCCACGGCGCGGACCAGGGTCTCGAGCACCTGGAGCTTCTCGGCCGGCGTGAGCGTCGCTCCTTCGCCGAGGGAGCCGCCGGGGACGAGACCCACGCAGCCGGCGTCGACCATCCAGCGGGCATGGGCGGCGAGCTGGCCGTGATCGACCGACAGGTCCTGGTTGAACGGCGTGGTCTGCGCCGGGATGACACCTTTCCAGTTGACTCGCATGGCAGGATCTCCAACTTTGGTTCAAGCGGCCGCGTAGCGGTCCGGGGAGAGCAGGGGGAAGGGGATCGAGGAGGTCTCGCCGGCGAGCACCTGGCCGGCGAGGCGGCCGGTGATCGGGCCGAGGCTCATCCCCAGCATGGCGTGGCCGGTGGCCACCACGAGATTGTCGAAACGGGCGGGGCGCCCGAGGTACGGGAGGCCGTCGGGCGTACAGGGGCGCAGCCCCGACCAGGCGGGGACCCCGGCGAAGACCGCGGGATCCAGATCCGGGTAATAGCGGCACGCCGAGCGGACGATGCCACGCACCCGCGCCGGATGGATCACGCCGGGACGTCCGCCCAGCTCCAGGGTGCCGCCGAAGCGGACCGCGTCTCCCATCGGGGTCACGGCAACCCGCGCCTCGGTGAGGATGGAGGCGATCCGCGGCCGGTGCGGGAGTCCGGGGACGGTCAGGCTGTATCCCTTGCCGGCCTGGAGAGGGAGGTGGAGGCCGAGGCGGCGCGCCAGGGCCGCGGACCAGAAGCCGGCGCAGAGGACGACGTCGTCGGCCGCGAGATCGCCGCGCGAGGTCGTGGCGGAGAGGATGCGGCGCCCCCGCATCCGGAAGCCTTCGACCTCGGTCTGCCAGAGGATCTCCGCCCCTGCTTTCCGGACCTGCTCTTCGAGTGCGCCGAGAAACAGGCCGGGGACCAGGAAGGCGTCCTCGGGAAAGTAGACGGAGCCCGCGACGTCCAGGCGCAGGCCGGGATCGACCTCCGCCGTCTCGGCGGCCGAGAGGATCTTCGCGGAGATGCCGAGCCGGTGTGCCGCCTCGGCCGTCCGCGCCTCCTCGTCGAGACCGTGCGCGGTGTGGCAGAGCATCAGGAGCCCCTGCTTCTGGAGGGCGAAGACGTTGCCGTGCTGCTCCGCCAGCTCCTCGAAGCAGGCCTTGCTCGCCAGGCTCAGGTCGCGCAGCAGAGGGGCCGCGGCGGCCACCCGGTCCGGCCGCGCGGCCCGGGCGAAGAGGAACGCCCACTGGCAGAGATCCGCATTGAGGCGCGGCCGCACCCAGAACGGGCTCTCCGGATTCCACATCCATTTGAGCCCCAGCGCCACCATCCCCGGCGCGGCGAGCGGCACGAAATGGCTCGGCACGATCATCCCCGAGTTGCCATGGGAGGCGCTCTGGCGCTCCGGACCGTCGCGGTCGAGCAGGGTGACCCGGTAGCCGCGCTGCACGAGATCCAGGGCCGTGCAGAGGCCGACCACCCCGGCGCCGAGGACGAGGACGCGGCCCCTCACCCCCTGACCCCCTCTCCCACCCCCACCCCACCACCGGGAGAGGGGGAACGTCCCCGGTCGGTCCATCTCGCGTCCCCCCTCTCCCGGCAGGGCGGGAGGGGATGGGAGAGGGGGCCAGGGGGTGAGGGGCCCAGCGCCGTGGGAATCCCCCAGCAGAACGGATCGCTCTCGTCGAGGAGCAGGGTCGATTCCGCCATGAGATGGGCGCGGCCGGTGATGACGGGGTAGATGCCGCCTTCCGGGGCGGTCTCGTAGGTCGCCTCGAAACGGCTGCCGAGGACGCTCTCCTGCACCCAGACCTCACCCGGCGCGAGGAGGCCGTCGGCGGCGAGGCAGGCGAGCTTGGCGCTGGTGCCGGTGCCGCAGGGAGAGCGGTCCCACGCCTTGCCGGGGCAGAGCACGAAGTTGCGGCTGTCGGCCCCCGGTGTGACGGCGAACAGCTCGACGTGGTCGATCGCCTCGCCGCCGGGGCCGGTGATCCCCTCGGCCTCCAGGGCCAGGCGGATCGCCCAGGTGAGCGCGGTCAGCGTCTCCAGATGCTGGAGGTCGATGGGGAGCGGGTGCTCCTTGACCAGGAAGAACCAGTTGCCGCCCCAGGCCACGTCGCCGGTGACCGGGCCATAGCCCGGCACCTCCACGGCCACTCCCTGGCGATGGCGCCAGGAGCGGACGTTGTGCACGCTCACCCGGCCGTCGGCATGGAGCTCGACCGGGATGGTCCCCACCGGCGTCTCCAGAAGATGGCGGCCCGGTGCGAGGCGGCCGAGGGCGGCGAGGGTGGCGACGACGCCGATGGTGCCGTGGCCGCACATGCCGAGATAGCCGACGTTGTTGAAGAAGATCACTCCGGCGGCGCCGGCGGGATCGACGGGCGCGCAGAGCAGGGCGCCGACCAGCGTGTCGGAGCCGCGGGGCTCGTTGACCATCGCCGAGCGGAACGCGTCGAAGTCGCGGCGGAACCGGTCCCGCCGTTCGGCCAGGCTCCCGCGGCCGAGATCGGGGCCTCCCGCGAGGATCACCCGGGTCGGCTCTCCCGCGGTGTGGGAGTCGAGCACACGGACCTTCTGCATGCGAGGACGATAGAAGACCGGAGCGCGGCCCGTCTTGTAGAATCTCCCCGGACGCAGCGCGGAAACCTGCACAATGCCACCCACCCCTCGTGGTCCCGCCGTCGCCGACCCCTGGTTCGCCGTGACGCTGTTCAACCAGACGCCGGACGTCGTCTTCTTCGTCAAGGACCTGGAGGCCCGCTACGTCGTGGTCAACGACGCTCTGCTGGCCCGGTGCGGCCTCTACGAGAGGAGCGAGATGGTGGGCCGGACGGCCGCCGAGGTGTTCCCGCCGCCGCTGGGCGAGCGCTACCTCGAGCAGGACCGGCTGGTGCTCGCGACCGGGGTGCCGATCTTCAACCGGCTGGAGCTGCACATCTATCCGGGCGGGCTCCGCGGCTGGTGCCTGACCCACAAATGCGTTCTCCACGGCGAGGACGGCTCGATCGTGGGCCTCACCGGGATCTCCAAGGACCTGCAGCGGCCCGACGAGGCGCAGGAGGACTACCGGCAGGTGGCGCGGGCGGTGGAGCAGATCCAGCACGGCTTCGCCGAGCCGCTCCGCATCGAGCAGCTGGCGCACGAAGCCGGGCTCTCGGCCGATCGCTTCGAGCGCGCGGTGCGGCGCATCTTCCAGCTCTCGCCGCGCCAGCTCCTGACCAAGGCGCGGATCGACGCGGCCTCCACCCTGCTGCTCGAAGGGCGGCTCACCGTCGCCGAGGTCGCCCAGGCGTGCGGGTACAGCGACCAGAGCTCCTTCACCCGCCAGTTCAAGGCGACGACCGGCCTGACGCCGAGCGCCTGGCGCAGCCGCGTGCCCGCCGGAAGCCCGGCCGGCGGGGCGATGCCCCCCTCCTGAAGGGTGGCGGTTTTTGCGAATCTCCGGGGTAGACTTTCCACGGTCCGACCAGGACCATCTTGCGAGGGAGCCACCCAATGTTGATCACCGAGGAACGACAGACCGCGGAGCGGATCGAGCAGACGGCCGCGCTGGCCGGGGAGCGGGTCGGGGGAGAGCGGCGGGCCGAGGTCGAGCGCTTCGTTTCCCAGTTGTATACCAACGTGCCACCGGACGACCTGCTCGGCGACACGCCCGAAAACCTGGCCGGCGCGGCGCTCGCCCTCTGGCGGTTCGCCCAGGAGCGGACGCCCGGGGGCCCGTCCCTGCGGCTCTACAAGCCGGCGGACGAAGGGTGGGAGGCGCCCTGGTCGATCGTCGAGATCGTGAACGACGACCGGCCGTTCCTGCTCGACTCGGTGGTCGCGGAGCTGCACCGCCGGAAGGCCCAGGTGTACCTGGCGATCCATCCGATCGTCGCGGTCCGGCGCGACGAGGCGGGACACCTCCTCGCCCTCCCCGCTGCGCCGGAGGGGGAGGCCCGCGAGTCGTTGATGCAGATCCGGATCGATGCGCGCGGCGCCGACCCGGCCGAGGAGATCCTGAGCCGCCTCCGTGAGGTGCTCGACGACGTGCGGGTCATCGTCGAGGACTTCGAGCCGATGCGGGTGCGGTGCGACTGGATCCTGGATGAGCTGGAGCGCAATCCGCCGCCCCTGCCGGCGGCGGAGATCCAGGAGGGCCTGGAGTTCCTCCGCTGGCTCGCCAACAAGAACTTCACCTTCCTCGGCTACCGCAAATACAGCTTCGAGGGCGAAGGAGAGACGGCGGTGGCGCGCGTCGTGCCGGAGACCGGCTGCGGCCTGCTGCGCGACGAGGCCTATGCCGTCTTCGACGGCCTGCGCAATCTCGGGCGGCTGCCCGAGGACGTGCGCGACTTCCTGCGCCGCCCCGACCTGGTGCGCATCACCAAGTCCAACAAGCTCTCGACCGTGCACAAGTCGGTGCCGATGGACGCCGTGGCGATCAAGACGTTCGACGAGGCGGGGAAGGTCACCGGCGAGCGGCTGTTCATCGGCCTGTTCACCGCCGCCGCGTACAACAGCAGCCCGCTCGCCATCCCTCTCCTCAAGGAGAAGATCGAAGGGGTCCTCGCGCGCGGCGGCTTCGCGCCGAACAGCTACAACGGCAAGAACCTCCGCCACGTCCTGGAGACCTATCCGCGGGACGAGCTGTTCCAGATCTCGGGGGACGACCTCTTCCGTACCGCGATCGGCATCCTCCATCTGCAGGAGCGGCTGAAGGTCGCCCTGTTCGTGCGCCGCGATCCCTTCCTGCGCTCGGTCTCCTGCCTGGTGTTCCTGCCGCGCGACCGCTACAACACCGACCTGCGGCAGCGCGTCGAGAAGATCCTGGCCGAGGCGTACGGCGGCACGGCACAGACGGTGGATACGCGGTTCAGCGACTCGGTGCTGGTGCGCCTGTACATCCAGGTCACGGGGCACGGCGGCCGGGTGGGCGACGCCGACGTGACCGAGGTCGAGAAGCGCCTGGGAGAAGCGGCGCGCTCCTGGTCCGACCGGCTCCTGGACGCCCTGGCGGCCCGCTATGGGGGAGAGGAGCAGAGCCGCCTCGGCCGGCGCTATGCCAATGCGTTCCCCGCCCGCTACGAAGCGGACGTCCCGGCCGAAGCCGCGGTGGTCGACATCCAGTATCTCGAGGAGGCGCTGACCACCGACGGCCTGGCCGAGAACCTCTTCCAGGAGGAAGGCGGCGCGCCCTGGGAGCTCCGCCTCAAGCTCTACGGCCTCGGCGAGGACATGCCCCTCTCCGACATCCTCCCCATGCTCGAGAGCATGGGCGTCCGGGTGCAGGAGGAGATTCCCTACCAGACCTCCCCCGCCGGCGTCGGTCAGCCGCTCTGGATCCGTGACTTCCGCATGACGACCGAGGACCGGCGGGTGGTCGACCTCCCCGCGGTGCGGCAGGCCTTCCACGACACCTTCGAGGCGGTCTGGCGCAAAGAGATCGAGAACGACGGATTCAACAAGCTCGTCCTGCGGGCGGGCCTGGTGGGGCGCGAGGTGATGATCCTCCGCGCCTGCTGCAAGTACCTGCGCCAGGCGCAGATCCCGTTCAGCCAGGCCTACATGGAAGAGACCCTGGCGAAGAACCCGGCGATCGCCCGCCTCCTCGTCCAGTTGTTCCTGGAGACTTTCGATCCGGCGAAAGCGGGAGCCGGGAGCGCCGCGATCCGCGAAGAGATCGGCCGTCTCGCCGGCGAGGTGAAGAACCTGGACGAGGACCGCATCCTGCACCGGTTCCTGAACCTGATCGAGGCGACCGTCCGCACCAACTACTTCCAGACCGGACCGGACGGACGCCCCAAGCCGTACCTGTCGATCAAGATCGATTCGGGAGCGGTGGAAGACCTGCCGAAGCCGGCGCCGCTCTGCGAGGTCTTCGTCTACAGCCCGCGGGTCGAAGCGATCCACCTGCGCGGCGGCAAGGTGGCGCGCGGCGGCATCCGCTGGTCCGACCGGCGCGAGGACTTCCGCACCGAGGTCCTCGGGCTGATGAAGACGCAGATGGTCAAGAACACCGTCATCGTACCGGTCGGTTCCAAGGGCGGCTTCGTGGTCAAGAACCCGCCGCCTCCGGAAGCCGGCCGCGAGGCGTTCCAGAACGAAGGGATCGAGTGCTACAAGACCCTGATGCGCGGGCTCCTCGACCTGACCGACAACCTGGACGGGTCCACGGTCGTCCCGCCCAGGGACGTGGTGCGCCGCGACGGCGACGACCCGTACCTCGTGGTGGCCGCCGACAAGGGGACGGCGACCTTCTCGGACATCGCCAACGGCATCTCCGAGGAGTACGGTTTCTGGCTCGGCGACGCCTTCGCCTCCGGCGGCTCCGTGGGCTACGACCACAAGGACATGGCCATCACCTCGCGGGGCGTCTGGGAAGGCGTCAAGCGCCACTTCCGCGAGCTCGATCCGCCGCGCGACGTCGAGCAGGAAGAGTTCACCTGCGCCGGCGTGGGCGACATGTCGGGCGACGTCTTCGGCAACGGCATGCTGCGCTCCCGCTTCACCAGGCTCCTGGCGGCCTTCGACCACCGGCACGTCTTCATCGATCCGTCGCCGGACCCGGCCCGCAGCTTCGAAGAGCGGTCGCGCATGTTCAAGCTGGAGCGCTCGTCGTGGGCGGACTATGACCGGTCGGTCCTGTCGCCCGGCGGCGGCATCTTCGAGCGGTCCCTCCGTTCGATTCCGGTCTCTCCGGAGATGGGGCAGCTCCTCGGCCTGAGCGCCGCCCAGGTGGCGCCGAACGAGCTGATCCAGGCGATCCTCAAGGCGCCGGTCGACCTCCTCTTCTTCGGCGGCATCGGCACCTTCGTCAAGGCGAGCAGCGAGAGCCATGCGGATGCCAAGGACCGCACCAGCGACGCCCTGCGGGTGGACGCCCGCGAGCTCTGCGCCAAGGTGATCGGTGAAGGAGCCAACCTGGCGCTCACCCAGCGCGCCCGCATCGAATATGCCCAGGTGGGCGGACCCGGCAACACCGGTGGCCGGATCAACACCGACTTCCTCGACAACTCGGCGGGCGTCGACTGCTCGGACCACGAGGTCAACATCAAGATCCTGCTCAACCAGATCGAGCGCAGCGGCCGGCTCGCCCGGCCCGACCGCGACACGCTCCTCGCCTCGATGACCGACGAAGTGGGAGAGCTGGTGCTGCGCGACAACTACCTGCAGACCCAGGCGATCACGGTGACCCATGCCCTCGGCTATCACCTGCTCGACCGGCAGGCCCGGTTCATGCGGGCGCTGGAGCGGGAGGGGCGGATCGACCGCCGGCTCGACGTGCTGCCGGACGAGGACGAGCTGGCGGAGCGGACGCGCCTGCGGCTGGGCTACACGCGGCCGGAGCTCGCCGTGCTGCTGGCCAACTCCAAGATCGCCCTCTATGACGAGCTGCTCGATTCCGACCTGCCGGACGATCCGTTCATGCAGGAGGACCTGAAGCTCTACTTCCCGACCCGCCTGCGCGAGCTCTACCCGGACGACATCGGCCATCACCGCCTGCACCGCGAAATCATCGCGACCGCGGTGACCAACAGCATCATCAACCGGACGGGCGGGGCCTTCGTCTACGAGGTGAAGGAGAAGACCGGCGAGCCGGCGGCGAACATCGCGCGGGCCTACGTCATCACCCGCGAGGTGTTCAAGATGCGGGACTTCTGGGCGGACGTCGAGGCCCTGGACAACGCCGTCCCGGCGCCGGCCCAGGCCCTCATGCTGACCGAGGGCGGCCGCCTCGTCGACCGCGCCACCACCTGGTTCCTCCGCGAGATCGGCCGGCCGCTCGCCATCGGCAAGCAGATCGACGCCTTCGCCGGGGGCATCCAGGAAGTGGCGGAGCACCTGGACGAGCTCCTCTCCCCCTCCGACCGGACGCAGCTCGGCGCCCGCATCGCGGGCCTGATCGGGAAAGGCGTGCCGGAAGGGCTGGCACGGCGGGCCGCGAGCCTGGTCTCCTGCCTCGCTCCGGCGCTCGACATCGTGCGCATCGCGCGAGAGAAGACAGGCCTCTCGCCGCTCCAGGCCGGCCGCTTCTACTTCGCGGTGGGCGACCGCTTCGGCTTCGACCGCATCCGCGAGGCCGCGGCCCGTCTGTCGCAGGACAAGGCGCTCGACAAGCTCGCCATCTCGGCGATCACCGACGACTTGGCGAGCCTCCAGGCGACGCTCACCCGGAGCATCGTGAGCACCGTGGCCGGCGAGGCGGAAGCCGGCACCGCCATCGCCGCCTGGGTCGACGGCCGGCGGCCGGCCGTCGCCCGGGCCGAGCAGCTCATGGCCGACATGCGGTCCGTGGACACGCCGACGCTCGCGATGCTGGTGGTGGCGAACCGGGCGCTGCGGGCGATGGCGGCGTAGGCCCCTCACCCCCCTGGCCCCCCTCTCCCACCCCCTCCCTTCCGCCGGGAGAGGGGGGAACCGGCCAAGGTCTTGGAATGAGACTCCCCTCTCCCGGTCGGGGGGAGGGGATGGGAGAGGGGCCGGGGGTGAGGGCCTCCTACCGCCGCGCCGCCGGCACCGCCACCTCGCCCCCGCTCTTCGCGAAGCCGGTGACGATGTAGGTGCCGGAGCGCTGGTCCTTCTTGAGCTTCAGGATGCTCTTGCGCTCGGCGTCTTCGAGCAGCTCCGAGAAGGTGCTGTAGCCGTAGTAGCCCTCGTTGAAGGAGGGCTTCTTGCGCTGCATGGTCTGTTTGATCATCGAGCCCCAGAGGACTTCCTTGTTGTCGCGCAGCAGCGCCTGGATCGATTCGATCAGCAGGCTGAACACCTCGGCCGTCTTCTTGTTGAGGCCGTCGAGCTTCGGACCCTTCTGGGTGTCGCGCCAGACGTCCTCGTAATAGATGAACTCGTCGCAGTTGTCGATCAGCAGGTTCGACGAGGAATTCTTCACCCCGACGCCGATGACGTACTTGTTGTTCTCCTTGAGCTTGGAGACCAGCGGCGAGAAATCGCTGTCCCCCGAGAGGATGACGAAGGTGTCGAGGTGCTCCTTGGAATAGGAGAGGTCCATCGCGTCGACGACCATCTTGATGTCGGCGCTGTTCTTTCCCGAGTAGTACTTCTGCGGGATGTCGATCAGCTCGATCGCGGCCTCGTGGAAGGGGCGCTTGTAGTCGCTGTAGCGTTCCCAGTCCGCATAGGCCTTCTTGACGATGATCTTCCCTTTTTCGAGGAGGCGCTCGAGGATCAGGTTGATGTCGAACTTGCCGATCTCGGAGTCGCGCACGCCGAGCGCGATGTTCTCGAAGTCGCAGAACATGGCGATCTTCCGCTCGTCGCTAGGACGGCGCGGCGGCTCGGGGACGGTGATGATGATCTCGCGCGCCAGACGCTCGAGGTCGCCCGCCTGGGAGAACGCTCCCGGCGAGGGGAACGAGGGCTCGAAGGCGCGCAATGCGCGCGGTGCCGGAGCGGCCAGAGCCGCCGGCTCGGCGCGCTCGATCCGTTCGGGCCGTTCGTGGCGGTCGCTCCGCTCGGGCCGCGGCTCCCGTTCGCGCCGCTCGGGACGCTCCGGCCGTCCACTCCGGCGGGTCGCCGGGGCGGGCTCCTCCGCGGCCCGGCGTGGCGCCGGCACGGGAGCCTCCTCGGCGGCCGGCTCCTCCGCGAGGACCTCGTCCTCCTCGTCGTCCTCTTCCGCGGCGTCGGGTGCGGCGGCGTCGGCGGTCCGGCCGGTCTTGCGGCGGCGGCCCCGGCGCGACCGCTTGCGACGGCGCTCTTCTTCAGCCTCCCCGGACGGAGCCTCGCCTTCGGCGACCACGGGCTCGGCCTCGGTTTCGGCCTCGGTTTCGGCCTCGGTTTCGGCCTCGCTTTCGGTTTCCTCGGTCTCCGGCTCCGGACCGGCCTCCACCTCGAACCCCTCCGGCGCGGCGTGCGAGACGGCCACCGGCTCGGCCCGGTGCCAGGCCGGCTCGAACGCCGGCTCCGCCTCCGGCTCCACCGGCAGCGGCTCGTCCACGATCGGCGCGGCAGGCTCGGCAGGCTCGAAAGAGCTCACGGGGGGTGGAGGTTCGGGGGGGGCGGCGGCTTCCTGGGAAGCGCGCTGCGGTTTGTCGTCGTCCTGCTCCTGCATGCCCTCAGCCGTGGGGCGCAGCCACCATGGACTCAAGGTTCACTCCCTTCCCGCGCCCGAAAACGGGCTCGTGCGGATCTGTCTACGTTCATCGGTGCTGGATCCATGGGGCGATCCAAGGAATTGGATCAGCCGGCTCAGTCCAGATCGAAAGGCCGGGGCGGCGGTCCCTCATCGGGGTTCTCTTCCGCCCGCCGCAGGGCCTCGCGAAACTTCTCCTCCAGAAGCCGGTCGCGGTCCTTGTGGGCGGCGAATTCGCGGTCGAAGAGGTCGGCGGCCCGGGCCTTGTCCTCGTCCAGCCCCTTGAGCAGGGCGTCGAAATCCTTTCCGCCGGCCGGCACGTGCTTGGGGCGGCGGTGGGACAGGACCTGTCCGGTCGCCGCATCGACGACCATCTCGGACTCGCACTCGGGGCAGCGGATGGTCAGCTTCCGGGTCTCACTCACTCCCCCATTGTACCGACTTCTGCTACCGTACGCGCCATGCCGACGCCAGAGAGACTCCCGAGCCGCGACGAGGCCTGGCAGCTCCTCTGCCAGTACACGGAAAAAGAGGCCTTGCGCAAGCACGCCCTGGCCGTCGAAGCCTCGATGCGCCACTACGCCCGCCTCCTCGGAGAAGACGAGGAGCTGTGGGGGCTGACCGGCCTCCTCCACGACTTCGACTACGAGCGCTACCCGGACCCGGAGAACCACCCGTACCGCGGCGTGGAGATCCTCGCCGCCCAGGGCTACCCCGAGGTGATGCGCACCGCCATCCTGGGCCATGCTCCCTACACCGGGGTGGCGCGCGAGACCCGTCTCGCCAAGGCGCTCTACGCCTGCGACGAGCTGTCCGGCTTCGTCGTCGCCGTGGCCCTGATCAAGCCGAGCAAGGCGGTGGCGGACGTCGACGCGACCGGGGTCAAGAAGCGTCTCAAAGAGAAGGCCTTCGCCCGCGGCGTCCACCGCGAGGACGTCTACAACGGCGCCGACGAGATCGGCCTCCCGCTCGACGAGCACATCCAGAACGTCATCAACGCCTTGCAGGCGGCGGCCCCACAGCTCGGGCTGTGAGCGCCGCCAGCCCCAGCGCCGCCAGCAGGCATCCCAGCACGAAGGCACCCGGCCGGTAGACGAGATCGACCTTCCGCGTCCCGGCCGGCAGCCGGGCGGCGACGAAGGGTCCGTCGGCCGGTTCCGGTGGGAGAAGCCGGCCATCGGCGAGGACGGACCAGTGGCCGTCCTGGAAGACCGACGTCACGAGCGTCCGTTCCTCCGGCGTCTCGGCGGCGGCCCGGAGCCACTGCGGCTCATCGGGCTTCTCGGCGTCCCGCTTCGGGAGAGAGAGGAGCGGCAGCGCCCCCGGCACCTCCCAGATCCGCGCCGTCTCGTCGGCGAACACTCCATGCAGAGGCGGCCGGAGGGTCTCGCCGGGGCCGGTCAGGACGTAGCGGACCCCCAGCCGCCGGTAGAGCGGATGCCAGGGCCGCCCCCACTCCGGTACCTCGCCCCACCACGCCGTGGTGACCGGTTCCGTGAAGCGCACGTACTCGCGGGGCGCCATCGGGTTGTAGACCCGGGCATCCGAGAGGCCCCAGAGGAGCGGAAGATTCGGCGGAAAGGCCCGGCCGAGGGCGGCCATGCGCCCCTCCGCCCGGTTCTCCTGGAGGAACTTCACCGCCGCGGGAATGGGCAGCGCGAGACGGGCGGGCATCGGAGGATTGGCCGGCCGGTGCGCCAGGAGCAGCTCCGCGGCGATCAGCCCCGCCACCGCCGGAGGCATCCAGCGCCGCCCCCGCGCCAACGTCAGAAGAAGGACCGCCAGGACCAGGAAGCGCATCTGCCAGCGCAGCCAGCCGAACCGGAGAAGGGCGAGGCGCTCCGGGTCCGCCGGATCGGGATGGGCGAGATACCCCCAGACGATCACCGCCGCGAGCCCCACTCCCACCAGAAGCACCGGCCTCCACGTCATCTCCCCGCGGCGGAGCCGCTCCAGGGTGCAGGCCCCCAGAGAGGACAGGGCCAGAGCGAGCAGCATCAGAGGACGATGGCTCCACCCCGGCACGGCGAGACCCGCGAGGACGAGCCCCGCCACCCCCAGGAACAGAAGCTCGCGCGGAAACCGGCGGCGGGAGGCGAGGGAGAGGAACGCCGCCAGCAGGGTGGCCGTCCCCACGAAGCCGGAAGCGTCCTCGTTCGTGTTGTCCGGCCCCCAGTAATAGAGGTAGCGGCTGTTGCCGAAGGCGTTGGGAGCGGCGATCGGCAGCCAGGAGGCCCTCACCCCCGGCCCACCATCAAGGGCCTCCAGCCGCTCCGCCCGCAGGGTGTGAGGCAGGTATTCGAGCGTCGGCAGCAGCACCGGCGCGGCGAGCAACCCGGCGAGCCCCAGGGAGAGGAGCGCGGCGCGAAGCCGCCGGAATCGCAGCTCCGCCGGAGCCCCCTCGGACCGGTCGAACGCCTGCACAGCGAGGACGGCCAAGAGGAGGCCGAAGGCGTAGGCGACCGTCTCCGGATGCCCGCCGAGCAGGAGGCTCACCCCCGCGATCGTCAAGAGCAGAAAGTCCCGGCGCTCCCCCCGCTGGTGGCAGAGCGCCGCCGCATAGAGCGCGAACGGCAGGAGCGCCGCCGGATTGGCGAGAGGCCAGCCGACCCAGAGCACCATGAACCCGCCGAGGCCATACGCGAAGGCCCCCGCCATCGCCGGCCCCGCCCCGAGCCCCTGCCGGCGCATCCAGAGGAAGGTGAAGACGAGAGCCACGAGCACCCGCAGAGCAGCGACCGCCCCGGCCGCGCGCATCCAGGGGAGAGCGAGCCCGAAGAGCTGCAGCGGCTGGAATGCCTGCGCCTGAGGGTCCGCGAGGAGAGGCATGCCCGCGCCCACCCCCGGATTCCAGAGAGGCCACCGCTTCAGATCCAGAGCCTCCCGCACCGCCACCTGCGACGGCGCGACAAGCTCGATCAGATCCCCCTGAAGGACGTTCCCATGCGGCTCCGTGGGAGCCACCATCTGGAACGGCGCATGCCCGCGCAGGTTGTCCAGGGGGAGAAGGAACCGTCCGCCGAAGAGGACCGGTCCGAAAAGGAGCAGCACGGCGACCCCGAACGCCGCGAGCACCCGGTCCGGCACGGCGTCATACCAGCGCCGTAGCGCCGCCCGCAAGAGCAGCACGAGACACCCGACCCACAAGCCGGGCAACAGGTCCATCGGGCTCCAGGCGTCCATGGTGGGGGGAGCATAGCGGAACATGCCTGAGGCTCTTATGACGAGGCCGCTTCGATGACGCGAACGATCATCTCTTCAACCGACCTGTCCCAGCGGACCCGCGAGATCCTCGAACGGGTAGAAGAGGGGGAGCTCGCCGTTGTCGCCCGCGGAGGGAAGGAGCGCATCGTCCTCCTGGACGCTCTCGACTACCGCCTCCTGAGCGCCCTCGCCCTTTGCGCCACCGGCGGAAGCGCCACCAGCCCCGGCGATCTGGTCGAAGCCCATGTGCTCCGCGACTACCTGGCCGAGAGGATCAATCTCGGCAAGGCGGCCGAACTGCTGCGGCTTTCCCGCTTCGAGCTGGAGGCGAGCTTTCAGCGGCTCGGGATTCCGCTCCGCCGGGGGGCTCGATCGATCGAGGACGCGCAAGCCGAGATCGCCGCCGCACGTGCGGCTTCCTTATCTTGACCGATGACTGGGAAGCCAGAACGCTCGGCCGTTCCCTTGGTCTCGAGATCTCCGGTTCCCTGGGCGTTCTCGACCGCCTCGTCTTGCAGCAAACCCTCAGCCTCGAAGAGGCGGACGCCCACCTCGCGGAGATGGTGCGGCGCGGCTTTCGCAGCCCGTACCGATCGCTTCGCGAGATCCCCCGCTGAAATCTAGCGGGCGACGCCTTCTCAGAACTTCCACAGATCTCCGACAGAGCTCCTTCAGGACTTTCGCGAGGCAGGCCGTCTACGGTGAGGCCATGCGAAAGAAATCAGAGTCCAATCCTCCTGGCGGGAGCACCGCCCTCCGCGGCAAGGCCCTCCTCGAAACCCACCTCGAGCTGATCCAGCGTCAGCTCCACCAACTGAGCCGGCGGAGCGGCCTGCCGGACGCCGAGGCCGAGGAGTTCCGCTCCTGGGCGCTCTTCAAGCTGGTCGACGACGGCTACCGGATCCTCGGTAGCTGGGAAGGCCGGAGCACGTTCCCCACCTTCCTGCGGGTCGTGCTGGTGAATCTGCTGCGCGACTACCGCATTCATCTCTGGGGCAAGTGGCGCCCTTCCGCCGCCTCCCGCCGCGGTGGCGAGGGGGCCGTCCTTCTGGAGCGGCTGATGATCCGCGACGGACTGTCAGGCACCGAAGCCCTGGAACGGCTCCGGACCGAGCACGGGATCTCCCTCGCCGTAGAAGAAACCGTGCGGCTCGCGGCGGTCCTCCCGTGGCGGCAGAGGCAGCGACGGGTGAGTGAAGAGGAGCTCGCCCAGATCCCGGTCGACGGCCTGGTGGAGGCCCGGATCGAGGAGCACGAGGCCGCCCGCACCGTCTCCCGCCTCTGCGAGATCCTCCTTCCGCTTCTCCGGTCGTTGCCCGCAGAGGACCGCCTGCTACTCCGGCTGCATTTCTTCGGGGGCCTCAGCATGGCGGCCATTGCGCCGGTCCTGGGCCGGCCCCAGCGGGATCTGTACGCGGCGCGGGACCGGTGCCTGAAGAAGATCCGGCAAGCTTTGGCCGAGGCGGGGCTGGGATTGGATCAGATTTCCGAGCTCGTCGGCCGCTTCCAGGGGGGCCTCGGCTTGGAGGAGCAGCTCGCGGCGGAGGGCGGAAACGGCTGAGGCTGTCCGTCTCAAGAGGATGAAGCGCAAGGGCGTTGGCCCCCGCGGGAGGGATGATTATGGCCGATGAGCAGGATGACCAGATGAATCCACCGAGCGTCCCCGTCAAACCGATCGTGGACGCCACATTTCCCCCGCCACGCAAGCAGGAACCGGAGAAGCCGCCCTCTGGCAAGAAGAAGCGGGGCGTCGCAGAAGCGGCTGCCGAGAACGAACCCGTACCGCTCACGCTCGAGCAATTTGAAGCGCTCTCGCCGAAGGAGCAATGGCCGATCCTGGTCAAGGCGTTTGAGAGGAACCGGCCGCGACTCCTGCGTATCCCCGGCGTCCTCGCCGTCGACATCGGCTACAAGATCGTGAATCGTGAGTTCACCAACAAGCTTGCCTTGCGGGTGCACCTCGATCGCAAGCTTCCCCCCGAAGCGAAAGACATCTTTGCTGAGACGAGACCCTACGACTTCATTCCGAAGTGCAAAGAAAGGAATAATTCGTTCTTTCGGCTCGACGGCGATGATGTCCGGACCGACGTGATCGAGGCCGATTACGAGCCGACTCAATTCGCCGATCCGCCGCTGCCCGACATGGTCCTCAAAGAACCTCTGGAGGCGAATCTGGCGAAACGCCGCCGCCGGCTCGATCCCCTGGTGGGAGGGATCAGCATCGGAAGCGCGGAGGCCCCGGCAGGGACCCTGGGCGCTCTGGTGTGGGATATCACGGACGGTAGTGTCTGCATCCTGAGCAACTGGCACGTCCTCTCCGGAGACCCCCGGGCGGAGGCCGGGACACCCTGCTTTCAGCCCGGCCGCCTCGATCAAGGAAGAGCGAGCGATGAGGTCGCGCTCCTGAAGCGTTGGAGCTTCGACGGCCAGACCGACGCGGCGATCGCCGAGCTGACCGGCAGCCGCCACTATTGCACCGCCGAGATCCTCTCGCTGCTCCAGCAGATCACCGGCACAACGGCACCCTTCCTCGGAATGCGGGTACAGAAGGTGAGCCGTTCCACCGGGTTCACCTGGGGATTCGTGGACGGCCTCTACTTCACCTCCACGATCGAGTTCAACAACGGCATCGTGAAGGTCTTCGAGGATCAGATCCACATCGCTCCGGCGAAGTCGGGCAAACGGATCAGTGAGCCCGGAGATTCGGGCGCGCTTTGGGTGGCGGACACGGGGGACACGGAGAACACGAAGAAAGAGGGATATAAGGCCGTGGGCCTCCATTTTGCCGGAGACTCACCCCAGTCATCTCTCGGCGAGTACGCATTGGCCAATCCCATGAGCGTCGTCATGGAGCGCTTGGGCATCTCCTTCCGGCCACGATTCCTGGAAGTTCGGGACACAGCCTTGGCTCCGTTGGCGGAATCCGCTCCGCCTCATCCAGCCAGAAGAGGTCGGGGTCGGAGGGGCCGCGGGCCTGGTGGCCAACCCGATCCGATCGACACCGGATCCAGCTAGAAGGGCAGGCAAGTCCACGGCATCTCACGGTGCCGTGGACTCCAGGATCGCCCGAAAATTCGGATCGTCCTGAAAGCTCTGGAAGGCCAGGTCACGGCGAAATTCTTCCCGTGAATAGCGGGCCTGAATGGCCCGTCGTGCCCAATCGTAGACCTCCGCGCGGCGACCCGCCATGGCGTAGACCTGCGCCATCCGGAAGAGCGATGCATTCTCGCTGGGCTTGAGCCGCAACGCCTCATTGACATTGGAGATCGCCTCTTCGAAACGGCCGAACTTGGCGACACAGAACGCCCGCACGCGCAGCATATCTGCGCGCTGGCCGAGAGCCGCTGTTTGATCGATGATCGAGAGGGCCAGCTTGTACCAGCGGCGGGCTTCCGCCGGTTTTCCGATCTTGTCGTAACACTCCCCGATGTTGCGGGCCATGGGGGGAGACCGCTTCATCTCGAACGCCTGTTTGAACGTCGCAATGGCCTCGGCCATGCGATTGAGCTCGTAGTAAACGATCCCCAGGTTGTTGGCCGAACGGAAATCCTGCGTCGCCACGAAGACGTCTTTGAACAGAGGGAGGGCGTCGAGGTAGCGCCCTTGCAGTGAGTAGATGTCCCCCAGGTTCTGTTTGGCGGTCGGGTGGTCTGGAGCGTAGTCGAGAACTTTGAGCAACTCCGCTGCCGCTTCGTCCAACCGGCCGGCGATCCTAAGCTTGAGCGCATAGCTCAGGCGGGCGCGTAGATAGCCCTGGCCGGTCTCAACAGCATGCCGAAGCTCGGCGAGGCCCTGCTCCAGGTGCCCCTGTGCAATGAGCGCTTCTCCCAACTGCGTGTAGCCGCGGTCGAAGGAGGAGTCCTGTTCGACGGCCTTGCGGGCTGCCGCTTCGGCCTCGCGCGGCTTGTTCTCCAGCAGCCGGAGCTTGGCAAGAGCCACCCATGGCATGGGATGCTCCGGGGCGAGCTCCAACGCATGCGAGGTCAACCGGCGGATTTCCTCCCGCCGGCCCGGCGCCGGGAACTGATCGTCGATGCGGGCCAGCAAGGCGGCGAGCTGTGCCTCGATCAATGGATTGCCGGGGTCCTGGGTCAGAGCTTTGCGATAGGTCTTCTCGGCATTCCCCAGGTTGCGCTCGGTGTCGCCCAGCCATTCCTGGAGGTCCCCCTGCTCGACCAGCCGCTTCACCTCCGGCCCATAGTCCCAGCGATGCGCCCGCCAGTACCAGGCACCCAGGGTGCCGCCGAGCACCACCAGCACGGCGAGCACCGCGGCGATCCATCGCACCACGGGGCGAAGCCGGCGTCGGGCCGGGACTGGCCGGCGCTTGGCGGCCTCGCCCCTCGCTTCGAGAGGAATGCGGGCAAGGTCCGCCTCCAGATCCTCGGCGGAGGCATGGCGGTTCGCCGGGTCCTTGGCAAGAGCCTTTTCGATCACCGCCGCCAGCTCAGCAGGGAACGCAGCGGCATCCAGGGGGCGCGGCGGCTCGTTCAGGATCGAATAGATGACCGCCTGCTCGTATTCGCCGCCGAACGGCACGCGGCCGGTCACCATCTCGTAGAGCACCACACCCAGGGCCCAGAGGTCGCTTCTCGGATCGACCTTGTCGCCCCGGGTCTGCTCGGGCGACTTGTAGGCGGGAGTGCCGGGGGAGGCGCCGAGCCGGGTGAGGGTGGTGGCGCCGGCCATCTTGGCGAGACCGAAGTCGAGCAGCTTGACCGTACCGTCGGGCAGCACCACGACGTTGGCCGGTTTGACGTCGCGGTGGACGATCGATTGCCGATGCGCCGCGGCGAGCCCGCAGGCGATCTGGCGGGCGATCCCCACGGCTTCGGGGAGCGGCAGCGGCCCGTGTTCGAGCTTCTGCTGCAGGGTCGCACCCTCGTAGAAGGCCAGGGCGAGGAACACCCGGCCACCCTCGGTCTCGCCGGTCTCGTAGATCGTCGCCACGTTCGGGTGGTCGAGCTGGGCCACCGCCTGGGCCTCGCGCAGGAAGCGCCGGCGGGCTCCCGGGTCACGGCAGAGGTCGGCGGGCAGGAACTTGAGGGCCACGGTACGGCCGAGGCGCAGGTCCTTGGCCTTGTAGACCTCCCCCATGGCGCCTCCCCCGACAGGCGCCAGAATCTCGTAATGGGCGACCTGACAGCCGGTGGCGAGCGGTTCCGGAGAGGTGCCGAAGGAGACCTCCAAGAGGAGACGGTAGCCTTTCCTGGCGATCGTCTGGATGTAGCGCGGGCTGCGCGCATCGTCGCCGAGGGCCTTGCGCAGCTCCCAGATCGCATGGCTCAGCACTTCCTCCGAGACGAACGTCTCCTCCCCCCAGACCTCGCGGATCAGGCGCTGCTTGGAGACGACGTTGGGAGCATGCCGGGCCAGGCACGTGAGTACCTGCATCGAGCGCGCTTCGATGGAGACTTTGAGGTCTCCGCGTTCGAGCTGCCCCAGGGCGGGGCGCACCCGCCAGTCGGCG
>Ga0209682_10000156_pt1 | contig 22562 bp, 21 predicted proteins | sample DOMMetBare2Fresh_2_FD_187471 | JGI IMG/M metagenome (GOLD analysis project Ga0209682, IMG submission 187471) | Wetland sediment microbial communities from St. Louis River estuary, USA, under dissolved organic matter induced mercury methylation -... | ecosystem: Environmental > Aquatic >... | reverse complement strand
CCCGGCGGTTGGCGCCGAGGTCGCCCACCAGCAGGCCGAGATCGAACGGGCGCAGGCGCAGATCGTGAACGCACGGGCCGCCCAGACCCGTGCCCGCGACCTGTTCGATCGCGGCGTCGCGGCGCGGAAGGAGACCGAGGATGCCGACCGCGACGTCGCCGAAGCGCCTCTCGCACCCGACCGGAGGCCCGCCGTTGACCGGGACGAACCCGCTTGCGGTGGCCGTGCCGTCGTCGGACGGGCGACCGTTCGTCGCGGACGTCTCGATGGGCGCGGTCACCCACGGCGACGTCCTCGCGGGGCGCGCGCGAGCGGAGGAGCTCGTCCCGTTCGGGGGCCCGCACGCGCACAAGGCCTTCGCGCTCGCGGCGGGCCTCGAGTGCCTCCGCGGCGGCCCGGCCCCCGCTGCCGCTGCCGCCGGCCCGGCATACGGTGGGCTTCGCGCAGGGGATTCCGGTGTCGATCGATGGCGAGGAGCTGCCGCCGGTCGCGCTCATCGAGAAGCTGGAGACGGTCGCGGCGCCGTATGGGATCGGCCGCGGCATCCATCTGGGAGAGACGATCCTCGGGATCAAGGGGCGGGTCGCCTTCGAGGCGCCGGCCGCCGAGGTGCTGATCGTCGCCCACCGGGAGCTGGAAAAACTGACGCTCACCGGCCGCCAGATCCGGGTGAAGGAGTCGGTGGCGTCCACCTATGGCGACCTGGTCCATGAGGGGCAGCACCTCGACCCGGTCTGCCGTGACATCGAGGCGTTGCTGCTCCGCTCGCAGGAACGGGCGACGGGCGAGGTGCGCTTGCTCTTCCGTTCCGGCCAGGTGTTCGTCGAAGGGGTTTCCTCGCCGTATTCGTTGATGGCGGCTTCGCGCGGGGTGTATGGCGAGGCGGTCGGTGAATGGACGGCGGCCGATGCGCGTGGGTTCTCACGGATGGTGGCGCTGCCCGGCATGCTGCATGCCCGGGCCGGAGAGGCCCCCTCCCCGTCCCTCCCCCGCGAAGCGGGAGAGGGCGCCCCCGCCCTACCGGAGTCAGCAGAAAAGTCCGAAGCAGAATTCCCCTCTCCCGCTCTGCGGGGGAGGGGCCAGGGGAGGGGGCTATGAAGACCATCGTGCTCGACAAGATCGCCTCGGTGACCCGTCTCTGCGGGTTGAAGCGGGAGGTGCGGGTGAGCTCCGAGATCCCCTGTGAGGAGGGGGTCGTGGTGGCGGTGCGGGTGCGCAACGACAAGACCACGTACAACCAGCTCGAGCTGCCCACGGGCCGCATGGCGCAGGTCAAGCGGGGCGATGTGATCGCGGGCGCCCTCGGGCACCGCCAGGCGCTGTTCGGCTATGCCGGGCATCTGCCGGAGAAGCTGGCGCCGGGGGACACGATCCATCTGCTCAACATGGGCGGCGTGCTCGGGATCTTCGACGGCGGGAGCCCGGACCTGGGGCTGCCGTTCGAGTGCGAGGTGCTGGGCGCGGTGCTGCATTTCCCCTATCTCGGGGAGCGCATCGGCGTGGCCGCGCGCATCGGCGGCGAGCCGCTCGATCTCGCGGCGCCGCTCGATGCCCAGGGGGTGCCGGTGGCCGCTCTCGTGGGCTCGTGCATGAACTGCGGCAAGACCGCGGCGGCGGTGTCGCTGGTGCGCGAGTTCAGCCATTCCGGCTGGACGGTGGACGGTTTCAAGGCCACCGGAGTGTCTCTGCGGCGTGACGTGCTCGCCCTGGAGGATGCCGGCGCGCGCAAGACCGCCATCTTCACCGACCTGGGGATCGTGACGACGACGGAGGCCAACGCGGCGGCGGTGACCCGGACCCTCCTGTCGCGCCTCTCGGCCGGCAAAGCGGACGCGATCGTGGCCGAGCTGGGCGACGGCCTGCTCGGAGCCTACGGGGTCGCCGCGATCCTGGAGGACCCCGGCATCCGCGCCGCGTTCACCGCGGTGATCCTGGCGGCGAACGATCCGGTGGCCGCCTGGGGCGGAGTGCGCATGCTCCGCGAGCGTTTCGGCATCGAGCCGGTCGCGGTGACCGGCCCGGCCACCGACAACCTGGCGGGGACGCGGATCATCGAGGAGCAGCTCGGCGTGCCGGCGATCAATGCGCGGACGGAGGGCTCGCGGCTGGCGGCGGTGGTCAAGGCGAAGCTGGTGGCCCCTCACCCCCTGGCCCCCTCTCCCATCCCCTCCCTTCCGCCGGGAGAGGGGGAACGGAGCCGGAACGGCCACGACAATTCGGAGCAGGAGGGGAGGGGGCGCCCCTCTCCCGGTGGTGGGGAGGGGATGGGAGAGGGGTCGGGGGTGAGGGGCCGGGAGGGCGCGCAGTGAGCACTCCCGCGGTCATCCTCGGCGGATCGGGCTATGTGGCGGGGGAGGTGCTCCGCCTGCTCGCCGGCCATGGCGCGATCCGGCCCGCGGCGGTGGTCTCGGAGAGCCAGGCGGGGGAGCCGGTCGAGGCCGTGTTCCCGCATCTCTCCGGGTGCTTTCCCGATCTCCGGATGACCCGCCGCGAGGATCTCGCGGGTCTCTTCGCGCGCTGGTCCGGTGAGAGGGTGGCGGTCTTCTGCGCGGCGCCTCATGGCGCGGCGGCGGCTTTGCTCGACGAGGTTCTCGCCACGGCGGAGGGCGCGGGGGCCGAGCCGCTGGCGGTCGATCTGTCCGCCGACTTCCGGTTTTCCACGGCGGCGGCCTATCAGGAGGTCTATGGGCACCCGCACGGCGCGCCGGGGCGGCTGGCCGCGTTCACCTGCGCGGTGCCGGAGCATCTGGCGGCGACGCCGCGGGGGCATCTGGCGCATCCGGGGTGCTTCACGACCTCGGTGCTCCTGGCCGTCGTGCCGCTGCTGAAGCTCGGCCTCATCGAGCCGCGGTTCTCGGTCGTGGCGACGACCGGGAGCACCGGCGCGGGGCGGGCGCCGTCCGCCGGGACGCACCATCCGTCGCGGCGGAGCAACCTCTACGCGTACAATCCGCTGAAGCACCGCCACGCGCCGGAGATGAAGGCGCTGGCCGCGGCGGCTTCGGGAGTGGAGCCCGAGCTGTTCTTCATCCCGCAGTCGGGGCCGCATGCCCGGGGGATCTACGCCACGGTGCAGGCGCGGCTCGCCCGGCCGCTGACCGCCGCCGAGGTGCGCGGCGCGCTCCAGAGTTTCTACGCGGGCTCGCCGTTCGTCCGCGTCTTCGCCGAGCCGCCGCGCCTCCAGGACATCGTCGGCACCAACCGCTGCCACCTCGGCGCCGCGGTGGACGGCGATCATCTCGCCGTCTTCTCGACCCTGGACAACCTGGTCAAAGGCGCGGCGGGGGGCGGTGTGCAATGGATGAACCGCATGCTCGGGTTGGACGAGACAGCGGGATTGATGCAGGGCGGGATCGGGTGGGTGTGAGCCCCCTCCCCGACCCTCCCCGCAAGCGGGAGAGGGCGCCCCCGCCCGTGGACGCTCAAGACTTGAGATGCCGTCTCCGTCCAGTTCCCCTCTCCCGCTCGGCGGGGGAGGGGCCAGGGGAGGGGGCGTGGAGGAACGTGAGATGACGACGCAGACGGCTCTCGCCGAGCCTTTGATGACCACCGAGGAGCGCCGCTGGCTGCTCCCGGTCTATCCCCATGCGCCGATCGAGCCGGTGCGCGGCGATGGGGTGATGTTGACGACGCGCGACGGGCGCGAGCTGATCGATTTCTATGGCGGGCATGCCGTGGCGCTCCTCGGCTATGGCCATCCACGCCTCCTGGCGACGCTCCAGAAGCAGGCGGGGACGCTGTTCTTCCAGAGCAACGTCGTGCCGCTGGAGGTGCGCGCGCGGGCCGGGAAGCGGCTGGTCGAATTCGGCCCCGCGGGGCTCACTCGCGCGTTCCTGGTCAACAGCGGCGCCGAGGCGGTGGAGAACGCGCTCCGCCTCGCCTTCCGCAAGACCGGGCGGACGCGCATCGTGGCGCTCGAAGGAGCGTTCCACGGCCGCACGGCGGCGGCGGGTGCGCTCACCTGGGGATCGCAGAAGTGGTACGGCTTCCCGCGGACGCCGTTCGACCTCACGTTCATCCCGCGCGGCGATCTGGACGCCCTGGAGCGGGAGCTGGCGGTGGGCGACGTGGCGGCCCTCATCGCCGAGCCGGTGCAGGGGCAGGCCGGCGCCTATGCGCTCGGCGCGGAGTGGCTCCAGGCGGCGCGGGAGCTGACCCGCCGCGCCGGATCGCTCCTCGTGCTCGACGAGATTCAGTGCGGCCTCGGCCGGAGCGGTGCGCCGTTCGCGGCCCAGCTCTACGGCGTCACCCCGGATCTCCTCACGATGGCCAAGGGGCTCGCCGGTGGATTCCCCGCCGGTGCCGTCCTGGTGAGCGACGAGATCGCCCGGATGCTCTCCGGCGGCGAGCTGGGGACGACGTTCGGCGGCGGTCCCATGGCCTGTGCGCTGATGGAGACGGTGATCGACGTCATCGAGGAGGAGGGCCTTCTGGCCAACGTACGGCGCGTGTCGCAATACCTCCGGGAGACCTGCGTCACCGGGCCGGTGACGGACGTCCAGGGCGAAGGATTTCTCCTCGGGCTGCGCACCCGCCGTCCGGCCAAGGAGGTCTACCTGGAGCTGATCGATCACGGCATCTTCAGCGGCACCAGCGGCGACCCCCACATCGTGCGTCTCCTGCCGCCGCTCACCCTGCGCGAGGAGCACGTGGACGCTCTCGCCAAGGCCCTCGCGGAGCTTCGGCCGTGAAGCGATTCGTCCACCTCCACGAGCTGTCCCGTGCGGAGGTGCTCGACCTGCTGGCGCTGGCGGACCGGCTGGAGAAGACGCCCGAGGGGGACCGGCTCAAGGGGAAGATCCTGGCGCTGCTTTTCTTCAATCCGTCGCTACGCACCTTGGCCTCCTTCCAGGCCGGGATAGCGCGGCTGGGCGGTTCATCATTCGTGATCTCGCCGGGGCAGGGGAGCTGGCAGCTCGAGACCCGCCTCGGCGCGGTGATGGACGGCGCCGCGGCCGAGCACGTGCGCGAAGCGATCCCGGTGCTGGCGGGCTATGGCGACGCCCTCGGCATCCGCTCGTTCGCCGGGGGAACGGACCTCGCGGCGGACGTGGCCGACGCGGCGTTCGAGGAGATGGCCGCGGTCTGCCCGGTGCCGGTGATCAACATGGAGTCGGCGATCGACCACCCCTGCCAGGCGCTGGCGGACTGGCGGACGATCGACGAGGCGGGCGTCCCGCCGTCCGGCAAGTTCGTTCTGTCCTGGGCCTGGCACCCGAAGGCGCTTCCCCTGGCCGTGCCGGCCGCGGCGGTACACATGGCGGCGCTTCGCGGGATGGAGGTCGTTGTGCTCCGCCCCGAGGGGTTCGGCCTGCCCGATGCAGTGATGGAACGGGCGCGGCAGGCGGCGGCCCTCTCCGGCGGCTCGGTGCGCGAGTCGGCCGACCGGGCGGAGGCGATGGAGGGAGCGCACATCCTCTACGCCAAGTCGTGGACCGCGCCGGCCGCCTATGGCCGGCCGGAGGAGGAGGCGGAGCTGCGCGCCGGCCTGCGCGGCTGGTGCGTCGACGAATCGTGGTTCGCACCGGCCCGGCCGGAGTGCCGGTTCATGCACTGCCTGCCGGTGCGCAGAAACGTCGTGGTGCGCGACGAGGTGCTGGACGGACCGCGTAGCGTCGTGGTCCGCGAGGCGCACAACCGGATGTGGACGCAGATGGCTGTGCTCCATCGCCTGCTGGGAGGTGCCGCATGAAAGACGTGGGACAACGGGCCGTCGAGCTCGCCGGATTGAAGCACGCCGCTCCGTACATCCGCCTGTTCAAGGGGAAGACGTTCGTGGTCAAGGCCGGCGGGGAGGCGCTGGAGACCGACGCCGCCATCCGCGGCCTGCTGGAGCAGATCGAGATCCTCTGCCACGTGGGCATCCGCGTCGTCCTGGTGCACGGCGGCGGCTCCGAGTCGAGCGCTCTGCTGAAGGCCCTGGGCGGCGAGCCGCACTTCGTCGAAGGGCGCCGGGTGACCGACGAAAAGGCGCTCGAAGTGGCGTCGATGGTCCTGAACGGCACCGTGAACACCCGCATCCTCGCCGCCGCCCGCGCCCTCGGGCTGCCGGCGGTCGGGCTCTCGGGCGTCGACGCCGGGATCGTCCAGGCGCGCCGCCGGCCACCGGTCAAGGTGGGGGACGCGCTGGTGGACTACGGCTTCGTCGGCGACGTCGTTTCGGTCGCGCCGGGGGCGCTCGTCAGCCTGCTCGACGCCGGTGTCGTACCGGTGGTGAGCCCGCTCTCGGCCGCCGACGACGGGACGCTCCTGAACATCAACGCGGACACCGTCGCCGCCGCGCTCGCCGCCGGATTGCGGGCCGAGAAGCTGATCCTCTTGACCGGCGCGGCCGGCGTCCTGGAGCGGTCGGACGATCCCGGCTCGCTCGTCTCCTACACCGACCTCGACGGCCTGCGCAGCCTGCGCGACCAGGGAGGGCTCACCCGCGGCATGCTGCCCAAGGCGAGCGCCATCGAATCCGCCCTGCGCGGCGGTGTGCGGCGCGTGCACATCCTCTCCTGGCAGACGCCGGACGGCCTGCTCGCCGAGGTGTTCACCAACGAAGGAGTGGGGACGCTGGTGGTGGAAGACATCGACGCGCTCTCGCCGGCCGAGCAGAGGGCGGGGCTCCCCGAAGGAGCACCCGTCCCATGATGCTGCCGGAGCGGGAGGTCCTGGCCCTCCACCGCGAGATCGTGGAGATCCCCTCCGTCTCGGGAGCGGAAGGGGATCTGGCCGACTTTCTGGAGACGAAGCTGCGGCGCCATCAGGCCACGCCGGCCCGGGTCGGCAACAGCTTGCTCGCTTTGGCCGGCGAGGGGCCGGTGCTCCTCCTGGACACCCATCTCGACACCGTGCCGCCGGCCCCGGGCTGGACGCGCGATCCGTGGAAGGTGGCGCCGGAGGAGGGGAAGATCCACGGTCTCGGCTCGAACGACGCCAAGGCCGCCGTGGCGGGGATGGTGGCCGCGTTCCTGGCCTTTCAGGACGTGGCTCTGCCGTTCACTCTGGCGCTCGCCCTGGTCGAAGGGGAGGAGACGAAGGGGACCGGCACCCAGGCCGTGCTGGAGGAGCTGGCGCGCCGCGGTCTCTCCCTGGAAGGCGCGATCATCGGCGAGCCCACGGGGCTCGACCTGGCCGTGGCTCAGAAGGGGCTGATGGTCCTGGAGCTGGTGGCGCGCGGCACGGCCTGCCACGCCGCGCACGCCGCCACACTCGGCGCGGTGAACGCGGCGCGGCGCCTCGCGCACGACCTGGTGGCTCTCGAACGGATCGATTTCGGGCCGCCGCACGAGCATCTCGGCCCGATCACGGTGGAGCCGACCCAGGTGAAAGCCGGCACGGCGAGGAACGTCGTGCCCGGAGAGGCCACCGCGATTCTCGACGTGCGCACCACGCCGGCCCTGGACCGCGCGGAGATTGTGCGGCGCATCCAGGCAGCCGTGGAGGGAGAGGTGCGGGTGCTCTCGGATCGCCTGCTCCCCAAGTCGACGCCGGTCGAGATCCCGCTCATCGAAGCGGCCCGCCGCGCCCGCCCCGATGCCCGCGTCTACGGCTCGGCCACCCTCTCCGACATGGCCCTCCTCTCCGGCCCGCCCGCCGTGAAATGCGGCCCGGGCCGCAGCGAGCGCTCGCACACGCCGGACGAGTTCGTCCTGGAGAGCGAGGTGCTCGACGGAGCGCGGTTCTACACGCGGCTGGTGGGGACCTACGCGGAGCTGCGAAGCGCATGAGGGAGCACCGGAAAGCCAAGGACATCAAGGTCGCCAAGGACAACAAGGACTGTCAGACCTGGGCTCTGCTGGAGTCCTTGTTGTCCTTGCCGTCCTTGATGTCCTTTCTCGGAAACCACCCATGACCCGCCTCTGGGACAAGGGTGAGCCGCTCGACGGCCGCGTCCTGCGCTACACGGCCGGCGAGGACCACCTGCTCGACGCCCGGCTCGTTCCCTACGACGTCCGCGGCTCGATCGCCCACGCCGGGATGCTCCACGGTGCGGGCCTTCTGTCCGCCGAGGATCTCGCCGCGATCCGGCAGGGCCTGGAGACCCTGGCCGCCGAGCACGCCGCCGGGGGCTGGACGATCGAGCTGGCGGACGAGGACGTCCACACCGCCCTCGAATCCCGCCTGACCGCCCGCATCGGCGAAGCCGGAGCCCGCCTCCACCTCGGCCGCTCGCGCAACGACCAGGTGCTGACCGCCCTGCGGCTCTACTTGAAGGACGAGGTGGAATCCCTCCAGTCCGGAGCACTGGAAGTCGCCGGAGCCCTGGACGCGCTCGCGGCGCGCGAGGCACAGACCCCGCTCCCCGGCTACACCCACATGCAGCCGGCGATGCCGAGCACAGTCCCCCTCTGGGCCGGGGGCTTCGCCGCCGAGCTGCGGGACGATGCGGAAGGCCTCGCCGCCACCCGCCGCCGCCTCGACAAGAACCCCTTGGGCTCCGCCGCCGGCTACGGCGTGCCGCTCCTCCCCCTCGACCGCGAGGCCACCCGGGCCAGCCTGGGCTTCGCCGAGGTGCACGAGCCGGTGACCGCCGTCCAGCTCTCCCGGGGCAAAGCCGAGGCGCACCTCCTCTTCGAGACCGTCCTCCTCCTCCAGGACCTGGGGCGCCTCGCCGCCGACCTGGTCCTCTTCTCGATGCGCGAGCTGGGCTTCGTGACCCTGCCGGCGGAGATGACCACGGGATCGTCCATCATGCCGCAGAAGCGGAACCCCGACGTCTTCGAGCTGGTCCGAGGCCGCACGGCGACCGCCGCCGCCTGCCTCGTCGAGGTCCTGGGGATCACCGCCAAGCTCCCCTCCGGCTACCACCGCGACCTCCAGCTTCTCAAAGCCCCCCTCTTCCGCGGCCTCGACCTCGCCCACGAGACCCTCGCCGTCATGGCCCCGGCCCTCGCGGGGGTACGGTTCAACGCCGAAAACATTCACCTGGCACCCGAGCTCTTCGCCGCCGAGGCGGCGTACCGGCTGGTGCTGGAAGAGGGCATTCCCTTCCGGGAGGCGTACCGGCGGGTGGCCTCTGGTATACCCTGCGCCCCATGGCCGCCCCCCGACCCCTCCTCCTGAGCTGCGAATCCGTCTCCAAACAGTTCGGCGCCTGGCCGCTGTTTGAAAACCTCACGTTCGGTCTTGCCGAGGGGGACCGGGTGGGCCTCGTCGGTCCCAACGGGTCGGGCAAGTCGACCCTGATGAAGATCCTTGCCGGGCTCGAAGAGCCGGACTCCGGCTCGCGCTCGGTGCGCAAGGGGATCCGCGCGGGGTATGTGCCGCAGGACCCGGTCTTCCCCGCGGACCAGGGGGTCGAGGCGATCCTGGTCGAAGCCCTGGCGGGGGAGCCGCTGGAGGAGTTCGAGAAGAGCGGCCGGGCGGATCTCGTGCTCGCCCGCATGGGGTTCCGCGATCCGGCGCAGACCGCGGGGACTCTCTCGGGGGGATGGAACAAGCGCCTCGCCATCGCCTGCGAGCTGGTGCGCGAGCCGGACATCCTCCTGCTCGACGAGCCGACGAACCACCTCGATCTCGAAGGCATTCTGGAGCTGGAGGAGATCCTCGCCACCGAGGCGCGGGCCTATGTGGTGGTCAGCCATGACCGCTACTTTCTGGAAAACGTCGCCCGCCGCATGCTGGAGCTGGACCGGGTCTATCCGGAGGGTCTCCTCCAGGTGGAAGGCACCTACAGCGACCTCCTGGAGCGGCGTGACGAGGTCCGGAAAAACCAGGCCGAATACCAGGAGTCCCTCGCCAACCGTGCGCGGCGCGAGGTCGAGTGGCTGCGCCGCGGCCCGAAGGCGCGGGGGACCAAGGCCAAGGCGCGCATCCAGGAGGCGCACCGGTTGCTCGACGAGCTGCAGGATGTGAAGGAGCGCGAGCGGGCGGGCGATGCCACGGCGGCCGGGATCGACTTCGCCTCTTCCGGCCGCAAGACGAAGAAGCTCCTGACGGCCCATGGCATCGCCAAGTCGTTCGCGGGGCGCACGATCGTCTCCGGCGTCGATCTGCTGATCCGGCCGGGCAGCCGGCTCGGCGTGCTCGGCCCCAACGGCAGCGGCAAGACGACGCTCCTCTCCATGCTCTCCGGCGAGCTGGAGCCGGACGCGGGCGAGATCGAGCGCGCGCAGTTCCTGAAGACCGTCGTCTTCGAGCAGAGCCGCGAGACCCTCGACCGCACCGTCTCGCTGCGGCGCGCCCTGTCGCCCGAGGGAGACACGGTGATCTTCGCCGACCGGCCGATCCACGTCGCCGCCTGGGCGAAGCGGTTCCTCTTCCGCCCGGAGCAGCTCGACACCCCGGTCTCCCGCCTCTCCGGCGGCGAGCAGGCGCGGATCCTGATCGCCCGCCTGATGCTCCGGCCCGCCGATCTCCTGATCCTCGACGAGCCGACGAACGACCTCGACATCTCCACCCTGGAGGTCCTGGAGGAGAGCCTCCTCGAATTTCCCGGTGGTCTCGTCCTGGTCACCCACGACCGCTATCTGCTCGACCGCGTCTGCTCCTCCATCCTCGCCCTCGACGGCCGCGGCGGCGTCCGCCACTTTGCCGACACCGCGCAGTGGGAAGAGCACCGCCGCGAGGCCGAAGCCGCCGCCTCTCGCCCGGCCCCGGCGAAACCCGTGAAAACCGAGCCGGCGCCGGCCGCCAAAGCCGCTCCGAAGCGCCTCGGCTATCTGGAGCAGCGCGAATGGGATCAGATGGAAGAGAAGGTCCTGGCCGCCGAGGACGCCCTCGCCCGCGCCCAGGAGGCAATGGACGACCCCGGGGTCGCCAGCAACCCCAAGGCCCTCCAGGAGCGCCTGGCGGCGCTGGCGGTCGCGCAGGCCGAGGTGGAGCGGCTGTACGCGCGGTGGGCGGAGCTGGAGGAGAAGGTGCGGTAGGGTGAGGGCCCTTCCCTACGCCGCCGCCTGCGGCGCCAGCGCCACCAGCTCCCGCCGCAGCCCTTCGACCCGGGCCGCGTTGCCGTCTTCCTCCCCGTAGCGGGCGAGCTGGTTCTTCTTGTGGGCGAGCTCGCCGCAGAGGTCGTAGAAGCGGTGTGTCGCCTTCGACCGTCCCGAGAGGGCGGCGCGGAGGCGGGCGCGGGCGCGCGCTCGCCCGGAGGTGGCGGTGCGGAGCTGCTCCGGTGTCATCCAGCCGAGCTGCACCTCTTCGGCCAGGTGGCGGCGGAGGAGGCGCTTCTCGCGCCAGATGCACCAGAGAACCAGGGCGGCGAAGAACACCCAGCCGCTCCAGTCGGTCAGGAACATGAGGCCGGCCGATTCCGGCGTCTCCGCCGAGGCGGCGGCCAGCGCGTTGTGGAGCGCATGGGTCCCCATGGCGAGCATCCAGCCGATGGGCACCAGCACCCAGCGCAGCGCCGACCGGGAGAGGCGCACCAGCGCCAGCGTCACGCCGATGAACGAGGTATAGACCGCGTGGTCCCAGGCGCCCAGCCCGACGCGCAGGAAGAACAGGCCGAGCATCGCGCCCATCCCGCCCTCCTGATATTGGCCGAACAGGTAGAGGACGTTCTCCGTCGCGGCGAAGCCCAGCGCCGCGGTGGCCGCGTAGACGATGCCGTCGAGCACCGAGTCGAGCTCCCGCCGCACCACCCAGAAGACGAGGAGGACCGCGAGCCCCTTCAAGCTCTCCTCGGTCACCGGCGCGAAGATGGTCCCGCCGGCGTAGTCGATGGCCTCCTGCGAGACGGACGCCGCCTGCATGACGCCGCCGAGGAAGGCCTGCGCGATGATCGCACCCAGCGCCGCCACCACGGCCCCCCAGCCGAACACCGCTCCGAGCAGGATCTTCGGCTCCTTTTCATAGCGGTCCAGCCAATAGACCGTGGCGGCGCAGGCGAGCGCCGGGCCGAAGCTCAGGGCGGCGATGAGCAGGAAGACCATGGCTCTCCTCCCGAAGAAAACTCCGCTGATGCGGGATGGTGCGCCGGGGAGGATACCGCAGCCGGAAGGTGGACGGGGGGCCTGACGGTATACTTCCGGCATCATGTCTTCCGTCACCACCCTCGCGGCCCCCGGTGGCCGCTCGAAGAACCGCTACTGGTACAAGCACATGGGCGACCTCAAGGGGCGCCTTGCCGAAGCCTTGCCGCGCGAGGAGCTGCGCGAGCTCCATCGTGTGCGGCCGGCGCGCCACTTCCTGACCGTGGCCCGCCTCGTCTCCATCACCCTGCTGTGCGGCTGGGCGCTCTGGCAGACCTCCTGGAAGGGGTTGTGGGTCCCCGCCGCCCTCCTCCAGGGGTTCAACCTCCTCGGCTATCTCATCCTCCTCCACGAGCAGGTCCACAAGGTCATCTTCACCCGGAGCCATCCCCGCCTGGAGCGCCTGCTGGGGCTGCTCTACGGGATGCCCTGCTTCGTCTCTCCGACCCAGTTCAACATCTGGCACCTGGACCACCACAACGAGCTGGGGCACGGCGAGGACGATCCCAAGCGCGCCCACCTGAGCCCCAAGAAGAACGCCCGCTGGCTCAAATTCCTTTACATGACGCCGGTGCTCTTCCCCATCTACATGCGGGGCGCCGGCCGCGAGGTCGCCACCTATCCGCTCGACAAGCAGAAAGCCATCCGGCGCGAGCGGATGCTCAACCTCGCCTTCCACCTGGCGCTCGCCGGAACCCTTTTCTTCTTCGGCGGCTTCTGGGCGACGTTCCGGGTCTGGATGCTGCCGCTGTTCTTCTGCTTCCCGCCGGTCTTCGTGCTGAACCGGCTCGGCCAGCACTACGACGTCGATCCCACCGATCCGGCGAAGTGGACGACGCTGGTCAATGGCAATCCGGTCTGGCGCTTCCTCTTCCTGTGGTCCAACTTCCACGTCGAGCACCACTATTACCAGCGGGTGCCGTTCTACAACCTGACCCGCCTCAACCGCCGGCTCCAGCCGTTCTACCGGCGCGTCGGCCTGCGCAATCACACCTATCTGCGGATGCTCTGGGGGTGGTTCGTCGAGAACAAGGAAGCCCACACTGACTGGGAGATGATCCCGGACCATTCACAACCCGCCGCCGGTGCGCCGACCCGGGTGGCTTGAGGAGACGGCGCATGCGACGATCGATCGTTCTCGTTCTCACCGTCCTCACAGCTTCGGCGGCCCTGGCGGCCGCGGCCGCGCCTCCCTTCCGCCGGCAGACGCCGGCCAGCGTGGAGGAGGTCGCCCTCCCCGATGGCGTTTTCCATCGCAAGATCGTCCAGCCACGGTACGAGTTCTTCACCCTCTGGCCCGATCCGGGCGCGCCCGGCGAGCCGGAGCCGATCCTCCTGGAGCAGATTTTCCGCATCTCCGAGAACACCGATCAGGAGGGGTCGCCGTCTGCCTTGGAGGCGATCGCCTGGAGGAGCAGCAAGGGCGGCAAGAGCCGGTACGACACCAGGCTCTGGGCGATCACCGTCGAAGCCAACGAGGCGGACATGCTCCGCTACGGCGAGTTTTACCGCACCACCGAGTACGGCTGCTGTGCCTCCGAAAACGTGCAGCGGATCTACGACCTGCGGACGGGGAAGCTCGCCGCGGTCTCCACGGTGAAGCCGGGGGTGGTCGAGGTGCCCAACACCCCGGTGCGGCGCCTCGTGGGGTATCACAGCACGGCCGGCGTCGTCGGGCCGCCCGAGGCCGAGGACGAGAAGCTGGCTCCCCGCCTCCTCGGCGTCCTCACGCTGTCCGCCCGCGCCGAGGTGCTCCACCGCGTGGCCGTGATGGATACCATACCCCTCCGCCCGGATGGTGTGATCGAGCGGGAGCCGTTCTCCCCAGACCTGATCCTGCGGGTCGACGGCAAGGATGGCGACGTGGGAACCGACGTCTCCCTCTGGTCCGCCGAGAAGAACCCCGTCCCGGCCAACCTCGGTGGCTATCGCGTCGAGCTGACTTTCGCCTCGGAGGCCGCCGAGGTCGTGCGCATCCCGGTCGTGGCCGACGACTTCGACCTGGCGAACTCCACGGTACCGCCGACGCTCAAGCTGGTGCGGGTGAAGTGAGCTCTTTCACCGCCGGGTGATCCGCCCCCAGCAGCCGCACCAGCTCCGTGCGGGCTCTCTCCCGGAGCTGGCGCGCCTCGCCCTGCCGCCCCATCTTCTCCAGCTCGGACGCGTCGGCGGCCAGGGCGAGCCAGGTGTCGGGGTGGTCCTTGCCGAGCGTCCGCAGCCGCCGTTCCCAGACTTCGGCGAAGAGGGCCTGGGCGCCCGCGGTGTCGCCCTTTCCGCGCAGCACCTGGCCGAGGCCCATCAGGGAGTCGAGCGTGCGCGGATGCTCCGGGCCGAGCACGCGGCGGCGGATCTCCAGGGTCTCGCGGTGGAGCGCCTCGGCCTCCGCGGCGTGGCCGGTCGATTCGAGCACCGAGGCCAGGTTGTTCATCGCATCCAGGGTCTCCGGATGCTCCTTGCCGAGCGTCTTCTCGCGGATCGCCACGCCCCGCCGGGCGAGATCCGCGAGCTCGGTCATCTTGTTCTGGTAGAACAGCGCGCCGGCCAGGGTGTTCATCGCGGAGAGGGCCTCGGGGTGCGCCTCACCGAGGAGCGCCTTCAGCCCATCGCAGGCGCGCCGGGCGGAGACCTCCGCCTCGGCGTACCGTCCCTGGCCCACCTGGAGGCGGGCGAGCACGTTGGTCGCCTGGAGGGTCTCGCGGTCGCCGGCTCCCAGGACCCGCGTCTGGATCGCGATCAGCTCCCGGACGAGCCCCACCGCCTCCTCCCAGCGGCCGGCTTCGCCGAGGATCGTGGCGAGACGGCCGAGGGCCTGCCGGGTGAGCGGATGCTCGGCGCCGAGCGCGGTCCGGGCTTGGGCGAGCACGCTCCGCGCCTCGCGTTCGGCTTCGGGGCCGCGGCCGGTCTCGAACAGCCAGCGTGTGCGCGCCACCCGCACCGCCAGGGTGTCGGCGTGCTTCGGCCCGAGCGTCCGCAGGTTCAAGGCGAGGGCACGGTCGAGCTGCGGGCCGGCCTTGTCGAGGTGGCCGAGGGCCATGTAGGTCCGTCCGAGCGTGGCGCGCAAACCGGCCTCGACCTCGGGATCGGCCGGCGGCTCCCGGTCCAGCCGCTCGGCGGCGCGGTCGAGGACCTCCGCCACCTTCACGTCCCGGCCGCGCTCGCCCGGCGCGGCGGAGGCGAGCATCTCGTCGAGCATGCGGTTCATCGCGGTCGCCTTGTCCGCCGCGCGGCGCGCCTCCTCCTGCGCGTCGAGCGCCCGCACCAGACCGATCGCCACGCCGGCCGTGGCCACACCCACGCTCAACACCATCAGGAACACGGCCGCGGTGGCCAGCTTGTTGCGCCGCATGAGCTTGCGCAGGCGGTAGCCGAGCGACGGCGGGCCGGCGAGCACCGGCTCGTCCCGCAGATGGCGGCGGACGTCCTCGGCCAGCTCGGAGACCGTGGCGTAGCGCCGCTCGCGGTCCTTCTCCAGCGCTTTGAGAACGATCCAGTCGAGATCGCCGGAGAGCTGGCGGGAGAGCTCGGGAATGCCGCTGCGGCGCCGGGAGGCGATCTCCGGTCCGGGCTCTCCGAGGGACGACACCCGCCGGCTCGGTGCCGGTGGCTCCTCCGTGGCGAGCTGCTCGACGAAGCCCGGGTCCCTCCCCAGCGCGAGCGGCAGGCACCCGGTGAGCAGCTCATAGAGGAGGACGCCCAGCGAATAGACGTCGGCGCGGCTGTCGACGTCCGGCGTGCGCCGCCGGTCCGCCTGCTCGGGGCTCATGTAGGACGGCGTCCCCACGGCATAGCCGAGCTGCGTCAGCTCCGGGCCGTCGAGCAGCGGGCTGTCGAACGCCTTGGCGAGGCCGAAATCGATCACGCGAGGGCAAGGCTGGCCGTCCTCCCGGGTGACCAGCACGTTGTGTGGCTTGATGTCGCGGTGCAGCACGCCGCGCTGGTGCGCATGCTGGATCGCCGCGCAGACCTGGACGAACAGCTCCAGGCGCTCGCGTGTGGTGAGCCGGTCCTGGTCGCAGAATTCGGTGAGCGGCCGGCCGGCGACGTGCTCCATGGCGAACCAGGGATCGCCGTCGTCCGTGGTGCCCGCGTCGTAGACCCGGGCGATCCCCGGATGGCTCATCAAGGCGAGGATCTGCCGCTCGTGCTCGAAGCGCAGGGCATGGCTGAGCGACGAGCGGCCGGCGCGGATCACCTTGATCGCCACCCGGCGGTAGAACGGCTCGCGCTGTTCCCCCAGATAGACGGTACCCATCCCGCCCTCGCCCAACAGGCCGAGGACGGCATAGCCGCCGATCCGTTCGGGCACGAGCGACGCGCGGAGGGCGAAGGCAGGCGGCGCCAGGGTCGAGGGAAGCGGGTCCTCGGGGAGCTGTTTCAGGCCCCGGTGAAGGATCGTGGTCTCTTGTTCCATAGGATTGGTAGGAGGCGGGTTGGGGTCCTGCCTGCAAGTGACCGGGAGCCGCGGAACCTTTCGCAGAGGTATCATCCGGCGATGATCTTCGCGAGGCGTCTGCTCGCCCTCGTTCTGCTCCTGACCACTGGCTGCGCCCTGATCGACCGCATGAGCGGCGTCGCCGACACCAGGGCCCTTCAAGAGACCGGCGTGGCCGCCGAGGCCGTAATCCTGCGGATCTGGGACACAGGAATCACCGTCAACGACGATCCGGTGATCCGGATGGACGTCGAGGTGTATCCCGTCGAAGGTGAGGCCTGGGCCGCCACCATCCCCAAGAGCCTGATCTCCCGGCTCGACGTCCCCCAATTCCAACCCGGCCAGACCATCCACGTCCGCTATGACCCCAAGGACCGGACGCGGGTGGGGCTGGACGAATACAAGTACCGGTAGGATCGTCAGATGCGGAATATCTACTTCGACCTGACCCAGGAGCTGAACACCGAGGGGCCGATCGCGGCTCTCGCCTCCGGCCAGGCGGTCGTCTTCTATCGGCTTGCCCTGATGAGCAAGGACGGAGACTGGATTCTTCAGGAAACGCCTGAAGCGTGTCGGCGTGCGCTTACCGTGCTTGAGAAGCATGGGGCACACTATCGTTCCGGGGCGCCTCTCGACCTCCGTTGGCTCGGAGGAGGGTGGTCGAGCCACTTCGAGTTCAGCGACCCTCAGGGGCGGCGAATTCGCTGCGACTTCGTGACTCGTCCTCCTCGGGTGAGGCCTGAGGAGGTGGCTGCTCTCTTCTCGCCTCCGCACCTGCTGGAGCCCATGCTCGTCGTCGGCCTTGAGCCTCTGATCCGGATGAAACGGACCCAGAGGGCGAAGGACTACCCGATCATTGGAGAGCTATCCCGCCTTCTGTCCCCCGAGCGGGAAGTCGAGCTGACGACAGATCCCGATCGGGTCCTGGCTCTGGCTACGGTCTACGGGAAAAATTCGGAACGAATGCCCGTGAGGGCTGCCCGTGCTGGAGGATCGCGCGAGGACGTTGTAGTTGCGTTGGCACGGGAAGCAGACCGGCTTCAGCAGGAGGACCGCGCGAGGCTCGACCGGTACCGGCTGGCTTCAGAGCCTTATCTCCGCGAGCTTCAAGCGGCGAAGATCGGCGACTTGGCGCTCCCGCTGGCCCACGAGCGGATTTGTGAGATCGCCGAACGTTGGTTACCTTTCAATCCTCTCGAAACAGGAGCCTGACCATGGAGCTGCTCAGCGAGGACGACCTCAACCTCAAAGAGATGACCGGGGAGGAGCTCGATCGGGCCTGGGATCTTTGGTTCGACCTTGCCCAGGCGACGAACGAGTTCGATCCACCCTACACCCACGGAGTTTTCGTTCTCTGCGAGCTCGATTCCGCCCCTACCGCCCCAACCCAGGAATCTCCTCCAGGTGCGGCAACGGCGCATCCAGAACATCCGAGAAGAGAGTAAGGACGCGGAAGGTGAGACCCCAGATGGCGTGCCCCTGGTAGCGGATCGAGGGGTAGAGGAGGCGGGTGCCCTGGTGCTCCCATTCGAGGCTGCCGGCGTTTCCGGCGTCCCAGAGATGGGCGAGCGGAATCCAGAACACCTCGGCCACCTCGTGATTTGGGGTGAACGGGGCAAGCTCCTCGCCCAGATGGTAGACGAAGGGAGAGAGGATCATCTTGCGGCCCGTGCCTCCCATCCGTACCTGGACCTCGGAGAGCGGACCGAGCCAGTGCGGATCGTCCAGGACGAGCCCGACTTCCTCCAGCGTCTCCCGCTCGGCCGCCGCCCGCGGGTGAGGGTCCTCCGGATCGCAGCGCCCACCCGGCAACGCCATATGGCCGGACCACGGATCGAGCGGATGCTCGGCCCGCCGGATCGCACAGAGCGACAGCTCGGTGCCCCCGCCGGCCAGCACCAGGGCCACCGAGGCCCGGGTGTCGTCCGGCCCGGTTTCGAGGAGCTTCGGCTGGTGGCGCGCCAGAGCCTCGCGGATCTGAGAGATGGTGAACGGCATCGGAGGGAGCATACACCGTCCGTTTCCGAACACCCCCGTCCGCCCCCGCACGCTTCCACCTCCCTCCAATTCCCCCCAACCCACTGACTCTTCGACGTTTCTCCTGTGGCACGCGGCTTGCCCCTGTGAGCCGGTGTCTGGGGAGAAACGAACATGGATCGCGAGATTGAACCAAGCTTTCGGAGACGGCGGATCTGGCGGAGCGCGGCTTGGACGGTTGGGAGCCTGGCGCTGGTCGCCGCTGTTCTTCTTCTTTTGCCGGGGTGGCTCCGCCCCTCGGTCGAACGGGACCGGATCCGCACGGGCAAAGTCGACCGCGGGCCGGTCGAAGGGGTCGTCGAGGCGTCCGGTACGGTCATCCCGGCGTTCGAAGGGGTGTTGTCGAGCCCGGTCGAGGCGCGGGTGCAGAAGATCCTCAAGCGGCCCGGCGAGGTGGTGAAGGCGGGGGAGGAGATCCTGCGGCTCGACACCTCGGTCTCCCGCCTCAACTTCGAACGCCTGCAGGACCAGCTCGCCAAGAAGGTCAACGAGCAGCTCCAGCTCCGGCTGACGCTCGACAAGGCGCTGAGCGATCTGCGGGGCCGCATCGAGAGCGGACGCCTCGACGCCGAGGCCGCGGAGTACCGCGCCGAGCAGAACCGCAAGCTCCGCGCCGACGGCCTCGTCTCCGAGCAGACGCTCCGCGCCTCCGAGGTGGAGGCGAAGAAGGCGCGGATCGAGCTCAACCAGCTCGAGCAGTCGGTGCGCGACGCGAAACGGTCGACGGAGGCGCAGCTCGCGGGGCTCGACCTCGATCTCGCCATCCTGCGCAAGGACTTGGACGAGGCCCACCGGCAGCTCGACCTCGCCACCACCCGGTCGGACCGCTCCGGCGTCCTCACCTGGGTGGTCCCCCAGGAAGGGGCGACGATCCAGCGCGGCGAGGTGATCGCCCGCATCGCCGATCTCGATTCCTTCCGCGTCGAGGCCACGGTCTCTGACATCCATGCCTCCCGCCTGCGCCCCGGCCTGCCGGTCCGCGTCGTTCTGGACGGCAAGCCGCTGGTCAGCGGGCGGCTCTCGCAGATCTACCCGACGATCGAAAACGACGCCGTCAAGTTCACCGCCGAGCTGGACGACCCGCGCCATGGGAGCCTCCGCAACAACCTGGGCGTCGACGTCCTCGTGGTGACCGGCTCGCGCGCCCGGGCTCTGCGCGTCCCCAAAGGACCCTTCCTGCAAGGGGGCGTGATTCAAAAGGTGTTCGTGGTCCAGGGCAACCGGGCGGTGCGGCGCGACGTCCGAACCGGTGTCGTGGGATACGACTTCGTCGAGATCCTCGACGGCCTCGCGGAGGGAGAGGAGGTCATCCTCTCCGACATGAAAGATGACCTCCATCTCGAACAAGTGAAGATCGAATAGATCGCATGAACAGACAGGAGAACCGCGCCATGATCCATCTGGAACAGGTGACCAAGCAATACCGCACCGAGCGCGTGGAAACCACGGCGCTCGACAACGTCAACCTGACGATCGACAAGGGAGACTTCGTGTCGATCATGGGGCCTTCGGGGTGCGGCAAGAGCACGCTGCTCCACCTGATCGGCCTGCTCGACGAGCCGACCCGCGGCAAGATCGCGCTGGACGGCAAGCCCATCGAACGCTACGGCGACCGTGCTCTCGCCCGCGTGCGCAACGAGCGGCTCGGCTTCGTCTTCCAGCAGTTCCACCTGGTGGCCGACCTCTCGGTGGTCGACAACGTCGAAATTCCGCTGCTCTACCGCAAGACGTCCACCAAGGAGCGGCGCCGTGCGGCGCTCGCCGCGCTCGACCGTGTGGGTCTCGCCTCGCGCACCCAGCACTTTCCCGGCCAGCTCTCGGGCGGCCAGCAGCAGCGCGTGGCGATCGCCCGCGCCATCGTCGGCAAGCCGTCGGTCCTCCTGGCGGACGAGCCCACGGGAAACCTCGACAGCCAGATGGGCGACGAGATCATGGGCATCTTGCAGGACTTGAATCACGAGGGGACCACGATCGTCATGGTCACCCACGACCCGCGCCTGGCCGAGCGGACGCACCGCGTGGTGCGCCTGTTCGACGGCCGGCAGGTGCAGTGAGGACCCGCCGATGCTCCGCAATTATCTGAAGATGGCGCTCAAGGTCCTGGCGCGCCGCAAGTTCTTCACCTTCATCAGCCTGTTCGGCATCAGCATCACCCTGCTCGTCCTTCTCGTGGCGACCGCGATGCTCGATCAGATTTTCGCCCCGCAGGCGCCCGAGACGCGGGGGGACCGCACGCTGGGGATCTACCAGGCCACCCTGCGCGGCGAGAACATGACCCTCAACGGGTTCGCCGGGTATGGCCTGCTGGACCGGATCGCCCGCGGGTTGCCGGAGGAGCTTCCCGCGGTCGAAAAGATTTCCTTCTTCACCGCGCCGGCCACCGCCGTCTCGTATGTCGGGGGCCAGAAGATCGAATCGAGCTTGAAGCGGACGGACGGCGCGTACTGGCAGATCCTCGACTTCTCCTTCGTCGAAGGGGGACCGTTCACCGAAGAGGACGAGGCCAACGCCCGATTCGTCGCGGTGATCAACGAAAGCACGCGCGACCGGTTCTTCGGCAAGGTGCCCGCGGTCGGCCGCACGATCGAGGCGGACGGCCAGCGCTTCCGTGTCGTGGGCGTGGTGCGCGACGTGCCGGTCCTGCGGGTCGTGGCCTATTCCGAGATCTGGGTGCCGAATTCCACGGCCAAGTCGCGGACCTGGCGGAAGGAATATCTCGGCAACTTCATGGCCGTCTTCCTGGCCCGCAGCCGCGCCGATTTTCCGCAGATCAAGGCGGCGGTCGACCGGCGTTTTCGTGCGGCGGAGGACCACATTCCCGACCGCAAGATGTTTCAGACGGTCAGCGGTGGCGCGGACACGCTGTTCGAGGCGGCCTCCCGGGTGATCTTCGGCGAAGGCCAGGAGAGCCGGCCGGGGCTGCTCTGGGCCTTGTTCATCGGCTTCGCGGTGCTGTTCATGATCCTGCCGTCGGTCAACCTGGTGAACATCAATCTGAGCCGCATCCTCGACCGCGCCTCGGAGATCGGCGTGCGCAAGGCGTTCGGTGCCTCGTCGCGCACGCTGGTCGGGCAGTTCGTGGTCGAGAACGTGGTGCTCACCCTCCTGGGCGGTGGCATCGGTCTCGTCCTCGCCGCCGCGGTCCTCGCGGGATTGAATGCCAGCGGCCTCATCCCCTACGCGGATCTCCGCCTCAATTTCCGGGTCTTCTTCGAAGGCCTCGTGCTCGCCTTGTTCTTCGGCCTTTTCTCGGGCGTCTATCCGGCGTGGAAGATGTCCCGGCTCCATCCGGTGCAGGCTCTGCGGGGGAGGACCGTATGATGCGCCACCTTCTGAAGCTGGTGTGGAACCGCAAGCGCGCCAACGCGCTCATCATGCTGGAGATCTTTTTCACCTTTCTCGTCGTCTTCGGCGTCGGCACGCTCGGCATGTATTTCTGGGACAACTGGCGCCGGCCCCTCGGGTTCGACTGGCACGACGTCTGGGCGGTCCGGGTGAACATGCAGGCGGCGTCGGACGACACGTTCACGCCGGAGCAGGTGGAGACCGCGGCCCGTCTGGTGCGCGAGGTGGCGGCGCTCGAGCCGGTCGAGGGGGTGGCCGGCGCGATGATGGAGCCGTTTTCCTTCGGCGCCATGCGGTCGAGCGAGGAGGTCAACGGGCACCGCGTGACGATGGACTTGAACGAGGTGACGGAGAGCTTTGCCGGCGTCCTGCGGGCCGAGGTGGTCCGCGGCCGCTGGTTCCAGCCGGCGGACGCCGTGCTCTCCTGGCGCCCGGCGGTGATCGACGAGGACCTCGCCCGCGAGGCCTGGGGCGGCGAGGACCCCATCGGGAAGCGGCTCGGCAAGCCGGACCCTGAACGGCCCGAGCCCGAGACGCGGGTGATCGGCGTGGTGCGCGATTTCCGCCACCACGGCGAGCTCTCCGGGCCGGGAAACTTCGTCTTCTATTCCAAGCACCTGGGAGATCCGAAGCACCGGCCGCCGCGGACCTTGCTGGTCCGGGTCCGCCCGGGAACGCCGGCCGCGTTCGAGGAGGAGCTGACCCGGCGGATGCAGGGAGTTGCCCGCGACTGGTCGTTCGAGATCCAGCCGCTCGAGCAGACGCGCAGGTCGGCGATCCGCCGGACGCTCACGCCCCTCATCGTCGGCGGCATCGTCGCCTTTTTCCTCCTGCTGATGGTCGCCCTCGGG
>Ga0209682_10000155_pt1 | contig 22638 bp, 11 predicted proteins | sample DOMMetBare2Fresh_2_FD_187471 | JGI IMG/M metagenome (GOLD analysis project Ga0209682, IMG submission 187471) | Wetland sediment microbial communities from St. Louis River estuary, USA, under dissolved organic matter induced mercury methylation -... | ecosystem: Environmental > Aquatic >... | reverse complement strand
GGGCGACAAGGCCCACACCCTGGGCACGCTCAACCTGACGCTCTACGAGGGGACGCCGGGCGAGGTGAAGCGGCTGGTGAGGCTCCCGCTCGCCACCCCCGGCACCACGCGGGTGCTCGCCTGGGTCAACGTCCTCGGCGGCGGCCGCGCCGACGTCTTCGTCCCGGGCCAGGACGCGCCGGCCCCCGGCTGGCCAGCCAACCTGGAGGAGATCGCCCGCACGCTCGCGAGGAAGGGCAACTCGATGGACGAGGGGATCGACGCTCCGTGAACAGCGGCCTCGCCACCGCCGCCGCGCTGGCGGCCCTGCTGGCGACCGTGGCGACCCGAGCCGCCGCCGCGCCGTCGACCGCCGCTTCCCAGCGCCCGGCGGCCGCCGCGGCCGCGAACCCGACCGAGGCCCCGGCGCCGCCGCCCCGCGCCCCCTCCGAAGCCCTGGTCCGCCGCCTGGTGGCCGAGACCGCGGTGGCCCAGCTCGGGCGCCCCGACCCGGCCTGGCCCGAGCCGCAGCGCGACTGCGCCGGCCTGGTCCGGTTCGCCTACCGCTCGGCCTTCAAGAGGCTCGCTCCGGCGCGCGCCGCCGCCGGGCCCTTCACCGACGCCGCCGGCCGGAGCGCCCACTTCGCCGACGCCGCCACGCTGCTCTCGGGCACCTTCGTCGCCATGGGGCGCGACGACGCGGCCCGCGACCGGCTCCGCTCCGGGGATCTCATCGCCTTCGCACGCGCCGAGGAGGGCGGCGCGCCGGTCCACCACCTCATGCTGGTGGTCCGCCCCGACGATCCGGCCCACGGCCGGACGCTGGTGGTCTACCACCCGGGCGAGCCGGGGGCGGCCGTCCGGTCCGGCGCCCTCGACGACCTCGGCCGCGACGCGCCCAACGCCTGGCGCCCGGTCCCGCAGAACCCGTTCTTCCTCGGCTTCTACCGCCTGAAGGAGTGGAGTCCATGACGAAGCGCACCGGCCTCATCCTCGCCGTCATCCTGGTGGTCGCCGTGGTGTCCGCCGGGCTGCTCCGGAAGCGGCCTGCGGCGCCGCTGGCCGGCAAGAAGGCGCCGTCGGGCCAGGTGGTCAAGCTCACCGTGGCGGACGAGGCGGCGGTGCCGGTGGCCTGGGCCGACGTCCGCGCGCCGGGCAAGGCCTGGAAGGCGCTGCGCGCCAACGGCTGGATGCAGCGGGCCTCCGCCGCGCCGCTCGGCCGCGGCCTCCTGGCCGAGTGGGCCGGCTTCCTCGGCACCCGCGGTGCCGACCTCGGCGGCGGGTTCCCGGGGGCGGTGCTCGACCTCCTGGCCGATCAGCTCCTGGCCGACCCCTTCCGGCTCGTCTACTACGGCGGCGGGGCGGCCACCGGCACGCCGGCGCTGGTGGTGGAGAAGCCGTCCACGGCGGCCACCTCGGCCTTCGAGCTCCTGGAGGGCGTGGCGCGCCACGGCAGCTACACCGCCAGCCACTGCCCCGGCACGCCGGCGCCCGAGGGGGAGCAGGTCGAGAAGCCGGCGGAGGAGAAGCCGGCGGCGATGAAGCAGGCCGCGGCGAAGGAGCAGCCGGCCCAGCCCGGGAAGCCCGCCGCGCCGGCCCCGCCGCCCATGGTGGTGTCGCGCTGGCTCCTCGCCGAGCAGTCGGTCTTCGCCGCCCGCGCCGAGGGGCGGCTCATCCTCGGCCGCAGCCCGGCCGCGGTGGTCCAGGCGCTCTGCGCGCTGCCGCCCGCCGCGCCGGCCTCCGCCGGCGACGACCTCACGCTCACCTTCGCCCGCGAGGTGCTCGGCCGCGACGGCACACTCACCGCCGCGCTCCTCGGCCTGGGGCCGGAGACCCGGCTCGGCTTCGCCATCGAGGGCGATCGGCTGGTGCCGCGCGGCCTCTCCGGCGAGCTGGGCGCGGCCACCCGGCTCGACGCCGCGGCGCCGCCGAAGCCGCTCCTCGACCTCCTGCCGGCCGACTCGGGGGTGGTGCTGCTCGCCACGCTCCGCCTGCCGGAGCCGCTCGACCGGGCCGCGCTCAAGGCCCACCTCGACGGCAGCTGGAAGGGGCCGACGGCCACCCGCGCGGTGGCGCTCGTCTGGAACCCGCGCGGCGACCCGCGCCAGCCGACCGAGGTGGCGCTGGCCTGGCCGGAGCGCGACGCCAGGCTGCTGGAGGAGGCCTTCTCCGGCCCCAACAAGATGGAGCGCCGCCGCGCCTGCGGCCACCTGGTGCTCGCCTCGACCGGCGCGCTCGCCCAGGCGATGGCGCAGGCCTGCGCCGGCAAGATCCCCTCCGTCCGCCACGCGCCGCCGGCCGTCGCCGACGGGCTGGCAGCCCCGGCCTCGCTGGAGCTGGGCGTCAACCTGGGCCAGGTCCTCTCGCGCGTCACCGGCGAGGCCTGGGCCGGCGAGCGGGCGCAAGGAGAGGCCTCGGCCCGCGCCCGGCGCGAGCCGGTCCCTCCGGCGCCCGGGCCATCACCCGACGTCGAGGCGGCCCGGAAGCTGCTCGAGGAGCTGCCCTTCATCGGCCTGCGCGGCACCGCCACCGGCAGCGCCCTCGTCCCCGGAGGGTTCCGCTCGTGATCACCGCTCGCGCCGCCACCACCGCCGCCCCGTCCCCGAACCCGTCTGCGAGCGCCATGCGCACCAGCCGCCGCCCCGCCGCCCTCCTCGCCGTCCTCGCCGCGCTCCTCCCGGGCTGGGCTGCCGCCAAGCCGGTCTACCTCACCGTCTCCCGCACCTTCGGCACCGCCGAGAAGCCGGTGGTCGAGGTGGCCTTCGAGCGCCGCGGCCCGGTCGAGCTGCGGGTGCTGAAGCCCGACGCGCTCGACGCCTTCCTGCAGAAGCAGGCCGACGTGCGCCGCGCCTACCTCCAGGCCGAGGCCAAGGCCAACCCGGGCCACTACCTGGCCCGCGGCCTCAACGCCGTGCGCACCCCCGGCACCTTCCTGGAGCGGGCGCTCGACGAGGGGCTCCGGCGCGACCTGGCCGAGGCTGCCCCCCGGAAGCCCGAGGACTGGTCCGGCAGAGGCCACATCGTGACCCTGGCCGAGGGGCCGGAGCGGCTGGTGGCCATCCCGGCCGGCACCACCCTGGTCTCCTCCCGCTGGCTCAACCTCGATCTCGGGGGCGCCGACCGCGACTACACCGTGCCCGGCTTCGACCTCTACGGCGGGACCTCGGGCTGGGAGGAGCGGCGCGTCGAGCTCGAGCCGCTCCCGGCCGGCGTCTACCTCCTCCAGCTCGTCCAGGGGCGCGTCGAGGGGCAGGTCATCCTGGTGGTGACCGATCTCAAGGTCCAGGTGAAGCAGGCCGACGGCGAGGTGCTGGTCCGGGTGGCGGATCGCGGGCTCGGGCCGCTGGCCGGCGCCGAGGTGAGCGTGCGCGGCGCCTCGGGACCGGGGCTCAGCGGCAAGACCGACGCCCGCGGCGAGGTGCGCCTACCCACCCGCGACCCGCGCCTGCTGGTGCGGGTGGCGGCCGGCGGCGACACCGCGGTGGTCGACACCGACTTCCACTCCACCCTGGCGGCCGCGGCCGACGTCTTCGTCTACTCGGATCGCCCAATCTACCGGCCCGGCGACGCCATCCGCTTCCGCGGCATCGCCCGCCAGCCGGAGGCCTTCCTGTCGCGCCTCTTCGCCCCCCGCTCGCGCGAGGTCACCGTCTCCCTGGCGGCCCGCGGCGATGACGCGGCCACCGTCGAGGTGAAGACCAAGGTCAAGGTGGACGAGTTCGGCTCCTTCTCCGGGACGCTCCAGGTGCCCGAGAAGGCCGGCACCGGCGTGGTCCGGCTGGTGGCCGCGCTCGACGGCGCGCCGCACGGCGCCGAGGCGCGGGTGGAGGACTACGTCAAGCCGACCTTCTACGCCGAGGTGCTGGGCGACACCGACACCGTGCGGCCGGGCGAGAAGCTCAAGGCCAGGATCCGCGCGCGGCGCTTCGCCGGCGGCGCGCCGAAGGGGACGCGCTGCGAGATCTTCCTCTACCGCTCGCTGGTCGACGCGCCAGCCTGGGTGGACGACGCCGGGCTGGGCGGGCAGGGGAGCAGCGTCACCTACGGATCCCAGTCGACCACCGAGGGGGCGCTCTCGGTGCCGCAGCGGCTCTACTCCAGCCTGGAGGGCCGGGCGCAGCGGTACGGCGGCGACCCCTGGGCCTCGGCGCTGGAGCTCGACCCGAACGGCGAGCTGTCGGTCGAGCTCGACGTGCCGCCGCTCGCCCCGGGCGACGACCGCTTCCCCTGGCGCTACTCGCTCTCGGTCCGCCTGCGCGACGACCAGGGCACCTTCGCCAACGCCTCGAAGAGCTACTTCCTCGCCCCCAGCGACGTGGTCGGCACGGTCCAGCCGGGCGCGGTGGTCACGCTGGAGGGGACGCCGGCGCCGCTGGCGGTGCGGGCCACCTCGCTCTCCGGCGCCCCATACGGCGGCGCCACCGGCACCGTCGAGTTCCTGCTCCGCAAGGCGAGCGGGGAGGAGCGGGCGATCGGCAGGCAGGACTTCACGGCCGGCCCGGACGGCGTCTGGCGCGGCGAGCTCCCGGCCCCCGGCGCCGGCACGGTGGTGGCGCGGGTCACCCTGAAGGACAAGCAAGGCCGCCCCTGGTCCGGCGAGGGCTCGCTGCTGGTCGCCTCGTCCAAGGGCGAGGAGGCCATCCGCGTGCCGTCGCTGCAGCTCACCTCGCGCCCGGCGCCGCTCGCCCCGGGCGACCAGGCCGAGCTGGTGGCGCTCCTGCCGGCCGGCTGGGGACCGGGCGGCAAGGACGCCGGCCGCCTCTGGATCACCCTCACCGGCACCGGGCTCCACGAGACCCGGCTGGTCGAGGTGAGCGGCCTCTCGCTGGTCCACCGCTTCCCGGCCGAGCGCCGCTTCGGCAGCGCGGTCTACGCCTCGGTGGCCTACCCGACCAAGGCCGGGCGCTGGGTGGAGCGGACGGCCTCCTTCCGCATCGTGCCGCCCGAGCGGGTCCTCACCGTCGCCGTGACGCCGGAGCGCCAGGAGGCGGAGCCGCTCGGCAGCCAGACCGTCTCGCTGCGGGTCACCGACCACCGCGGCCAGGGCGTGCGCGCCCAGCTCTCCGTCGGCGTGGTCGACAAGGCCATCTACTCGCTCCAGGGCGAGCTGCGCCCCCGGGTGCTCGACTTCTTCTACCCGCTGGTCCGCGACGGGGTGGCCACCTTCAGCTCGGCCGACTTCCAGGGCTACGGCTACGGCGAGCTCCTGGCGCGCGCCTTCCAGCGCCCGGGCCAGTCCTTCGCCGCGGTGAAGCCGCCGCAGAAGACCCGCGAGGTGGACACCGCCTACTGGAACCCGGCGGTCACCACCGACGAGGACGGCCGGGCCCAGGTCAGCTTCGCCCTGCCGCAGAACCAGACGCTCTGGACCGTCACCGCGGTGGCGGCCGACGCCTCCGGCCGCTTCGGCGAGGGGACGGGCGAGTTCGCCTCGCGCGGCGGCACCCTCCTCGTGACCTCGGTCCCGCAGTTCCTCCGCGAGGGCGACAGGGCCGTCGGCTCGGTCCGCGTGGCGCGCGGCGAGAAGGGCGGCCGCGACCGGCTCGAGGTGGCGGTGGCGCTGGAGGGCGGGCTGGGCGGCCAGGCCGTCCAGGAGACGGTGACGCTGGCACCGAAGGGCGAAAAGCTCGTCCCCATCGCCATCGAGGCGGGGGCGTCGGGCGCCGGCCGGCTCGTCCTCCGGGCCACCGGCGGCGACAAGCCGCTCACCGACCGGCGCGAGGTGCCGGTCCGCTCGGGCGCGGTGGAGGAGGTGGTCTCCACGGCGGCCTTCGGCGGCGGCGCGCTCACGCTCACCCTGCCGCCCGGCGTCGAGGCGACCGAGGTGACGCTTTCCCTCCGCCCCTCGGCGGTGGCGCTGGCGCTGGCCCAGGTCGAGGACCTGCTCACCTACCCCTACGGCTGCCTGGAGCAGCTGGTCGCCACCACCATCCCGAACGTGGCGCTGGTGCGGGTGCTGGAGCAGGCCGGCGCCGCCGGCGGCCTCGACCCGCAGGCGAAGGCGCTCCTCGGGGAGGCTCGCTCCCGCTCGGTGCAGGGGCTGGATCGCATCCTGGCGCTGGCCCGCCCGGGCGGCGGCTTCACCTGGTTCGGTGGTCAGGAAGCAGTCTCGGAGCCGCTCACCCTGATCGCCCTCGATGGCCTGGCCCACGCGGTGGACGCCGGGCTGGTGGGCCGCACCGATCCGCGCATCGTCGAGTCGGCCGCCTGGCTGGCCGCGCGCGAGGGGCTGCCGCTGCCCCACGAGGCGGTTCGGGCCTACGTCCTGGCCCGGCTCGACGGCCCGCGCCAGGCGGCGCGGGTGCGGGCCCTGCTCGATCGGGTCGCCGATCAGGCCTCCCCGGATCCCTTCCCGGCCGCCATGGCCGCGCTGGCGGCGGCGGAGGCCGGCATCGCCGCCGAGCCGGCGGTGCAGGCCCGGCTCACCGCGGTGGCGGCCCGCTCCCGGCAGGCGCTCGTCCGCACCGCCGACTGGCGCCCCGACGCGGCCTACTTCGGCTACCCGCTCCGCCGGGCCGGCCTGACGGCCGTCCTGGCCCACGCCGCCTCGCTCCGCGACGTCGATCCGGGCGAGGCCCGCCGCGCCCTCTTCGACGTGCTGGCCGACCCGCGCGCCCTCTCCACCTTCGAGCGGGCCACCGTCGTCCTCCAGAGCCTCTGGCTGGTGGAGCGCGACGCGAAGGCCATGAAGAGCCTGCCGCCCCCGGCGGTCGAGGTGGCCGGCGGCGCCAAGGTGGCGCTCCTGCCCCGCGGCGCCGGGCTGGCGGCCTCGCTCGACAGGGGCGTGAGGAGCGTCACCGTGGCCGCCTTCGACGGCCAGGCCGAGCTCCGGGCCCGCGTCCGCATCCCGGCCGCCGCCGCCCCGCCCGTGGCCGAGGGGATGTCGGTGGAGCGGACCTACTACCGGCTCCTGGCGAACGGCGCGCGGAAGGCGCTCGCGCCCGGCGAGGCGGTGGCCCAGGGGGAGGAGCTCTACGTGGAGCTCGCCCTCGACGCCCACGACGGCGAGCCGTGGCGCTCGCTCCGCTCCGCCTACTACGTGGTGGTGGACGCGGTGCCGGCCGGCTTCACGCCGCTCGGCGAGGACAAGCCCTGGCGCGGCGCTCCCTTCAACCTGCCGCTGGCCCACGAGGCGCTGAAGCGGCGCGCCCTCTCGCCGGAGCGGGCCGTCTTCTTCCTGGAGGAGCCGGCCTTCTGGAGCCGCACGCCGCGCCGGCTCGGCTACCTCTTGCGGGCCGCCTTCCCCGGCCGCTTCACGGCGCCGGCGCCGACCGTCGAGGACATGTACGCGCCGCGGGTCCACGGCCGCGGCTCGCCGGCGGTGCTGGAGGTGGTCGCCTCGGCCGCCTCCCGCTGACCATGGCCGCCGCGCTCCTCGCCCTCCTCCTGGCCGCGCCGCCCGAGTTGCGGCTGGAGCGGGGCGTGGCGCCGGAGGCCGGAGCGCTCCTCGGGGCCGGCTGGGCCGAGGCCGAGCGGCTGGCCGCGGCCGAGGGGTTGGCGCCCCCGGTCGCGCCGCGCTCGCTCCGCGTGGTCGAGCAGCCGCTGCCGGCCGGCCAGGCGGCGCAGAGCCGGCCGGGGCTCATCGGGATCCGGCCCGGGCTCGAGCTCGTCCGTCCGTCCGCGCCCGGCCCGGCCGCGCTGCGCCACGAGGCGGCCCACCAGTTCCTGCTCGAGGCCTGCCCGGCCGCCGCGGGCGACCGGCTCTTCCACGAGGCCTTCGCGCTCGCCGCCAGCGGCGAGCTCCCGGCCTGGGCTCGCGCCGAGGAGGGCGAGTACCTGCCGCTCGCCCGCGCGCTCGAGACCCTGCGGCGCGCCCGCGATCTCGACGGCGCCGGCGTGCGCCGGGCGCTGGCGCGGCTGCTGGCCGAGGTGCCGGCCCCGCCCGGCCGGCTGCCACCTGCCCTGGCGCGCCGGCTCGGCGCCTGCGACGCCGGGGCTCGCTGGACGCCGCTGCGCCCCGAGGAGCTGGCCCAGGACCAGGCGCCCTCGGCCGACGCGCTGGTGGTCCTCTCCCGCCACAGCGGCGAGGTGCTGCTGGCCCAGGGGGCGGCCTCGCTCCCGCTCCCCTTCGGCTCGACGCTGAAGCCCTTCCTGCTGGCCGGGGCGGCCGGTCCGCCGCCGCGGCTGGCGCCGGATCCGGCCCGGGTCGAGTGGCGCTGCGGCGACGGCCTCGGCGCGGCGCTCGACGCCGCCGGGCACCTCGATGCCGACCAGGCCCTGCTCCGCTCCTGCAACGGCTGGTTCCTCGACTGGGCGGCGAGTGACCCCGGCGTGGCCGGCCTGGGGCGCTGGGGGCCAGTGCTCACCGCGCTCGGCCTCTCGGCCATCCCGGCCGACGCCGCCGAGGCGATCGGCGTGCGCCCCTCGCTCCGCCTCTCGCCGCTCGGCCTGGCGCAGGCCTACCGGCTGCTGGCCGAGGCTCGCCCCGACCTCATCGACGTCCTCTCCCGCAACGCCGCGGAGGGGACGCTGGCCGGGGTGGAGGCGGCGGCGCCGCTCCGGGGCGTGGCACTCAAGACCGGCACGGTGCTCGACGCCGCGGCCTCGCCGCGCCAGGGCTGGATCGTGGCGGTCGATCGCGACGTGGTGGTGGTCATGGCCCGGGCCGGGCGGACGCCGCGCACCTTCGCCGGCGAGCTGGCGGCGGCGGTGCGCGAGGCCCGCGCCCCGGCCCGCGAGGCGGCCCGGGTCCAGCTCTTCGGCCTGGTGGGCGCCGCCTCGGTGCGGGGGCGCTGCGCCGGGGTCGGGGTGGCGCTCCAGCCGGGTGGGCCGGTGGTGCTGCCGGCGGAGGAGGTGGCGCTGCTGGAGCGGGCCCGCGGCGGCCCGCTCCTCTGCGCCGGCGGCCCCTGGCAGATCCGGCTGCCGGGCGGCGCGCCGCCGCGCCCCTACGCCGGCCTCCTCCGCTACGATCCCGCGCCGGAGCCGGCCGATCCCGCGCCGGAGGCCACGCCACGCGAGCGGCGGGCCCGCCGCGGCTCGGACCTCGTCCTCACCACCACCCGCCTCGCCTACGCGGCCGGCGTGGTGGCCGCCGAGGACGCCGCGCTCCGCGGCGAGCCGCGCATCGCGCTCGCCCGGGTGGCCGACGCCAACGGCGCCCACCCGCGCCACCCCGGGCGCCCCTGCTGCGACACCACCCACTGCCAGGCCTTCCTGGGCACGGCGGCGCCCGCGCGGGAAGACCGGGCGGCGCTCCAGGCGCCGCTCCGGGTGGAGCGCTGGCTCCCCTTCTCGCGCGGCGGGGCGGAGCGGTGGCGCGCGGTCCGCCCCCTGGCCGCGGTGCGCCGGGTCCTCGGCGAGGGGGCGCGCGACCTCCGCTTCGCCGGAGGGCAGGTGAGCTTCGCCGCCAGCGCGAGCGACGGCGACCACCGCTGGGAGGAGCGCCGGACGATCCCCTGCGAGCGGCTCCGCGGCCCGCTCAAGCTGCCGGCCTGCCCGGAGCGGGCGGCGGTGGAGGGGGAGGCGATCGTCTTCACCGGCCGCGGGCAGGGGCACGGCGAGGGGCTCGACGTGGAGTGGGCCCGCCGCTCCGGCCGCACCGCCGCGGAGATCCTGGCGGAGGCGTACGGCGGCGATGCCGGGGGGCGGTGAGGGCGCCATCCGGGACTCGGGCGTCGCTTCGCCCGCCTCCGAGAGCAGCAGCGCCGTCTCGGCCGTGCTGACGCGCGGCTCCTGAACGCGGGCAGGTCACTTCATACTTAACGCTGAGTCCCTGTTGGGGCCGCACTTGACACCCTTCTCGCGCGGATCACCCTCGGCGATCGCGACCACGCCAGAGGCCGCTCCAGGCAGCCTCCTCGCCTCCGGTGCGCGCGCGCAACGCCGCCGAGGGGGTCGCGGAGCCTGGGGTGCCGCGCGACGTCCAGCGAGCCTCTCCGTGCGTCTCCGGAGGGCCGGAAAGCACATGAGACGATGGCCTCATGAACGCTCGCGCCCTCGACGCCACCCACCTCACCGAGCTCGTCCCTCCCGCCTCCATCGCCGAGGCTCGAACCGGCCGCGAGGCCCTGGCTCGCCTCCTCGACCGCGAGCGCGCCGCCGCCGCCGACTTCCTCCTCGCCCTGGCGGACTTCGACAGGCGCCGCGGGTGGGAGGCCCTCGGCCACGCCAGCCTCTTCGCCTTCCTGACCCGCGAGCTCGGCCTCTCCAAGGGCGGGGCCTTCTTCCGGCTCACCGCCGCCCGGCTCCTGGTGCGCTGCCCCGAGGTCCTGGCGCCCCTCCGCGACGGCCGGCTCTGCATCACCTCGGTGGTCGAGCTGGCCCGGGTGGTGACGCCGGAGAACCAGGCCGAGGTGCTGCCGCGCTTCTTCGGCTGCTCCTCCCGCGAGGCGCGCGAGGTGGCCGCCGCCCTCGCGCCCCGGGCCGATCCCCCGCGCCGGGAGGTTGTCACCCTCGTGCAGCCGATGCCCCAGGCGAGCCACCTCACCCTCGCGGCGCCGACGACGGTTGCGGTGGTTCAGTCGACTGAACCTCGGGCCGTCGCGCCGACCCTCGACCTGGCACCGCCCCCCGCGCGGGAGATCGAGCCGCTCTCAGCTGACCTCCGGCGCCTCCACCTCACCGTCTCGACCCGGCTCCTCGACAAGGTCGCCGCCGCCCGGCGAGGGCTCGGCCACGCCCTGCCCGGCGCCACCACCGAGCAGGTCCTCGAAGTTGCCCTCGATCTCCTGCTCGAGCGGCAGGCACGCCGCAGGTCGCAGGTGAGGCGGCCACGCTCGGCCGCTTCGCCCGCGGTTCCGGCCGCATCATCGCCGGCGTCCCCGCCTGCCCTCGGCTTGGCCGGCACGGCCGCCACCCCCGTCCGCCACGTCCCCGCCGCCGTCGAGCGCGAGGTGCGGCTCCGCGACGGCGACCGCTGCCAGTTCCCCCTCGACGCGGGAAGCGTCTGCGGCTCGGTCGACCGGGTCCAGCTCGACCACATCCACCCACTCGCCCTCGGGGGTCCGACGACCGCGGCCAACCTCCGCTGCACCTGCGCCCGTCACAACCGCCGCGCGGCCGAGCTGGCGCTGGGGCCCGCGGTCGCGGAGACCAGGCGGCGGTGGGGCCCGAGGCGGCGCCGCGGCTGACGGTCGCCGGACCACCGGGCGTGGGGCGCTGGGCGACCAGCCGCGACTCGGAGTCACCGGCCGCGAGCCTGGCTGCTCGACGACAGTTCATCTCCCATCGGATTGGCTCGAGCGGGCCGGAAGCACCGCCCATCCCGGGCAGCCAGACAGGTGGCGCGCTCGCGCACGCGGGCAGGGCGTTCAGCCCGCCGTCAGGGGCTGGTAACCTCCCTTACGGTAGCACCGATCGATAGCCGCACATCGGGCAGGCTTGATCTCAAATAGGCCGAAGAACCTTACCTCCTTCATTGGCCTTGCGAGGGACCAGTAGCCCAGCGACCTCCTACACGCGGGGCACCGAATCGACAGATGGGCACCGAGAGCCCCGCACCCATTCGTGCGGCAGCAGCGCTGGCGGCCGATCCCATTCCATCTGGCCCCAGCTGAAGTAGAGCCAGAGCAATGCCTCCTCCAGCAGACAGGCCTGCAGAAGCAGTCCTCTTCCAGCCCAGACCTGTCGCGCTCAGCAGGGAGACCCCAGGCGCTCCTCGCCCCGTCCCTGCTGGCAAAGGCCCCCACGTTCGCGGACCAAGTGATACCCCCCCGCGTAGCGGGCAAGTCATTCAACCCGCCGTTCCAGTCTGGTAGCTTCCCTTACGGCAACTCTACCTCAGGGGTCGACTGCACGATCCGGCCATGTCCGATCCAAGCCTCGACCAGGTGCTCGGCAGCCAGCGCGACGACGGTTCGTGGGGGGCCCAGGCCGACCCTCCCCGGCGCGTCGTGACCACGATCTTCGCGGCTCGGTCGCTTCAGGAAGGGGGCCACGCCGATCATCCTGCGGTCGGGCGTGCGCTCGACTTCCTCACCCGCACCGCGATCGTGGAGGGCGGCGGGTCGATCGGAGGGACCCGCGACACGGTGTATCCCTGCTACGACGGGATGCTGGCCCGCCTCCTCGTGCGGGCGGGGCGCCTCGCGGAGGCCAGGCCGTTGCTCACGTGGCTCGTGCGGTACCAGCCAGTGGCCTCCGGCGGCGTCGCGTACCACGTGCCTGCCGATCCGGCGTGGGGCTCCTACCTCCAGCACCGCTACGGCGGCTGCATGGCGTCCACCACCTGCCTGCTGGGTCTCGTGCCGGCCAGCTCGGCGCTTGCCGCAGCCCGGGCCGCGGGGCTGGACCTCGGGCAGGGGCCCTTGCTCGACGCGATGCGGCAGCTGCTCGTGGACCGGCGCGTGCTGTTCGCGCGATCGGGCGCGATCCTGCCGCTCGCCAGGCGGACGCGGCTCGACCCGCACGGGACGCGCTGGCTCGCCCCGGCCTTCCCGCTCGACTACACCATCGACCTGCTCGAGCTCGTGCAGCTGGCGGTGGACCTGCAGGTCCCGCTCGAGCCCCTGAGCGAGGCGCTGGCGCTCATCCGCTCGTGGCGGCTGCCGCAAGGGGGCTGGCCCATGCTGGCTGCGCGGCGCCTCCCCCAGGCGTACAGGCCCGAACAGATCAACCGTCGGCGGCCGAGTCGCCTCATCACGGCGCGCGTGAAGGCGCTCGGGCTCGACGCCGTGCTCGCGTCGTGAGGAGAGGGCCCTCGGAGGGCCACCAGCGTTGCCGTCCAGCGGTTCTCTGGGCCGCCGGAGCCGCCCGTTCTCGTGGCCATGCTCGCGAGCCGCGAAGCCCTGGGTGGGCCTTCCGCCAGGTGAGCGACTCCTCCGCCTCGCGCGGGTCCGACTCCGGCGCGACGCCGAACGAGAAGAGCACCTGTGACGGGCTCACCGTGAACACGCCCCGATTCGTCCTCGAGTCGGACGTGACCCTCGTGGGGTCGCTCATCCTCACGGCGCTGCGCGAGAGCGTCGAGCGCCCCGTGCGGGCCGCGGCGCGCGGGCCCGCCAGTGAGGCCCTGGTGCCACCGCTGCATTGCAGCCTGCGATGGCCCGCCAGGCGCCAGGGTTCGCCCCGAGGAGGCCGAAGACGAGCCAGTCGAGCAGACCCGGGCGGCGGCTGGCCTCCACCGCCGCCAGCGCGGCCGGAGTGCAGTAGCACGGCCTGGGCGCCCACCCCGGCCGGGCGGCGCCGCGCTGGTCGCCCGGTTAGGATGGCCGGATGCGCCCCGCCCGCGCCCTGGCCGCCCTGGTCGCACTCGCCGCCTGCGGTCCCGCCGCGTCCCCGCCCGCCACCTGCGCCTCGTTCACCTACTCCGACTACGGCGCCTGCCAGCCCGGCGGCACCCAGACCCGCACCGTGCTGACCGCCGCCCCGGCCGGCTGCTCCGGCGGCGCGCCGGTCACCACCCAGGCCTGCACCGAGCTGGGCGGCGGGCCCGACGATCCCATCGCCGCGCCCGGCGAGCAGTGGAGCTGGGTCGGCTTCCCGGGGGCCGTGTGCGGCAACGGCCAGCCGACCGGCCTGGGCGTGAACCCGACCACCCGCTCCAGCGACCTGGTGATCTACTTCCAGGGCGGCGGGGGCTGCTGGGACGGCCTGACCTGCCTCCAGCTCGACCTGGCCGTCAACGTCCGCAGCGGCTACGGCCCGGCCGCCTTCGCCGCCGAGCCGCTGCGCGCCGCCTCGGCCTTCGACCGCGGCGAGCCGGCCAACCCGCTGCGGAACGCCAGCTACGTCTTCGTCCCATACTGTACCGGCGACCTGCACGCCGGCGACGCCGTCCGGACCTACCCGTGGCTGGCCGACACCATCACCGTCCACCACGCCGGGCGCGCCAACCTGGCCGCCTTCCTGCGCCGCCTCGCCCCGACCTTCCCGGGGGCGCGCCGGGTCTTCGTGACCGGCTCCTCGGCCGGCGGCTTCGGGGCGCAGCTCGGGTACCAGGCGATCGCGGCGGCCTTCCCGGCGGCCGAGGTGCACCTGCTGGCCGACGGGGCGCAGCTCGTCCAGCCCACCGGCTCGATCTGGGCCGACTGGAGGTCGGCCTGGAACCTGGCGCTGCCGGCCGGGTGCGCCGACTGCGCCGCCCAGCCGGGGGCGCTGGTGACCTGGCTCTCCAGCACCCACCCGGCGCGGCGCTTCGGCCTGCTGGCCAGCATGAACGACCAGGTGCTGACCTTCTTCTTCGGCTACGGGCTCGACACCACCAGCTTCGGCTACGCCACCCGATCGCTCCTCGACGGCCGCTACGCGCCGGCCCCGAACGCCCACGCCTTCGCCATGGCCGTATCCACCCACACCATGCTGGGCGGGCTCACCACCACCACCGGGCCGGGCGGCGTGGCGCTCCGCGACTGGGTGGGTCAGTGGTACTCGGGCGACCCGGCCTGGGCGGCCGTCGGGCCCTGAGCCCGACGGGCGCGCCGCACCCCGGCGGCTCCGGCCGTCCCGCCGGTCAGCCGGCCCTTGCCCGCGCCGCGCGCCGGACCGCCGACAGCACCTCCGCCGTGGGCGCCAGGTCGCCGGCCTCCTCGGAGGCGTGGCAGTACAGGGCCTCGCCCCCGGCGCGGACCACCAGCACGCCGCCCTGCTGCCAGGGGTCGCCCTGGGTGGTGCCCTGGCGGAACCCCTTCCGCATGGCGCGCAGGGCGTGCCTCAGGGTGGCGAGGCTGAAGACGGTCGAGCCGGGGCCGCGCTTGAAGCCGAGGTGCCGGTAGGTCCGCCGCCGCTGGTCCACCCAGACCTCCCCGCCCAGGCCCTGCTGCGCCTGGAAGTCCTTGGCCATGGCCGGCGTGCCGGTGGAGATGAAGACCAGCCGCGCCCCCAGCCTCCCGAGCTCCTCCTGGTGCGGGCGGAACTCCGCCGCGTGCTCACGGCAGAAGAGTCAACCGAAGTGGCGGAGGAAGACCAGCACCGCCGGCTTGCGCGCCCAGGCGCTGGCGACGCGCACCGCGGCGCCGTCCACGTCCTCCACCTCCAGCTCGCCGAGCGCCCGGGTGTCGATGGCCATCGGCTCCCCATAGCCGGCGCAGCGCCCCGGCGCACGCCTGGAGCGGAGCGGGTCCCCGCCCGCCGCCCCGCCGCGCTCAGGTCTCCTGGCCGAGCACCTCCAGCATGGCCGCCACGTCCACCACCTTGTCGCGCGGGGCGCCGCGCCGGGCCCCGCGGGCCACCTCCACGTCGTCGAGCCGCTTCCAGTCCTCGAACGAGACGACCTGCACGCCGCGCTCGCGGAGCAGGGCATCGATGGCCTGGCGCGGCGGGAGCGGGCGGGCCTCCAGGCCGGGCCCGTCGGCGACCAGGTGCTCGACGACGTGAGCCGAGGCGCGCTTGTGCTCGCCGATGAGCCCCTGCGGCCCGGTGCGGGCCCAGCCGACCACGTACTCGTTCGGCACCACCGCCCCGGTGGCCGGGTCGACGACCCGCCCGTCCTGGTTGGCCACCACCTTGGCCTTCTCGTCGTACGGCACGCCGGGGATGCGGTCGGCCGCGTACCCGATGGCCGGCAGCACCATCTCCACCTCGAGCCGGTCGATCCGTCCGGTGCCGCGGGCGGCCACGGTGCCGTCCGGGCGGGCCTCCAGCCGGTTCTGCTCCAGCGCGAGCCCCGCCACCGCGCCGTCCGGGCCGGGCAGGACCTCGGCGGGGGAGACCAGGAAGCGGAAGTGGAGCTTCTTGGCGCCGGGGCGCGGCGGGCGCGCCGCGTAGGCGCGCAGGAGCTCCACGTTGCCGCCCGGCTCGCCCGGCGCGCAGGCCGCCAGGTCGGCGGGATCGACGACGGGGTCGGCCTCGGCGAGCGCCCCCAGCTCCTTGAGCTCGGAGGGCGTGAAGGCCGCCTGCTCCGGCCCGCGCCGCCCGAGCAGGAAGACCTCGCGGATCCGGCTGGCCCGGAGCGCCTCGAGCGCGTGGGCGGCGATGTCGGTCCGCTCCAGCTCGGCGCGGGTGTGCAGGAGGATGCGGGCCACGTCCACCGCCACGTTGCCGTTGCCCACCACCGCGACCCGGCTCACCGAGAAGTCGAAGGTGGCGGCGCGGTAGTCGGGGTGGCCGTTGTACCAGCCGACGAAGACCGAGGCCGGGGTGCAGCGGGGGATGCCCTCGTTGGGGACGCCCAGCCGGCGGTCGGCCTCGTTGCCGGTGGCGTAGATCACCTGGTGGTAGTGGCGGCGCAGGTCCTCGACGGTGAGGTCGCGACCGAGCCGCACGTTGCCGAGGAAGCGGAAGGTCGGACGCGCCGCGGTGGCCGCGAACACCCGGGCGACGCTCTTGATCTTCTGGTGATCGGGGGCCACGCCGCCGCGCACCAGGCCGTAGGGCGTGGGGAGGCGGTCGAACATGTCCACCTCGACCTTCGGGTCCGCACGCTTGAGCAGTGCCTCGGCGGCGTAGAAGCCGGCCGGGCCGGATCCGACGATGGCGATGCGCATGCACCCTCCCTTGGCGGGTAAGGCATGCAACCCGCCGTTCGAGTCAGGCAGCTTCCCTCACCGCAACGGATTCCACCGACCGTCGAACTGCCCTGGAGCCTTGCACGGCCATGGAGCGCCCGCAAGGGTGGCCCGAGGGCACCTCGGTGGGCGCGGGAAGAGGGCGGACGGCGCACCGGGGCCCTCGCCTGCCGGCGCGGCCGCGGTCAGTCGTCGTAGACGGGATCGCCGGCGTGGCTCCTGGGCGGCGGCACCAGCGTGGCGATGCGGGCCAGGAGCTCGTCGGGGGTGATCTGCCGCTGCCCGACGGCGACTGGGTCCTCTGGACCAGGCCGGCCACCGACGGCAAGGACCTCCGCTGAGGCCCAGGGCCGATCCGGGTCGCGGCCCCCGGAATCCGCGGCCGCGCGGAAGCCGGCCGGCCGGTCCGAGGTTACACTCCACGGACCGATGATCTCCTTCCCGCTCCTGCTCGCCGCGCTCGCCCTGGCCGTCCCGTCGCCGGCCACCGCCGTCGCCGCCGCGCCCCAGCTTGCGCCTGGCCCCATGCCCCAGGCCGCGCCGCAAGGCGCGCCCCAGCCCGTGCCCCAGCCCGCGGATCCGTCCGCCGCGCGCCACGCCGCCGCCCTGGTCGCGCTCGACCGCGACCACGGCCCGCGAGCGCTCCTGGCGATCCGCGAGCTGGCGCAGGTGGCCGACGAGCAGCCGGAGCGGGCCCAGGGGGTGCTGGCGCTCGGGCGGGCGGCCGACGACCCGGGGGCCGATCCGGAGATCCGGGCCCTGGCCCGCCACCGCCAGGCCTCGCAGGAGCTGGCGCGGGGCAACGTCCAGCGCGGCGCGGCGCTGCTGGCCCGGCTCGGCTTCGTGGAGCGCTGGCTGGTGCTCGGGCCGTTCGACGACGAGGGCAAGAAGGGGCTGGAGACGGCCTACCCGCCCGAGCGGTCCATCGAGCTCTCGGCCAGCCTGCCGGGCAAGGTCCGCGAGGTGGCCTGGCGCGCCGTGCCGCCCGAGGCGGTGGTGCGCGGCCTGGTCCACCTCGAGGCGCTCCTGCGCCCGGCCAACGAGGTGGCGGCCTACGCCCTGGCGGTGATCGACTCGCCGCGCGCCCAGCCGGCCCGCCTCTGGTTCGGCGGGAGCGGGCGGGCCAAGGTCTGGGTCAACGGCGCGCCGGCGCTCACCGACCGCGGCGACCACCCGGCGCGCCTCGATCAGCGCGGCGCGCTGGTGGCGCTCCAGGCCGGGCCGAACCGGGTCCTGGTCAAGCTCTGCCAGGGGCCGGGCGGCCGCATGGCCTTCGCGCTCCGGCTGGCCGACGAGCGCGGGGAAGGGCTGCCCTTCCAGCCGGCCGGCCTCCAGGTCCGCGATCCTACGGCGCTCCTCTCCGGCGGGCTGCCGCCGGCGCTGCGGCCGGGCGCGCGCCCCGTCGAGCTGCCCGGCCTGGTGGAGCGGCTGGAGCGCTCGGCCGCGGGGGCCGCCCGCCTCCCCGGCCCGGCCGGTCGCGACGCCGAGGCGGCGGCGCGGCAGCTCCTGGCGGTGGCCCTCGACCTGCGCCAGAGCGCCGACGCCCAGGAGCGGCGCGCCGCCCGCGAGGCGAGGCGGGCCGCCGAGCTCAGGCCCGGCGACGTGCCCCTCCAGCTCCTGGCGGCCTCGCTCGAGGAGGAGCGGAACGCCCGCCAGGCACGCCTCGCCGCGGCCCAGGCGGCCGCGCCCGGGGACGCCCGGGTGCTGCTGGCGCTGGCCGAGGAGCGGCTCGGCCTGGAGCGACCGTTCGAGGCGGTGCGGCTCCTGGAGCGAGCGGTGGCGGCGGCGCCCGGCTGGGCGGTGGCCCGGGTCGAGCTGGCGGCGGCGCGGGAGCGGGCCGGGCAGGGGGCCGCGGCGCTGGCCGAGCGGCTGGCCCTGGGCGAGCGGACACCGCCCACGCTGCCGGCGGTCTCGGCGGCGGCCGGCGCGGCGAGGCGGGAGGGCGACCTCGACCGGGCCGCCGGCTTCCTCCGGGCGGCCCTGGCGCTCCGCTACGACGACGCGGCGGCCCGCGCCTCGCTGGGCCGGCTCCTGCTGGCCCGCGGCGATCTCGACGGCGCGGTGGCGCTCCAGGCCGAGGCGCAGCGGCTCGACCCCTCCGACGTGCCGGGGCGGCTGGCGGCGGCCGACCTCCTCTCGGCCAACGGGCGCGACGAGGAGGCCGAGGCGGCCTTCGCCGAGGCCCTGCGGCTCTGCCCGGAGGAGGCCGAGGCCTGGGAGCGGCGCGGCCGGTCCAGGCTGCGATCCGGGCGCACTGCCGACGCGCTGGCGGACCTCCGGCGGGCGCAGGAGCTCCGGCCGCAGGACCCGGCGGTCAAGGAGCTGGTGCGCAGCCTGGAGCCGGCCACGGAGCGGTTCGAGGCGCCCTACCTGGCCGACGCCGCGGCGCTGGCCCGCGCCCCCGACGGCGCCGGCCCGCAGGACGACGCGGTGATCCTCTCCGACCTGGAGGTGGTGCGGCTCCACCGCTCCGGCCTCGCCTCGCGCTACCAGCAGCTGGTGGTCAAGGCGATCACCCAGCGCGGCGCCGACCAGGCCCGCCGCCAGTCGATCGGCTACGACCCGGGCCGGCAGGAGGTCAAGGTGGAGCGCGGCCGGATCCTCAAGGCCGACGGCACCACCGTGGAGGCCTGGGAGGAGAGCGATCAGAGCGCCTCCGAGCCCTGGTACCGGCTCTACTACGACACCCGCACCCGCACCCTGACCTTCCCGGCCCTCCAGCCGGGCGACGTGCTGGAGCTGGCCTGGCGGCTCGACGACACCGCCGCCGAGAACCTGCTCTCCGACTACTTCGGCGACCTCACCCTGGTGGCCGGCGCGGAGCCGCGCCGCCGCTTCGACTACGTGCTCCTGGCCCCGGCCGACCGGCCCATCCACGCCAGCGCCCCGCCGCTCCTCACCTCCGGCCGCCGCGAGCTGCCCGGGGGCCTCGTCGAGCACCGCTGGCAGGCCACCGACGTGGCGCGGGTCCAGCCGGAGCCGCGCATGCCGGGCTGGGCCGAGGTGGTGCCCACCCTCCACGTCTCCACCTACGGCTCGTGGGAGGAGGTCGACCGGTTCTACTGGGGGCTGGTGCGCGATCAGCTGGCGGTGACGCCGGAGATCTCCGCGCTGGCCCGCCGCCTCGCCGAGGAGGCGCTGGCCGCCCGCGGCCAGGACCGCCGGCTCCTCTCGAAGGGGCTGGCGGCGCTCGACCCCGCCACGCAGCGGGCGGTGGTGGCGGCGCTCTACGGCTTCGTGGTGACGCAGACCCGCTACGTCGGCCTGGAGTTCGGCATCCACGGCTACAAGCCCTACCGGGTGGGCCAGGTGCTGGAGCGGCGCTTCGGCGACTGCAAGGACAAGGCCTCGCTCACCCACGCGCTCCTGGGGGCGGTCGGGCTCGACTCCAAGCTGGTGCTGCTGCGGATGCGGCGCCTCGGGCGGGTGGCCGAGCGCCCGGCCTCGCTGGCGGCCTTCAACCACGCCATCCTCTGGGTCCCCTCGCTCGACCTCTGGCTCGACGGCACGGCCAGCTACACCGGCACCCGCGAGCTCCCCGCGGAGGACCGCGGCGCCTCGGTGCTGGTGGTCGAGCCGGGCGGCACGCCGCGCTTCGGCCGCATCCCCGACGCGGCGCCGGAGGAGAACCTCCTGGAGAGCCGCTTCGACCTGGCGCTCTCGGCCGACGGCTCGGCGCGGGTGATCGGCGGGTCGCGGGTGGCCGGCGTGCAGGCCCCGGCCTACCGGCGCGCCTACCAGAGCGAGAGCACCCGGCGCAGCACGCTGGAGAAGGCCTTCAACCGCAACTTCCCCGGCCTGGCGGTGGAGCAGGTGATCCTCTCCGACCTCGACCGGCTGGAGGAGGACGTCCGCATGGACTTCGTCCTCCAGGTGCCGCGCTGGGCCGAACGGGACGGCGCCGGGCTGCGCTTCAGCCCCTTCGGCCGCGGCGCCGGCTACGCCGAGACCTGGGCCTCGCTGGCGGAGCGGCGCCACGACCTGGTGCTCGGCTCACCCACGGTGAACCGGTTCCAGTACCGGGTGACGCTGCCGCCCGCCTGGCGCGCCGGCGCGTTGCCGGAGCCGGCTGCCGGCGAGACGCCCCAGGCCGCCTTCTCGGTGGCCTGGCGCCGCGACGGCGACGCGGTGGTGGCCGAGGGCTTCGTGACCTTCCGCGCCTCGGTGGTGCCGGCCGCGAGCTACCCGGCCTTCCGCGACCTCATGACCCGCCTCGACCGCGCCCTCGGGCGCACCGTCACCGCGGCGCCCGCCGGCGCCGCGCCCTCGCCTGCCGCAGGGCCCACCGCCGGGTCGGCCGCCGGGCCCGCCACAGGATCCTCGCCGGCCCCCGCCGCCGCGCCGGAGCGCTCATGACCCGCCGCCTCACCCCGCTCCTGGCCGCCCTGGCCCTCCTGGCCGGCTGCGCCGCCGGTGGTGCCGTCCCCTCCGCCGACGGGCCGTCGCGCGCCGCCCGCGAGGGGCTGGACGCCTGGCTGGTCCGCGGAGATCCGGCCGCGGCCGCCGCACGGCTCGACGCCGCCGTGGCCGCCGCCCCCGCCGATGCCTGGGCGCGAATGGGCCGGGCGCTCCTCTCCCGCCGCGCGTTGGATGGCGGCCGCGAGGTGGCCGAGCTCTCCCGCCTGGTGGCCGACGCGCCAGGCTCGCCGCTCGCGGTGGTGGCGCTGCGCCGCCTGGCCGACCTCTGCGAGGGCTCGCCGGAGGAGGCCCGGGCCGTCGAGGCGGCGCTGGGGCCGCTGGTCCGGGAGGGGCGGCTGGCCGGGCTGGCCGCCTTCCGCGCCCGGGTGGCGCTGGTGGCCGCCGCCGAGGGGCGCGGCGATGCGGCCGAGGTGGCCCGGCTGCGGGTCGAGAACGGCGCGGTGACCGTCTGGACCCTGGCCGGCCCGTTCGGCGCGCTCCACGCGCTCGACCTGCCGCGCGCCTTCCCGCCGGAGGAGGGGACGCTGCCGGCCGAGGCGCCGGCCCCGCTCCTCGGCGCACCCCGGCCGACCCGGGTGCTGCCGGCCCCCGACGGCGTGGTGACGCTGGAGGGCGAGCCGACCGACGGCGACATCCACTACCTGGCGGCCGACGTGGCGCTGGCCCGCGGTGGGCGCTACCTGGCGGTGCTGGGCGGCGCCCAGTCGCTGCGCGCCTGGCTCGACGGGGCTCCGCTGGCGGAGCGGCGCTCCTTTGGCGCGCCGACCTCGACGCAGCGGGCGGTGCCGCTCACCCTCGCGGCCGGGCGGCACGTGCTCCTCGTCAAGGTGGCGCGCGGCGGCGGCCGGGTCGGCCTGGTGGTGACGCTGGTCCGCCAGGACGGCGCGCCGAGCGACGCCACCTTCGCGCCGCGGCCGGCAGGTCCGCTGCCGCGTGCGCTGCCCGGCCCGTTCCCGGTGGGGGTGGGCGGCGGCCCCGAGCTGGCGCGGGCGCTCGAGCCGGGCGGTCCGGCCCTGGCCCGGCTGCTGGCCGGGCGCGACGTGCTCGGCACCGACCTCGAGGCGGCCAAGGCGCTCCTCGAGGAGGCGCTGGCGCGCCAGCCGGGCGCCGCGCCCCTGCTGGCCGCCCGCGGCCTGGCCCACGCCCTCGACGGCTCGCTCGACGAGCAGATCGGCCGCGGCCGCGCCGAGGCGGCGCTGCGGGCGGCCCTGGCCGCCGACCCGGGGGAGGGCGAGGCGCGCCTGGCGCTGGCGGACCTCCTGCGCCGCTCGGATCGCGCGGTGGACGCCGCCGAGCTCCTGGCAGCCGCGTCTGGTTCGCTCCTGCGGGCCGGCCCGGCGCTGGCGCTGCGGGCCCGTGTGGCCCTGGAGCGGAACCTGCCGGAGCAGGCCGAGGCCCTGGCCGAGGCGGCCCGCGCCGACGGCGGGAGCTGCGAGGCCTTGCGGCTCCTGTCCGAGCAGGCGGCCCGCCGCGACGCCGTCAGGCGGGAGGAGGAGCTGGTGCGGGCGCTGGCGGCCGGCTGCCGCGGCGGGCGCGACCGGCTGGTGCGCCTCCTGGAGCAGCGAGGCGACGCGGCCGGCGCGCTCGGCCTCCTCGAGCCCGTGGTGCGGGCCCGGCCGGCGGCGGTCGGGCCGGCGGTGCAGCGGGCCGGCGCGCTGGCGGTCGGTGGCCGGCACGCCGAGGCGGCCGCCGCCCTGGCGCCGCTCCTGGAGATCTGGCCGCGCTCGACCATGGTCCTGAAGGCGGCCGCCGACCAGCACGAGCTGGCGGGGGACCGGGCCGCGGCGCGCGCGCTGCGGGAGCGGGCCCTCACGGTGGACGGGAGCGATCTCGGGCTGCGCCGTGCCCTGGCGCTGGA